>OCVV010941330.1_pt1 | contig 27623 bp, 22 predicted proteins | sample 1539721 | NCBI WGS metagenome assembly OCVV01 (sample SAMN02144230, study PRJEB22623) | gut metagenome | biome: sheep rumen | host: Ovis aries | place: New Zealand | reverse complement strand
AGTTTTAGTATCTTATCCACCACTTAAAGATGATAAAGAATTCGTTATAGATGATAATACTATCAGAATATCAGCCGCTGCGTTTGCGAACTCTAAATTAGAAAAAGTAACATTATCTAGAGTTTTAAAAGCAATAGGCGATAAAGCGTTTTACGATTGTAATAATCTAGTACTTGTTGTGTTTAATAGCTATGACGCACCACTTTTAGAAGAAGAATATAATACATCATATTTAACACTCAACAACTTACCAATATCAGGAAGCATGGGTGAATATGAAGGTTTAGGCATATCTAAATACTATATTTGGAATCTTACATCAAATTATACTAACTTCTATTTTGGCGCAACATTTAAAGATTATATTGGACATTCTACAGGTGATTTAATCATGATTAGACCAAGAAATGGAATAAGCTATGATTCGTTCATCTATAGCCAATATTTCTCTACAATAGTTGATGGAGTATTCGCACCAACTATTGAAACATTAGATATTATTGAGGTGATTAATAGTTTACCTACAAATATCACTTTAAATGATGAACAAGCAATTATTAACGCAAGAAATCAATATAACACAATCACATCTGATGAACAAAAAGCGTTAGTAACTAACTATGAAACACTAGTTAAAGCTGAATCTACTCTCGCATATTTAAAGAGTAGAAATTCTGAAACTGAACCAATAGTTGATCCAACACCTGATACTCCAGAAGTTAAACCAACTAACAATTTCGCTTCGTTTATGAAGAATAATATGTATGGTTTCATATTATCAGGAGTACTATTAATTGGCTTCAGTGTCGCATTAGTTTTGATTCTAAAAAAGAAGAAAACTATCTAATATTATTAAAGTTACGCCCGATTAATTAAAATTGGGCGTAACTAAAATTTTTTATATCATTTTTTTAATGATATAATGTATAATTGAGTAAAGAATAAAAGAGGAGGAAGTATAGTTTTAATTATACTAGTGATAAAATGACACATATTAAATCCATTTTTAAAATTATATTTTCTTTAGCGCTTGTGCTTACTTTATTTGGTTGTAAGGCAAAAGATAAGCTCAATCAAAAGAAAAGCGAAGGCTATAAAATCACTGTTAGATATGAATCTAATGGTGGAACTTATCTAGATAGAGAAGGTATCACACTAATCGATATGTTCAACCCAAACGATTATACTAAGGACTCAAATGGTTTTGTTCATATTAAATTAGTTGAACCAACTGATTCATCTAGACCTAGCGGTGGTAGCGAAGGAATATACATCACTAAAACCAATTCGTTCTTAGTAGGCTGGTACAAGAATAAAACTATCAAATTAAATAGTGAAAATAAACCTGTTAACGCAAATAATGAAGCATTAGTTTTAAAAGATGATAAGTATTATTTAGAAAGTGATTCTAACACATTATCAGAACCTGATTATAGCTATTCAGGATACTGGGATTTTATGAATGATACACTAGATTATAATGATTCGATGGGTGAATATGAATTAACACTCTATGCGAAGTGGATGACATATTTTGAATTTAATTATTATTATCAAGATAATGGTGAATGGAAATCACTTGGAAATACTACATTCGATTATAAGACAACTAATCAAGCAGGTTCTAAAACTAGTGATAAGGATACTATATGGCTCCCATCTTGGCAGGATGGCGCAATGAATTATAATCATAAATATGAAAATAATTCGACTTATTCATTCCCTAAACTTGACGGATATACATTTAAAAGCGCATATCTAGATAAAGACTTAACAAACGAAATAACTGATAGTTATGAACACACTGGATCAATTAATTTTGAAACAGGTGAAGCAATCAACCCAGTAGTTGATATCTATGTAGTTTATGAAAAAGGAGAATATTACCATATAAGCAAGGCTAGTGAACTAGTTAGTAACGCTAACTTAAATGGTATTTATGAAATAGAAAACGATTTAGATTTTACTGATCTTGAATGGCCAACAATATTTAGCTTAGGTACATTTAATGGTAAATTATATTCTAAAGAAGGTAGCACTTATAAACTATCTAATATAAATATTTATCATTCAAGCGATAACGCTAAAGTTGGCGGTATCTTCGGTAGAATCAGTGAATCTTCAGAAATATCAAATGTTATATTTGAAAATACGACACTTGATTTAGCGTATGTTGGAAGAAGAAATAGAGATACTAATTTCGGATTATTATCTGGCTTAATCGAAAATAAAGATTCAATTCAAAATGTTGAACTATCAGGAACAATTAGAATTGGCGCAATCACTATTGGCGATAACTATTCAATCAACTTAGTCGCTAATGGGGATAATAATCAAAATGTACTAGTAGATGATAAAATCCATCTAGTGGTATATGGAACTAATCAAGGGGAAGTATTTAATTATACAGTAGATCCATCACAGATTGTAGTTGATGAATCAGGATATGTTATTTTAGTTTCTGTAACAGGTTTAAAACTTGATAAGGAAACATATGATATACAATAATTTGGAGGCAAAAAGATGAAAACTAGAAAATTAATCAGCTGTGCTTTTATTATCTCAGCTTTACTCCTAACTACAGTTTTACTTGTAGGTTGTAATAATAAGGACAACAACAAGAAAAACAATAAGGACAGTATCGTTTTGATGAGCGAAGATGTTAGTGGACTATTCAATCCATTCTACGCTACATCTGGACCTGACCAAGAAGTTACTGGTATGACACAAATAGGAATGTTGTCAACTGATAATAATGGTATTACCGCATGCGGTGATGACCTACCTACAGTTGCGAAAGCATATAAAATTGAAACAGTAGGAAATGATAGTAAATATACATTTGTTATTAAAAATGGACTAAAATTCTCTGATGGTGTTCCACTAACAATGAATGATGTCGTATTTAATATGTATGAATATTTAGATCCAGTTTATACTGGTTCATCAACTATGTATTCAATTAAGATTAAAGGTTTAACTCAATATAGAACACAAAAGAACTATTCAGATTCTTCATCATCAGCTGAAGATGCGATTTCAAATCAAGCATCAGTATTAGCTCAAAATAGATTAGAAGAACTAATTCTAGTATTTGAAGAAAAAGGCTTAATTGAAGGTAGCCAAAACAGCTATAGCTTAAATGAAAAACAAATGAAAGACGCTATTAATGAATGGGATGTTACTGAAGGATATAAATCAGCAGTAGCAACTGAAGCTCAAAAAGCTACATATACTGATAGCGATTATAGAAGAATCTTATTAAGCGATTATGAATTAGCTTTATCTACATTCAAAGATGAATTAAAATCTGACTATTCTGCAGCAAAAGAATCTTATGATACAACAACTGCGCCATATAAAGATTGGGCTAATGAACTATCTAACGATATCTTTAAATTCTTCTTATTTGAAGGCTATATTACACCTGTATATAAAGAAGTGATGGGTAAAAAGGATAAGACTGTCATTGAAAAATTTGAAAATACTGATATCGTAAGCAAATATCAAGATGAAGAATCAGCTATCAATAGAGTTTATAGTGACACAATCAAATCTGAATTAAATTATGTTTTGTCATTCTGGGGCACTGCAGGTACACTCACAACTATCTATACTGCAGCAGCAAGAGATATCATCCTTCATAATAATATGACTAGCGATGATGAATTAACATATAAGAATATTGAAGGTATCGTATCGCTCGGTCACACTACAGATGTTAATGAAGTTATCATCAATGGAACTACATATAAAGTCGCTCATAATCACAATGCGGATGGAACACCTGTAGCAAGTGATGAATACGACGTTCTTGAAATAACATTAGACGGTATCGACCCTAAAGCAATCTATAACTTCAGCTTCACTGTAGCGCCAGTTCATTATTACACTGCGGATAGCGCTCATCCAAACGGAAGAGAAGTTGATATTAAAAATAATAAATTTGGTGTGGAATACGCATCTAGCGATTTCCAAAGCAAAGTTATTCAATCTAAAGAACACGTTGAAGTACCTGTTGGAGCTGGTGTTTATATGGCAACAGACTCTAAAAATAGCGATAGACCAAAAGGTGATGATTTCGTTAGAAGCAACATCATCTACTATAAAGCTAATCCATACTTTATGTTCGATGTAAAAACTGAAAAATTACAATTCCAAATCGTATCAAGCGCTAACGCAATCGATAAACTTGTTAGTGGTGAAGTAGACTTTATCACTCCACAATTCACTAAAGCTAATTCAGAAAGATTAACAGCTTTAGCTAAAGATGGAATAGTTAAACTTGATTCATGGCAGTTAGGTTATGGTTATATCGGTGTAAACGCTGGTAAAGTACCTAATGTAAATGTAAGAAGAGCTATCATGGCTGCGATGGAAACATCTTTAGCGCTTGAATATTATGAATCAGGAACATGTAAGAACATTGACTGGCCAATGAGTACAGTTTCATGGGCTTATCCATTTGAAGATGATGGAATCACATCAAAAGCTAATGGACATGATTATACACAATGGACTGGATTAGACGCTGCGAAAGAAAAGATTTCAAGATATATGGCAGCGGCTGGTGTTACTGCAGGTGATTCACAATTAACGATTAAATTCACAATCGCTGGCGCATCAATAACTGAACACCCTACATATTCAGTATTTAAACAAGCATCTGAAATTTTAAATGATTTAGGTTGGAATGTTGAAGTTAAAGCTGATTCTCAAGCATTAACTAAACTCGCTACAGGCTCACTTGAAGTTTGGGCTGCCGCATGGGGTTCAACAATTGATCCTGATATGTATCAGGTATATCATAAGAATTCTAGCGCTACAAGCGTATATGCGTGGGGCTATAGAGAAATCCTATCTAATCAAACTCAATATAGATATGAATATCAAACAATCACAAAATTATCTGAATTAATTGATGACGCTAGATCTATTACTGATCAAGCTCAAAGAAAAGCGTTATATGAAGAAGCTATGGGTTATGTTCTTGACCTTGCGGTAGAAATGCCTGTATATCAAAGAAAGACTCTATATGCATATAATTCAAACGCAATCAAAGGACTTACAAATAACGTTAATCCATATACATCTCCACTTGAAAAGATTTGGGAAGTAGAACTAGTTAAATAATTTATTGCTAAAATAAAGGACTAATTATTATGTTCAAATACATCATTAAAAGAATATTAATCTCTATATTAATACTCTTGGGCGTATCATTCGTTTTATACGCTCTTCTTCGCTGTATGCCTACAGACTTCGTAGAACAAAAGATTCTTAATTTATATCAGGCAGGCGCAACTACTTCCGATGAATTTATTAAACAGATGTATAAAACATATGGATTAGATGGTTCAATTATCGAAGGATATTTTAGATGGCTCGGTAGCGCATTACACTTAGATTTTGGAAAATCATTTATCAACCAAAGACCAGTTTTATCAGAAATATTTGATAAGAATAGAATGGGTACTTCATTCTTCGTTGCGGCTGTCGCAACAGTCTTTGAATTCTTAATCGCAATTCCATTAGGTGTTACCGCCGCAACACATCAATATTCTATTAGAGATTATGTGATTACCATTCTAGTATTAATTGGTATATCATTACCATCATTCTTCTTTGGACAAGTATTAAAAGACCTATTTGCGAATAAACTTGGATGGTTCCCTGTATCAGGTATGAAGACCGCAGGTATCACATACGCAAACGCTTGGGAAGCGTTCATAGATTACGCTAGACATATGTTTATACCGATACTAACGGTAGTAATTCTATCGATTGGTGCTCGTATGAGAATGACAAGAACCAATATGTTAGAAGTATTAAATTCTGATTATATTAGAACTGCGAGAGCGAAAGGTTTAAGCGAAAATAGAGTTATCTATAAACATGCGTTTAGAAATACAATGATTCCTTTAGTTACATCTCTAGCAGGTTTAATCCCATCACTCTTTAGTGGTGCGATGATTACAGAAACCGTATTTGACCTAGAAGGAATTGGTAAATATGCGCTTAACGCAATGACTCAAGGAGATATTCCAGTCATAATGACTTATAATATGTTCTTAGCGGCTCTATCTGTTATGGGTATATTATTATCAGATTTAATGTACGCAGTGGTTGACCCACGTGTTAAATTGGCATAGGAGGAATAGACATGTTTGATGACGATAAAACAAATGTAACTCCTAATCCAATCGAGTTCGCAAAAGAAGGAAATAAAAAAGAAGAAATAGATAGCGAGAAACCATTAGATAAGAATCTTAAATTAATGTCACCAGGTAGAATGGTTCTAAGAAGATTCTTTAGATCTAAATTATCTATCGCTGGATTAATTATGTTAGCTTCATTATTTATATTCTGTTGGCTTGGCCCAGTTACTTATTCTAGATGGGGTGAAACCGAATCTGATAGAACAGGCAACATCACATATACAGAATATGAGTATGATGAAAATGGAACAAAATTTATTCAATTAATTGAAACAGATAATGGTATCAACGCTTTAGCGAAGCCATCAAAAGACCATATCCTTGGCACAGATGAACAAGGAATGGATATCTTCACAAGATTAATGTATGGTGGAAGATTATCACTAATGATTAGCTTCCTTGCGGTCTTCTTAACAAGTGCTTTAGGCATTGTGATGGGAGGTATAGCTGGTTATTATGGTGGTGTCGTAGATAATGTAATAATGAGGATATGCGACGTATTGATGTGCTTACCAACTCTACCACTAATGTTGATTATTGGTACAGTCTTAGACGCTAATGGTGTACCATCATCATATTACATTTATCTACTGATGGGATTATTATCTTTATTCTCTTGGACAGGTATGGCTAGGTTAGTTAGAGGTCAAATCTTATTCTTAAGAGAACAAGAATATATGGTAGCGGCTGAAGCTATGGGATATTCTACTCCAAGAAAGATATTTAAACATTTAATCCCTAACGTATTACCTCAAATCTTAGTTTCAATGACATTATCACTTGGTAGTATGATTCTTTACGAATCAACATTATCATATTTAAATTTAGGTGTTAGAGTGCCTTATGCATCATGGGGTACTATGGTTCAAATTATTTCATCTAGACCTGACATCCTTCAAAATAATTTCAATGTCTGGGGTCCATCAGGTATATGCATCATAATAGCGGTATTAGGCTTTAACTTCGTTGGAGATGGCTTAAGAGATGCATTAGACCCTAAACAACGCAGGTAAAGGAGGTTCTAATGAATAATCAATCAAATACTAAAGAAAAGCATTATCTAACTGGTAAAGAAGTTAGAGCAATCGCAAAAGAAAACGCAAGAGAGATGCGCGCTTTAGAAAAAGCGAAGAATAAAAAGATGAAGGAAGAAGAATTCTTATCAGAAATGAAGGATTCATCTAACATTCTAGAAGTAGAAGATCTTCATTCATATTTCTTTACAGACCAAGGCGTTGTAAAAGCGGTTAATGGTGTGAGTTTCAATGTTCCACTAAATTCTACAATCGGTGTTGTAGGAGAATCAGGTTGTGGTAAAAGTGTTACAGCGATGTCAATAATGAGGCTTCTTCAAGGACCGTCTGGACAGATTGTTAGCGGGTCAATCCGTTTCAAAGCTAATGATTTTAAAAAAGATGCGTTTGGAAAAGTTATTCCTGTTTATGAATATGATAATAATGGGAATATCGTTCAAGAAGAAATTAAAGACAAAAAAGGCAATGTAACACTAGTCAATAAAATAAAACGAGATGAATCTGGCCTTCCTATATATGAAAGAGAAGAAAAGGTTTATGATATCGCTAAAATGCCTATAAAAGAAATGTATAGAGTTAGAGGAAGACAAATATCTATGGTTTTCCAAGAACCTATGACATCGCTTAATCCAGTATTCACTATAGGCAATCAACTTGATGAAGTATCACTTCCTCATATTCCAGGTATCAATAAAGAACTCGCTAAAAAGAGATCTATTCATATGCTTAATATGGTAGGAATAGCGGCTCCTGAAAGAGTTTATACTTCATTCCCACACGAATTATCTGGTGGGATGAGACAAAGAGTAATGATAGCGATGGCTTTAGCCGCAGAACCAAGACTAATTATCGCAGATGAACCTACGACTGCGCTAGATGTTACTATCCAAGCTCAAATACTAGATTTATTTAACGAATTAAAGAATAGAATCAATGGATCAATTCTACTCATAACTCATGATTTAGGTGTAATTGCGGAGATGGCTGATTATGTTATAGTAATGTATGCAGGGCGAGTTATTGAACAAGGAACTGCGCTTGAAATCTATAATAATCCAGCTCATCCATATACAATTGGACTTCAAAAATCTAAGCCTACTATGGATTCTTCTAAAGACGATTTATATAACATTAAAGGAAATGTTCCTAACCCAGTTAATATGCCTAATCACTGTTACTTTAAAGAAAGATGTGATAAATGCATAAATAAATGTAGTGGGGATTATCCTAAGATGATTAAATTAAGCGATACACACTATGTAGCGTGCCACTTGTTTGAGGAAAAAGACAATGAATGAAGATGAATTAAAAGTAACTGAAGAAATAGATTATTCTTCGTTCGATGATGATGCCGAACAAGCAAAAGAAGAATTGAGTAGACAAGAACAATATGAGAAAGATAAAACTCTTCCTCCTGATCCAAACGCTTTACTAGAAGTAAGGCACATTAAAAAACACTTCATTTTAAAGAAGACATTATTTGGTAAACCAATCACAACATTAAAAGCGGTTGATGATGTATCATTTAAAGTTTATCCTGGTGAAACATTAGGTATTGTTGGTGAATCTGGCTGTGGCAAAACCACTATGGGAAGAACCATCCTAAAATTATATAATCCAACATCTGGCCAAATCTTCTTTGAAGGATTAGATATTGCGAATTATAAACCTAAAGAGATGAGAAGTTTAAGAACGAAGATGCAGATAATATTCCAAGATCCTTATTCATCTTTACCTCCTAGACAAACAGTTGGTGATATATTAGCTGAACCAGTTAAAGTTCATAACATTGTTCCAAAAGATCAAATTAAAGAATATGTTTTAAATCTGATGGATCAATGTGGACTTCGTGATTATTATTATGAAAGATATCCACATGAATTCTCAGGTGGACAACGTCAACGTATATGTATCGCTAGAGCTTTAGCGGTCAATCCAAAATTTATTGTTTGTGATGAACCAGTATCAGCTTTAGATGTATCTATACAAGCTCAAATAATTAATCTTCTAAAGAAACTTCAGAAAGAAAGAAAATTAACATACCTATTTATTTCTCATGACTTATCTGTAGTAAAACATATATCAGATAAGATATGTGTTATGTATTTAGGCAATATGGTTGAATTTGGTGATAATGAAGATATATTCAAGAATCCTCTTCATCCATATACAATTTCTTTATTTAGCGCAGTACCAAACCCTAATCCTAACAAAAAATCAAAGAGGATTATATTAAAAGGCGATATTCCAAGCCAAGTTAATCCTCCTAAAGGATGTAAGTTCTGTACTAGATGTCCTAAATGTATGGAAATATGTAAGCATATAGCGCCATCATATAAAGAAATAGAAAAAGGCCACATTGTAGCCTGTCATCTATTTGATAAGTAATCTATGTGCAAAAAGAAAAAAGAAAAAGTAACATATTATGATGATGGTTCAACTATCTCTGATATGTCAAACGTAAAAAGAGGCGGATTATTATCTAATTCTAATAACGCTAGTAGGCCTAAAACTACCGAAAAAGAAAAACTAAAAACTTTCTTTAAAGCATTTAAAATGATGTTGGTACCTACTGGAGTAGCACTACTAGTATTATTAATTCTATATATCATTTTCATGCTTATTGGGGTAAACGCAAGTTAATATTTAAAATAGAAACGCAAAAAAGCGTTTCTATTTTATATTAACGCCTTTTAATAACGTTGCTTTAGTTGTATCTACTAGTTTTGCGAATAAAAATCTTTCTCTTCCAATAGCGTTAAATGAATGATCAATCAAAAATACTCTACCATCAGCTATAATATATCTTCCATGCAGTTTACGGTGTATAATTGTTATATCATAATCACTTTTATTTTTAATTAATTTATCATCTGCTTCTTTATACTTGTTAATAATTGCAGTAGGAGAAGTAATTAATATTATTTTAACTTTTATTTCTTCAATTAACGGAAATATAGAATAGTCCATAAATTTATCTACTAATATTAACTCTTTTTTAGCGCTAAACATTATTTTTCTTAAAAATATTAAAGAGTTTATTACTTCTCCTTCATAGAATACTTTGTCTTTAACACTATCATTATAATTTTTTATTTGTTCTACATCTTTTGAAAGCTTATTATATTTATCTTCTAACGATATATATTTAATGTTGCATTCAGTGCATCTCTTTTCATTTATACTATATCCATTTATTAAATATCTTTTAAGTATAGATGTAGCCCATCTTCTAAACATAATACCTCTCTTAGAATTTACCCTATATCCTATAGAGATAATCATATCTAAATTATAGTATTTTATGTATCTATTTATTTTTCTATCACCTTCAATTTGAACTTGCAAAGAAATTTTGCAAGTTGCCCATTCCTCAAGTTCATTTTGTGAGTAAATATTGTCAATATGATAATCGATATTTTGTCTTGTTGAATTAAAAAGTAAGGCTATTTCGTTCGCATTTAACCATACAGTTTCTTCACTTGGCGATACATTAACATCTAGATTAAATTCACCATCAACAAATTTAATAACTTCGTAATTACCGCTAAATATAGGGATATTTTGATTAATTTATTTATTATCATTCTTTGAGTCTTCTTTATTTTCATTAACTAATGTTTCAAACCATTCTTTAAAAACATATACTCTATTTGATTTAATTCTATAGCCTATATTAATGATAATATTAGCACTATAAAAAGTTATAGGCTTATCCGAATTTGCAACGTGCATTTTTTGCACATTGCTTTCTAAATTTTCTTCATTAGATAGAATATTCTTAATATGTTTAGATATAACAGACCTATCTCTTTCATATAATATACTAATATCATTTTTATTTAACCATACAGTATTATTATCCTTATCAAACATCACATCTAAACTAAAATCATTATCAATAAATTTTACTAATTCAAAATTGTTTTTCATTTTTTAAAAACTTCCTATATAATACATACTCAAGAAGTGGTAAAAATAAGAAAAAAATTTGAAAATATTTTTAATTCTTTTAAAATTAGTTAAAATTACGATAATCATTAATGATAATATTTCTAGTAGATATTCTTTATGATTGATTTAAAAAAACTAAAAATGAACTTGCAAAGAAATTTTACAAGTTTGGTGTTTTATCTTATATTAAAGTTTTTACATATAAGAAATCATTAATAATTGCTTATTAATCATTTAAAAAAAATAAAACGCTTATTTTAAAGCGAATTATTTTTATTAATTATGATAAATATTTTTCTGCTTCATCTAACATTTCTTGGAGTTTGATGAACGCTTTAGATAATGGATATCCATCACATAAAACATGTGATACTGTTATATTTAATAATATTTTCATTCTTCCATCCTTTTGATAATACTTACCAAAACATGTTCTTGGCACAGATTGACTTTCTATAGACTTATCAGGAATTGGATGAACAATAGACTCATACTTAATCCATGGAATGCATGTCATATAATATTTATCATATGTATTTGGATTAAATGATTCCTCTTTAGTTAATAGATTTTTCTTTGATTCTATTTCTCTATGTGCTCTATCATAAAAAGTATGATAGTCATCGCTCATTTCATTTCCACCGCCTTGGAAATATAAATCTTTTGTCATAATAATATATGTTGGATCTATAGAATCAAATAATAGTACTTTTCCATTAACAATTCTTAATCTCATTTCTTCTATTGAGTTAAGTGCTTTTGTTAGTAAAAAGGTCATATTGATAAAGAATGAGGTTTTAGTTTCTTTAGTAATATGATATAGTTTATCAATATCCATTTCTACATCCATTCCATAACATGGATTAGAAAATGTTTTAAAATATTCATAATTTGTTTTTCTATTCCAGTTATTTACATCTACTTCTTTATATGAATGCATTATCGTTGTCCTTTATCATATGGGATGCCTTCAGCTTTAGGACATCCTGATTTCTTTCTAAATATTACTAATACAATCAGTACTACTACAAACGGAATTATATTGTAAAAATATGAAGGTAAGCCAATATTTGATAATATTGGAAGTGATGATGATATAGCTGCGATACATTTTAAGAATCCAAACATTAATGCGCCTAAAACAATTCCTAGAGGATTCCAGTTACCAAATATCATAATCGCTAAAGCTAAGAAGCCCATGCCACCTATAGTTGCTTCTGCAGAGCCATTCGCTACAGTTGCGATATATGCATATCCACCAAGGCCTGCTAAAGCGCCTGATATAGTAGTTCCTAAATAACGCATTTTATGAACGTTTATACCAACTGAATCCGCAGCTTGTGGATGTTCGCCACACGCTCTTAAATGAGTTCCTGTTTTTGATTTATATAACCATATAGATAATAAAGTAAATACTAAAATAATTATGAATGTAGATAAATATGCCTTATCAAAGAATATTCTTAAAAATCCGGGTAAATTCGAATTTATTATTGCATATCCTTTAAATGTATATGGCATGTTTACTTTTTCTTGTAAGAAAAATACTAGGCCAAAAGTGTTTACAATTGCAGGAGCAAGCATGTTGAGCGCTGTACCTCCGATTGTTTGATCCGCTCTTAGTTTAATAGCAGAAAATGATAAGAGAAGAGAATATATAGCGCCGCTAGATGCGGCAACAAACATTGCGAAAATAAATGTTAATTGAGAATGATCTAGCCAGATATTATTCTTTTGAAGGATATATACAAAGATAGCACCCATAAAAGCACCAAATATCATTTGTCCTTCTAATGCTAAATTGATTACTCCACTTCTTTCAGCGAATACTCCGCCCAACGCAACAATAAGTAGTGGCATTGCGTAAATTAAAGTTTTTTGGAGAACAAGAATAAAGTTTTCCATTATTCAGAATCCTCCTTATTTATTGTTTCATTTGTTTCTTCTTCCATTTTAGAGACATTATCTAAATCGTTATTTATAATTATTTTCTTTTCTTCTATCTTTTTCTTTTTGGCTGATAACAACATTAAAAATAATCTAGAAAAACCTGCAAAATAAATAATAACTGATGAAATGATTGATGCTATATATGCGTTAAATCCAGCTAGCTGCAATCTTGAACCAGATGCGGATATATATCGCAAGAATGTTGAACTGAATATCACTCCAATAGGATCGCAGTTCGCAAGCAATGCTGCAGGGATTCCATTAAAACCATAATCAGGTAATTTAGCGTATATGCTGCTATATTGTAATTCAATTCCTGAATTTAAATAATATAGACATCCACCGAGCGCCGCAAGTCCGCCTGATATAACCATCGATAGAATAATATTCTTTTTCTCATTCATACCTGCATATTTTGCTGCATTTTTATTAGCGCCACACGCTTTTAATTCAAAACCAAATTTAGTTTTAGACATTACTATAAATAAAATTATAGAAACGATAACAACTATAATAATGCTCATATCAATATATGAATTTGGAAGTATTTTCTCTAAGCCTAATGTAGGAGTGAATGTTCCAAATTTAGATGTTTTCATAAGATATGCGCTTTTACCTTCAGGAATATTTATTATAGATGTTTGTTTAGAGAATACCCAAGTAACAATATTGGCCGCTATCCAGTTAGTCATGATGCATACAACAACTTCATTTATATTAAATATAGACTTAAATATTCCAGGTATAGCGCCCCATAATGAGCCTAAAACAACGCCAACTAAAATAGCTAACATCCATACAAATATACCAGCTGTTCTATTTTCTGAACAATCAATATGCAGCGCAACCATTAATGAACCTAATGTTCCCATCAAGAATTGTCCAGGTGCTCCAATATTAAATAAGCCAGTCTTATACGCTATCGCAACAGATAAACCTGTCATTATTAATGGAACAGTATAAAAAATCATATTTCCTAGATTTCTTTTAACTGTTATTTGTGAATTAGATGAAAAAGGTCCCATAAATAGGTATTTTATTCCATCTGTAAAATTTGAAAATGATAATTTATCATTTATTAATGTAATAAATAACATTACAATTAATCCAACGATAAATCCAGCAATTATACATAGGATAGACGCAAGAATTTGTTTAAGAATTGGATTCTTCATTTGCATAACCTCCTATGTTTCTTTTTGCTCCTGCCATGTACAAGCCTAATTCTTGAATAGTTGTTTCTTTTGGATTAACTTCTGCAACTATTTCTCCTTCGTACATAACATATATTCTATCTGAAAGATTCATTACTTCATCGAGTTCTAGAGATACTAATAAAATAGCGTCTTTATTATCTCTTTTTTCAACCATTTGTTTATGAATAAACTCAATAGCGCCAACGTCAAGACCTCTTGTAGGTTGAACCGCAATTAAAAGCTCGTGTTTTCTTTCTATTTCTCTACCTACAATTGCTTTTTGTTGGTTTCCACCTGACATACTTCTAACGATGGTAGCGCTTCCTTGTCCGCTTCTTACATCATACTTTTCTATCAGTTTATCAGAATAATTTTTAATCTCTTTAAATTTCATGAATCCATGATTTACAAATTCAGGTTCGAAGTAAGTTTGAAGTACTTCGTTATAATCTAACCTGAAGTCTAGAATTAATCCATGTTTGTGTCTATCTTCAGGGATATGAGCAAAACCGTTAGAATTACGGTATCTGATTGATTTATGTGTAACATCTTCTCCTTTGAATATTATTTTTCCAGAAGAAGGTGTAATTAATCCTGTTAAAGCTTGTACAAATTCTGTTTGACCATTTCCATCAATTCCAGCTATACAAACAATCTCACCAGCTCTAACAGTAATATTAACATCTTTTACTAGTTCTTTAGTGTGTCTTCTATCTTTATTTTTAACTGTAAGATGTTTTATTTCAAGTATAGTATCAGTAGGTTTAGCATCTTCTTTTTCTATTTTTAATTGAACTGGTCTACCAACCATCATAGTAGATAATTCTTCAATAGTAGTTTCATTTTTATTAACTGTACCAACTAATCTACCTTTTCTTAAAACTGTAACTCTATCAGCTACAGACATTATTTCATTTAACTTATGGGAAATGAATAGAATTGATTTACCTTCTTTAGATAAATTCTTCATTACTATCATAAGCTCATCGATTTCTTGTGGAGTTAAAACAGCGGTTGGCTCATCAAAGATAAGAATATCATTGTTTCTATAAAGCATTTTTAAGATTTCTGTTCTCTGTTGCATACCAACAGTGATATCTTCAACATTTTTATCTAAATCAACATGAAGTCCATATCGATCCATTAAAGTTTGTACCTTAACTCTCGCTTTCCTCTTTTGTACAAATCCTATTTTAGTATCTTCAGCACCTAAAATAATATTATCGAGCACAGTAAAACACTCAACTAATCTAAAGTGTTGATGTACCATACCTATACCTAAAGCTGTAGCGTCATTAGGATCTTTAATTATAACCTCATTTCCATCTTTAAAAATGTGGCCAGAATCTGGCTGATATAAACCGAAAAGAACACTCATTAAGGTAGATTTACCTGCCCCATTTTCACCAAGAAGGGCGAGAATCTCGCCCTTCTTAAGTTGTAATGTAATGTTATCATTCGCTTTTATGCCAGGAAATTCTTTAGTGATGTTTCGCATTTCAATAATATAATTATCTGTAGCCATAACCACTTTTGCCTATAAGGCATCTCCTTTTTTAAAAGTAATTGATTTTATAATAATTATTCTACTAATTGGAAATTGATATTAGTTAATAATAATCCGGCAGCAGTCCATTCAGCTGAATTTGCTGGAGTAGTATTATTAATAGTTAAATTACCATTTTTAATTTGATTGAATAATGTTGTATATTGTTCTTTTGTGAAAGTGTTGAATCTCCAAGAATGATCAGCAGTAGGTAGTCCTGTTGCATCTTCTGCTGCACCTAAATTTGAAGTTTTATCAGCGAGTTTAGAATCCCATTCACCTGCATAGTATTCACTTAATACTAGTTCTACTGATGCAGCTAAACCTTTAACAGCTGATGTGATAACTCTTTCAGATAAGCTATATTGGTCAGTATCAACACCGATAATTCTTCCTGTTTGAGCTTCATTAGCAGCGGAAATTACTGAGTTAACCATAGATCCACCACATGAGAATACTACTTCAGTATCTGATGCATACCATTGAGCTACCATTGCTTGTAATTCTGGTGAAGCTGTAAAGTTTTCACCATATAAGAATGAAACTTTCATATCAACAGTAGTTCCTTTTGATAATGCAGCAGCATTTGCACCTTGCATATAACCGAAACAGAATCTATTGCATGCAGGGTTTGCTCCACCACCACCAAATACACCAGCTAATTTAGAATATCCATCCATTACTGCAGCATAACCAGCTAAGAAGCCAGATTCTTCTTCTTTATAAGAAATTGCAGTAACATTTGATAAACCAAGACTCCAACCATCAACAAATACGAACTTAACATCAGGATGAGCTGTAGCTACTGTAGTCATCGCAGCGGCTTGTAAGAATCCAGGAGCGACTATAACTTTCGCACCATTTTCGATAGCTAATTCCATAGCGGCAATACGGTCGTTATCATTTGCGTCACTACCATTTTCAGGTTGATAATAACCATAAGTTTTACCATTGGCTTCAGCGTAAGTTTTAACGCCTTCATAAGTACCTTGGTTAAAACCACCATCCATCAATTGACCTACGTCAGTAACAACGGCGAGTTCAGTTGTTTTTTTGCTAGTTTCAGTCTTTTCCTTACAACCAGCTAAAAATGCAAAGCTTAAAACGCACAACAATACAGATGCGATTAATGCAAATTTTTTCATAAAATAAAAACATCCTCCAATTAATTAATTTTTATGAAATATTTTTGGATTTCTCCGTCTCTTAAATTTTATATTTTTAATACTATTTTTTCAAGATATAGAAATGACTATTTCTTTATTTTATTGATAATACTTATAAAGTTCATAAAATCTTAATAAATAAAACCCATAGAATATAAAATCCTACAGGTAATTATTTATTATTTATGAGCTTTTATCATTAATTTGCACATCTTCTCGCTGAATTCAACTGGGTTATCAATGCTGAATCCTTCGATTAAAAGTGCTTGGTTATATAATAGATCAGCTATATCAGAAATTGTATCAGGTTCTTTAGAATATACATCTTCTAAAAGCTTAAAGATTTCGTGATTTGAATTTATTTCAAGAATACGATTAGCTTTTACATCTTTAGTATCTCCATCTGGCATAGATTTAATTACTTTTTCCATTTCAAAAGATAATCCATCACCAGATACTAAACATACTGCAGAATCAGTTAATCTCTTTGATACTATTACATCATCAACCTTTCCATTTAACGATGATTTTATCGCATCAAGTAAAGACTTATTGTCCTTTTGAATCTTATCTATTCTCTTTTCTTCATCTTTATCAAGAAGATCTAAATCACCTTGATTTATAGATTTGAATTTATGCTTATCATATTCATCTAATACTTTCAAAACGAATTCATCAACATTATCAGATAGAATCAATACATCATAACCTTTCTTTTTAACAAGATCCATTTGAGGCATAGCGAGAACTTCTTCTTTATTCTTAGCTGATGCATAATAAATGTTTTCTTGTCCTTCCTTCATATTCTTTACATACTCAGCAAGAGATACCATCTTTTCTTCGTTTACAGTATTATAGATAATTAAATCTTGAAGTAAATCTTTCTTCATTCCATAGTCATCATAAATACCGAATTTTAAATTGATTCCAAAGTTCTTAAAGAATTCGACATATTTATCAAATTCATTAGTCATCATATTCTTTAAGTTCTGAACAATCTTCTTTTCAACGTTAGTTGCGATATCTTGTAGTTCTTTACTCTTTTGGAGTATTTCACGAGATATATTTAAAGATAGATCGCTAGAATCAACTAATCCTTTGACGAATCTTAAATAATCTGGAAGAAGTTCTTTGCACTTATCCATAATGAATACACCTTTAGAATAAAGTTGTAATCCCTTTTCATATTTTTCAGAATATAGATTATATGGTGGATTCTTTGGTAAGAATAATAATGCAGTATAATTAATCTTTCCTTCAACATTTAATACAATATGAGTCAAAGGATCTTCAAAGTCATAATATTTTTCTTTATAGAATTTATTATATTCTTCATCAGTAACTTCATTTTTATTCTTTCTCCAAAGTGGAGTCATAGCGTTTAAAGTTTCAACAACTTCTTTTTCTTCATATTCATCTTTAGAACCTTCTTTAAGTTCAGATTTATGACATAACATCTTTATAGGATATCTTACATAATCTGAATATTTCTTAACTAAGTCCTTTAAAGTCCATTCAGATAAGAAATGATCGTATTGATATTCTTCTGTATTTTCTCTTAAATAAAGAGTAATTTCAGTACCACTATCATCTTTATCGCATTCATCTATTGAATATGTATCTTCACCTTTAGATACAAATAAATATCCTTTATCATCATATAATGATCTAGTTCTAACTTCAACCTTAGACGCAACCATAAATGCGCTATAGAATCCTACACCAAATTGACCAATGATTTCAGGGTTATCAATCTTATTTTCGCCATCTTTTGATAGTTCTTTAATCTTTTCCATAAATTCTAAAGAACCAGATTTTGCGATAGTTCCAAGTGATGATATTAATTCATCATGAGTCATACCAATACCATTATCTTTAATAGTGATAGTCTTTTTATCTTTATCAAATGATAAATTGATTTCATAATCATTCTTAGCTGGAAGTTTATCATCAGTTAAAGATAGATAGTGATATTTATCAATCGCATCTGATGCGTTTGATATCAATTCACGAATAAATATTTCCTTATTCGTATAAATAGAATTGATCATTAAATCTAATAATCTTTTAGATTCGGTTTTAAATTTCTTTACTTCGCTCATATTTACCTCAAAATTATATTATCCATTTCAACATCTAGTTGATATTTTTTATTTGTATTAATTATTCCTTTAATCATAGCTTTCGCTATATATGTTTCTATCTCTTTTTGAATAAATCTCTTAACTGGTCTAGCACCATATTCTTTAGTATATGATTTATCTAGAATCCAATCTTTTAATCTATCAGTAAAGTCTAGTGATACATATTCTTCTTTTAATCTTTGATTCAAGTTAGATAATAATTTATCTACAATCTTTCTTTGTGTCATCTTATCAAGTGGATTAAAATAGATAATTTCATCGATTCTGTTTAAGAATTCAGGTCTAAATGTAGATTTTAAAATAGAATCTACTTTAGCTTCTTTATCTTTTCCACCTTCAAGTAATAATTCTCCACCTAAATTAGATGTCATAATTATTATTGTATTCTTAAAGTCTATTAATCTACCTTGTGAATCGGTCAATCTTCCATCATCAAGTATTTGAAGAAGAATATTGAATACATCTGTATGTGCTTTTTCTATTTCATCAAATAACACTATAGAATAAGGATTCTTTCTAACCTTTTCAGTTAATTGTCCACCTTCTTCATATCCAACATATCCTGGAGGAGCTCCTATCAATCTAGAGACACTGAACTTCTCCATATATTCACTCATATCTAATCTAATTATATGGGATTCAGAATCAAACAAAGCTTCCGCTAACGATTTAGCGACTTCAGTTTTACCAACGCCAGTTGGGCCTAAGAATAAGAATGAACCAATTGGTCTATTATTATCCTGGATACCAGCTCTTTGTCTGATTATCGCATCGCTAACAAGTTCAATAGCTTGATCTTGGCCTATTACTCTTTTCTTTAATGTATCGAATAAACCAAGTATCTTTTCCTTTTCGCCTTTCATTATTTTAGAGATAGGGATATTCGTTGATTTAGATATAATTTTCGCAATCATATCTTCTGTCACAACTTCATTTAATAAGTTGTTGTTCTTGGTTTGATTTTCTAAATCTCTTAATTCAGCTTCATATTTAGGAATATCTTGGTATTTAATTTTGGATGCGAGTTTATAATCATTATTATTAAAAGCGTTATCAAGATCATATTTTAATTTTTCAATAGTCTTCTTGATAGAATTGCCTTTTTCAATTAGATTCTTTTCTTCATTCCATTCTTTTTGATATTCTTTTTCTTTATTAGATAATTCTAATAACTCTTCTTTGATTTTATTTAATCTTTCTTTACTGTTTATATCAGATTCTTTCTCTAAAGCGATTCTTTCTATTTCAAGTTGAGTTTTCTTTCTTATAACTTCATCTAATTCAGTAGGCATAGATGCGAGTTCAACTCTAATAGAAGCGCAAGCTTCATCAATTAAATCAATCGCTTTATCAGGTAAGAATCTTTCAGTTAAATATCTATTAGATAAAGTTGCGGCCGCAACGATTGCGCTATCAGTTATCTTAACACCATGATGAGATTCAAATCTATCCTTTAATCCTCTTAAAATAGATATTGTATCTTCTACTGTTGGTTCTTTAACTAAAACCTGTTGGAAACGACGTTCTAACGCTCTATCTTTTTCTATATATAATCTATACTCATTTAAAGTAGTTGCGCCAATACAGTCTATTTCACCACGCGCAAGCATTGGTTTAAGCATGTTTCCAGCATCTAGCGCTCCATCAGTCTTACCAGCACCAACAATCAAATGTATTTCATCTATAAATAGAATAATTTTTCCATCTGAATCTTTAATCTTTTTTAAAACAGCTTTTAATCTTTCTTCAAATTCGCCTCTATACTTAGCACCCGCAACAAGTGCACCCATATCGAGTTCATAAATAGTTTTATTTTTTAAAGTAGATGGTACATCTTCTCTTACAATTCTTTGAGCTAAGCCTTCTATAATAGCGGTTTTACCAACACCTGGTTCACCAATTAAAATGACGTTATTTTTAGTTTTTCTCGCTAAGATTTCAATGATTCTTCTTATTTCATCATCTCTACCTATAACAGGATCAATCTTTCCATCTCTAGCGTCTTTTACTACATCTCTACCGAACTTTTCAAGGATTTTATCATCTTTACTATAATCAAATTCTTCATTATCCATAAAAAATATCCTCCTTTTTAAATTCTTTCAAATCTATTATACATCGTTTTTTAGCACTGTCAAGTGTTAAGTGCTAATTTCACAATTTTAACACATTAATTTAAAAGGAAGATATTAATTGTATGTTTAATTATTATCTAAATAAATCTAATGCAGTAATCTCTCTTATTACTATGCTTGAATGTTTGTTTTTACTAATTCCATTTAGAGTAATAAATGTAACAATAATAGATTTTTTAGTATTAGTTATTTCTTTAAAAACTTTTATTTTATTTAGAATATTTTCTTCATAATTAGATGTAATAGTATATGGAGAAATACTATATTTCATTTCGCATAAATTAATTATATTATCTCTTCTATCAATTAATAAATCAATCTGTGCTCCACCTTCTTTGTTTGAATAAAACGAATATACTAATGAATCAATTCCAGCTATGCTTAAAGCCTCTTTTATTTGTTTAATATGGTTTAAACACACAATCTCAAAAGCATAACCACTCCAAGAATTATAACTTGGTTGTCCAATATAATTTAACCATGATTCTACTTTTTTATTTTTTAGATGTGATAATGAAAATAAAGTGAATGGATCTATTATCTGATATAAAGACTCATTATTTTTCTTCTGATAATTATTATATTTTCTTATAAAGCCACACTCTTCTAACTCCATTAATACTTTCGAAAAAGAACTTCCGCTTGATAGATTAGTTTTATCTAAAAGCTCTTTTCTAGTTAGACCAATTCTCTTTTTTGATAGTTCTTCAACTATTTTTGCGTGATTTTCATATTTATTAAACAAAGATGAAAATAAATTATTGAATTCATTTTCTAATTCTCCGCCTTCTTTAAAGAATAGATTATCAACATTTTGAGCAAGTGAGTAATTATAATTAATAAAATTCAAATAATAAGGAATTCCACCAAAAATCATATATGTTTCAATAATTTCTTTATCGCTTAGATTATTACCATTAAAATTATTTACTAGTTCTTTTGTTTCTTTTAAATTAAATGGTTTTAGATAAATTTTAGATGTGATTCTATTATGGAAGCCTCCTCTATCATTTAATAGATTGCTTAATATCCAAGATGTCGCTGAACCACATACAATTAAAACCAAGTTATTTAATCTAGAAGCATATGTATTCCAAAAATAATCAAAAGCCCCCTTAAAATCACTTTTTTGTGTATCAAACCAAGGAAGTTCATCAAAAAATATTATCCTTTTATTATATCTTTTATCTATTTTGATGATATTATTCTCAATCATCATTTTGAGTCTGTTAAACGCATCAAACCAACTAGTTAAAGTTGTTTTATCATTAGACCCATAATCTAGTAAAGATTGATTAAATGAGTTTAATTCATCTTTCATTTTATTAGATAATACTCCAGAAGCATAGAAAGAAAATGAATCGTTAAAAAACTCTTTAATTAAGTATGTTTTTCCAACTCTTCTTCTACCATATACTACAACAAATTCTGGTTTGTTGCTGTTTAATATATACTTAAGTTTTTCTTGTTCTTCTAGTCTGCCTATTATTCTCATAAAGCCTCCTTTTATTACATAATTATTATAATATTAAAAACGGCCATTTTCAACATATTTTTATATGTTTTGGCCGTTTATAAAGCAAAATCGATGGATAAACGGCCAAAACTCATGTTTTTAATATACTTTTGGCCGTTTATTCAATTATAGAATATACTAATTATATGTAAATTTTGACAAAATATATTAAGCTAAACCTTTTTTGATTGGCTTATTATTCTTTTTTAAATAATCGTAATATAGTTCTTCTGTTGCGAGAGCTATTTTAGTTACGGAAAAGTCTCTTCCTTCTGGATAGATATACCAAGTATCAGTTAAAGTATTTAAATCTATCGCATCTCCTTTTTTAAATAGATATTGATATTCTATGTGAACAGAATACATAGATGGTACATCTTTTACCATTTCATGAGTATCGCCATCTTTATCTATTGTTTTAACTCTAAAACCATTCATATCATGTATGAAAGTTCCTTTTCCTATATCATAATATCTATCTTTAGGAAGTGAATCTACTTGAACATTAAGTGTACCAGTTGAATATGTTCCATTTTCGATTTCTTTTCTTACGTTTGATCTTTCCCATTCATACCAATCAGGAATATGTGAGAATTCAGTTTCACCAGATAAAGCTTTTAATTCTCCATATATTGTCATTTCCCATTCTTTAGAACATTCTTCACACTTAATTATATTGTTCATAGAAGTCATTCTATATTCTTTCATACAGTGAGGACATTGATACAATACTTTATGCAATCCAACCGCTCTATTTTTATCATCAACTACAATTTTATTATCTTTCTGCCACTTAAAATCATCATATTGAAATTCATCTACTATTCTTGAATTAATTTCATCAACTGTTAATGATTCTAATTCTTCTTTAGTAAATAATAATTTATATGTGCATTCTTCTCCCTTAATTCCTCTTTCGTGTGATGTATCCCAGAAAGGTGAATTAATATGGTGGCCATGACAAATTAAAGTTGCGACTGGAACTTTATTAAGCTTACATAATTTGCCTATTGATTCAGGAAGCACTGCGGTAGTACCGCATAGCGAATATCTGGCTTCTGGGTAAATAACCATTACATTACCCATATCTAATACTTTTTTAATCTGTCTAACTAAAGTTATATCATTTGTAAATTTTCTCTTGCAGATACAACCTACATTTCTAAGCAAATTTTCTCTTTTTAAAAATCCATCTATAGCGACTATATAATTAGATCTATTATCTTTAAGTAAATAGTTCGCTATCTTAAAATCTAGGAATGCATTATGGTTACACAATAATATAAATGGTCCTTTTAGATTTTCAGTATTTACATAAGTAACTTTTGGCTTATATTTCTTTATAGCAGGCATAACTAGTAATTTCGCAATAGGTTTAAGATACCATTTAATATTTCTTGGTGGTTCTTTCATATCGAACCTTTTAAAATCACTATCTTTCATATATATTTCTCCATTTTTTTAATTTACTTCGCATGGTTTGAAGAAAAACTTCGCATCACTTCGCATGGTTTTATTTCACAAAAACTTTTCTATGATTAGTACTATAAGAATTAATTCCGTCATTTATTCCTTCTATTAAGTAGTTTTCATTAACTAAGTTCATAATTATTTCTTTTCTTAAATATGTGGAAGCTTTTATATTCAACATATTAGCTATTTCTGTTATAGTTTTAGGTGAATTATAACAGTAAGATAAAATCTTTAAATCATGTTTTCCGAGCGTAATCTTATCAGTATAAATATCAGGGAATTCATTTTCTTCAATTAAACCTGTATATGTTAAATTTGGAAGTGTTAAAGTAAATGAATCACTTCTACATGAAATAAATGGAGTATATTTATCACCATATCCTAAATATTCATTTGATATTAAATCAAAACCTGTACCTCTTTTTTCCATCATCTTTAATAATCTCAAGATAGATGCGATAACTTCGTTTCTGGCTTTAGGTAGTATTGATGCGATATTCTTTTCTTTTACGATAGTTCCATACCCAATTAAACTACCAGGAGATGTAATCTCAAGCCTGTCTAAATACATATTTATTTCTATTGATGTATAACTTAATAAGTAATTCTTGTGTACATAAGCGTTTACTACACCCTCAAATACAGAACGTTCAGGATAGGATACATAATCTATTCTTCCAGTAGTAGTCTTTTCATAACCATTGCTAGAATGTGATTTAATATAATTTATCGCAAAAAATATAGAATCTATTATGTTTCCTTTAAATTCTTCAGTATTAATTATTCTATTTGTCGCTTTATCGTTATTAGGCCATAAATTGCATATAGTTAATAATTCATTAGATTTAAATGAATCAGAAAATAATAATAATCCTTTTGTCACATAATCATTTTCATCGATTGCTTGACAAGATATTAAATCTTTCTTTGTTAGATTTTTACTTGTTCTATCAAAATATAATGATGATAGTTTTTTATAATCATCAAAATTAAATTTAATATCAGTTAAATCTATATCATAACTTCTTTCTTTTGAAGATAAAACTAAATTAGCTATTTCTTGAGGAGTCGCTTCCCTAGTTAAGCCAAAGTCTCTAATATAAATACCTAGTAACCCTCCAACTTTAACAAACACTGGTAATTCAGCGTTTTTAAGAACTGATACTTTAATTATATATCTTGTTAAAATATCATCTTTTTCTTTTATTGGAATCGCATCAACATTATAACTAATTCTTGGATATATTCTTTCTTTTATTAACCTATGTATCATAAGAATCGTTTTATCAGCGAGAGTATGATCAAGAGATAATATTTTATGAGTAGTATTATCTACACCAATATACATATCTCCATTTATAGTATTTGAAAAAGAAGCAAGAACACTTAACCATGATAATTCTTTTTGATTACCATTTTTATCCTTTCCTTCTTCTATTAATCCTTTAAATTCTATTGTATTTGTTTCAATATTGATATTTGGAATTAATTCTTCAAAAAACATAGTGAAGCCTCCTATACCTGTATTATATACGTTACTTCGCATAAAGTAAAGAAAAACTTCGCATCACTTCGCATAAAACTTCGCACTACTTCGCACGGTTTGAAGAAAAACTTCGCATCACTTCGCATGGTATCAATAGTTATAATTCATTATATATTTTATATGTTTAGATAATGAGTAACTATAGTCCATATCGATAATAATATTAGTATTGTTCCACCTACATAACTAGTTAAATCATATCTACCTTTTAATAATTTATGTATTTTAATAGATAATAAAGTTCCAAGTAAACATATAATGAAAGTTATAATCATTATTATTGATACATGTAAAAATATTGTTGATGATGTAGATATCGAATATCCTAGTTCATTTTTATTATGAAATACTATTCCAATTGATAAAGCATCTATCGCAGTAACAACTCCCATCAACAATACTTCTTTTATTGAGAATAATTTATTATTAGATTGTTTATCTAAATTATTCTTTCTTGTTTTTATTCCATCAATAATCATTTTTATTCCTATATATATAAGTAATATAAATGAAGTCCAAGCGATAACTTTATTAAATATCGATATTGCTTTAGCGCTTTCGCTTGCTTCTACGCTTCTTTCAATTATCTCTATAGTGAAGAATGATATAAGCGGAAAAAGAGCTTGTAAGAAGCCATAAGTAAACGCTATAAATAGAGATTTTTTCTTATCGATATCCTTGAATGTTATTCCTTGCGCTATAGATACTGCGAACGCATCCATAGATAACGCTATAGCGAATAACATTACTTGTATAATTATATCAATTGTCATACTAATAAATAATTATTTATCCTCTTTTATTTTTCTTATCACTTTCGCAGGCGTTCCATAAGCTAGAACGTTTTCTGGAATATCTTTAGTTACTAAGCTACCTGCTCCAATTATAGAATTATCTCCAATTGTTACACCAGGGAAAATGGTTACGTTTGATGCGATCCAAACATTTTTACCAATATTAACTGGTAAATTATATTGTAGTCCTTTTTCTCTAGCGCTAGGTGATTCAGGATGAATTGGAGTAATGATAGTTACATTAGGTCCAATTAGTGTATTATCCCCAATTGTAATTTCACCATCATCAACTAAAGTTAAATTAAAGTTAGCGTATGCATTGTTTCCGAAGTCTACATTTAATCCACCAAAATTAGCGTGAAATGGAGGTTCTATATAACCATCATTAAAAGTTCTAAACATCTTTTTAAGTTGTTTCTTTCTTAATTCTAAGCCTTCTAATGATGATTCTATTTTATTATATTCATTTACCATTTCAATTCTTGATAATTGAAATTCTAATAATTCCTTAATCATTGGATCATATACTTCTTTACTTAATAATAACTTATTTACATCTTCTAGTTTCATATTCTATTTCTCTTTCTATCCATTCCATTATAATGGATACTATATATTCTATTTCTTTATTATTTAATTCTTTATTCTTAGGTATTTTATGCCACTTATATAAACAGCTTCTACAGCACGTTGCGGTAGCGTGCTGAGCGATAAAGACTGGATGACCTTTAAATGGCGTTTGTTTACCATCATTAACTATCAATTCTTTAGATAATCTATTAATTATAAAATCATACGCATGTTCTTTGATTTTATCTAATCCAATTCTATTTATATATTTAAAATCATTTTTCTTTAAATGAAATGAAGATCTAAATTTAGATTTATCTAGATAATCAAATATTCTATTCATATTCTCTTTTAAATATCTCTATTTCTTCTTTTGTAAGT
>OCVV012870102.1_pt1 | contig 27643 bp, 27 predicted proteins | sample 1539721 | NCBI WGS metagenome assembly OCVV01 (sample SAMN02144230, study PRJEB22623) | gut metagenome | biome: sheep rumen | host: Ovis aries | place: New Zealand | reverse complement strand
AGAGACTTATTGAAGTATTCGTGGGAAACCTCTACATTAAATACTCAATAAGCGAAGCCATGTGGCCTCGCTTATTCTGTTCGGTAAATTGGAATTTATAGGTTTCTGATCAATGATAAATCACCACTTGACAAAGCTTTTAAATTGCGCTCAATTTTCTCAATGTCCCAATTCCACCATTTCAGTTGCAGCAGAAATGGGGTCACCTGCATAATCACGTGTGAGCGTACACTAAAACCGTGATTATGCAGGTGACCCCGTTATTTTGTCTTTCGGGTGTAATCGGCAAGTTTCACCTGATACGTGGCCAGTGCATCGGAGAGTTGACTGCGGGCCTGTCGATTGAGGGTCTCGGCATCCTGGAGGTCGGAGAGTGTCTCTGTGCCAGCACGATACTGGTCGGTGGACATGCGCAGGTTTTCCTCGGCAGAGCGCACGCTGGCGCGGGCTATGTCTATCTGCTTCTATGCCTCGCTGAGCCGAGACCTGAAGGAAGCCCTTCAGACAGATGGTTTCTCGGAACGAAACCTGCGCTATATGAAGAGCTTCTATCTGCTTTACAATGGGCGAATTGGAAATTTGCCACAAGTTGTGGCAAATTCTAGCGACGCAATTTTGCCACAGGTTGTGGCAGAATTGTTCATGGTGCCTTGGGGACATCATCGTTATATTATAGACAAATGCACAGACAACCCTGACAAAGCCTTATTTTATGTTCATCAGATTGTAGAGAACGGTTGGAGCCGCAACGTGTTGCTCAATTTTCTCGATACAAACCTTTATGAGCGTCAGGGCAAAGCATTGACGAACTTCAGCAAGACACTGCCTGAAGAGTCAAGCGACTTGGCGCAAGAACTCACCAAAGACCCATACGACTTTGCATTTACAGGCATCAAAGACCGGTATAATGAACGGTTGCTGAAAGACAAGCTGCTTGGAAACATCACTCAGTTCTTAGTGGAGCTAGGCACAGGATTTGCATACGTCGGAAAGGAATACAGGTTGCAAGTTGGTGAAAGAGAACAATTTGTTGACTTGCTGTTTTATCACCTAAGCCTCTCGTGCTATGTTGTCATAGAAGTGAAAATAGGGAAGTTGGAATTTGCTGACGTAGGACAGTTGAGCGGATATATTGTCACATGCAACCATATATTACGCAAAGAAGGACGTGACAACCCAACTATTGGCCTATTGATATGCAAAGAGAAAGACCGTATTCAAGCACAATATGCCCTGGAGTCAAGCAGTCAACCTATTGCCATATCGGAATATGAGCTGGAAAAATTCTATCCGGAAAAGGTTGAAGGTGTCATTCCTACTATTAGAGAAATAGAAGAAAAACTTACTATGGAGGACGAGTAGACAAATAAAAATAATTGATTGATTTCACGAGACCATATATATGACCGAACTCGAATAAAAATAATACCTGCTCCGTGAGTACCCACAGGAGAATGCTCGGTGTGAGTGGAAGGAACTTAAGAATCTGAAGAACTCGTTCTGTGGGGACGAGAAAGACGACGTGATTTCCAACGTGTCGGCTATCGCCAACATGGAGGGTGGTTTCCTTGTGGTGGGTGTGCATGACAAGACACTGGAGATTTAATGAAGGTTTAGTAATACAAAAGGATCGAAATTGGTATGCAACGACTAGTAAAGACTAAAACAACGACTAGTACACGACTAAAAACGACTAGTAAATGACTAGTCGGAGGCTTCTAGTCGTAAAAGTAGTCATTTTTCGATAGTTTATCGAACTTTTAGTCGTAGTATAAGACAAAATGAACTAAATATGATATTTGGAAAGAAACTTAGAGAGCTCAGAGATGAGCAAGGAGTGCTGCAACGACAGTTGGCTGCACTATTAGAGATTGATACACCAATGTTCAGCAAGATAGAGCGAGGTGACAGACGGGCAAAGCGCGAACATGTAATCAAGCTTGCAGAATATCTGCATCAGGACGAGAAGGAGATGCTGACGTTGTGGTTAGCAGATAAAGTTCTCGATGCAGTAGGCGATGATGAACTTGGTAATGACGCTATCACAGTTGCACAAGAACAGATTAAAAAGTGATAACAGCAAAACGGCAATTTGATGTATTAACAACTGCAAATTGCCGTTGCGTAGTAAAAAGTCTCATAGTCGCCTTTGGGGAACCAATTGCCGGAGGCGTGGAGATGGGGACTCGCGCGCGTACATATATTTATTATTTAACTTAAAAATACCGGGAAAAAGTGGGAGGTAAGAAAAAATTGTGTACTTTTGCAAATAAGTTGCTGCACGCGAAACGCATGTGGCGACGTGATGAATGAAGGGCTGACTTTATAGAGATACTTTTTATCAACTTAATAAAAGACGAAAACTATGAAAGAACTGAAAGGAACGAAGACCGAGCAGAACCTCAAGGAGGCTTTTGCCGGGGAGAGCATGGCTCGCAACAAGTATAGCTATTTTGCGTCGAAGGCTAAGAAGGATGGCTACGTACAGATTGCGTCGATCTTCGAAGAGACGGCTGCGAATGAGAAGGAGCACGCTAAGATGTGGTATAAGTACTTGAATGGAGGTTCAATCAGCGATACGGCCACGAACTTGGCTGATGCTGCCGGCGGCGAGAACTTCGAGTGGACGGATATGTACGCCCACATGGCTAAGGAGGCTCGCGAAGAGGGCTTCGACGAGATTGCCGAGAAGTTTGAGATGGTGGGCGCTATTGAGAAGCACCACGAGGAACGCTACCGCAAGTTGCTGAAGAATATCGAGGATGCTGTAGTTTTCTCGCGCGACGGCGACGTGATATGGCAATGCGCCAACTGTGGTCATATCGTCATAGGCAAGCAGGCTCCCGAGGTGTGCCCCGTATGCAACCATCCGCAGAGCTACTTCCAGATTAAGGCTGAGAATTACTAAGCTACACGCCTACCTTTTTCAAGGTTTAGGGGCTACTCATAGAAATCATTCATTAAAACAAAAAACGCCCAACTTCTTTCCGTGGAAGTTGGGCGTTTTTTGTTTTCTGTACGCAGCTGAAATATTACGGAGTAATCTAATCTGAAGTATTATTCTCTATCAGACGAAGTTTCTCCATCTGGGCACCGACGAGCTGATGAGCACGGAAAAACTCGTGAAGCTCCAGTTTCAAATATTCTTCGATATTGGGAATTTCAGGAATGAAAAGGAGTACCGTTTTACAATGTACGTCCATGGTTTGTGTTTCGTTATCAATCGTGAAAACGGTGACAACACTGCCTTCCCAATTAGCCTCGTTGATCGCCTTGCGCAATCGTGCCAGCTCATCGATATCGGATAAGTTAATGCTTTTCCATGCATAATCATATACATGAATATATGGTCTGTCATTTTCAGCCCCTACAAGGAAATGTTCTCCCTGGTAGACAAAGTGTATTCTATTGTCTTCACCCTCCTCGACTTCATACTGGCAGCCGATATTTGTTAAAACGTTGAGGAATAAATCCCGAGTGCCAAATTGTTTATTCATACGAGTCTTTGATAATCTTAATTTGTTTCTATGCCAGTTTGTAAACGTCCATAGGCGTCGAAAGCACGACGTGTGGAGAGCCAGAGAGCCAGGATGAGAGAGAGCATGGAAGCGGACATGGTGATGACGACAATCATCATCTGGTATTTAACGGCCACGTCTGGCGCCGAGCCCCCGAGGATCTGACCTATCATCGTGCCAGGTAACGCAACGATGCCCATGACGGCCATGTTGGCGATGCTGGGCGTGAAGCTTTTGATGACAGCCTCGCGCATGAAGGGCAACCAAGCTTCGAAGCGTGTGGCGCCGTTGCCTAACAAATAATAATAGGTGGCTTGTTCACGTTCTATGCCGCTGTAGAAGGTACTGAGCGTAAGAACATTGACGCCCAGCATGTTGCCCATGAGAATGCCCATGATAGGGATGAAATAGCGGGCGGTGAAAGGATGGTCAAGGCGTAGCACAAAGCAAAGGAAATAGAAGCCAACGAGCAAGGCTGCCACGAAGAAACTGGCGAAGGCGGGTACTGCGACGATGCGACGGGGAAGGTGAGTGCGCTCGCCAAGGGTATGGGTGGCAATGACAGCCATAATGATTACCCACAGCGTGTTGAGCCAAGGGTTATCCCACTCGAAGAGGTAACGCAGATAGATAGCGACGAGGAAGAGCTGCACAATCATACGGGCTGCAGCGATGAGGGTGGCACGCACAAGGCCTGTCCGCAGTTTCCAAAGGAAATAGATGGGAATCAGCAGGAGCAGGAGACCGATGGCAAGGGAAACGTAACTGATGTCCACGGAGAATGAAGAAGGATTAATGAGATTTGCTTTGTTAATGTGTTAATTTGTCATCACGCCGACAGGGTATTGCATCGTTGAGCAATGAAGTGAGCCATGCTGGCGGATGAGGACGCGGCAGTCGATGGGTACGATGTCGTACTTGGGAAAGGCTTTCTGCAGCTGACGTCGTGCTTGCTCGTCGTTCTCTGGTTGACCATAGGTGGGCATGAGGACGGCATTGTTGATGACAAGGAAATTGGCGTAAGTGGCTGGTAGGCGATGGCCGTCGTCGGGGTCGAAGATGGGGAAAGGAAGGGGAAGAGGGATGAGGCGGAAGCCTTCTTCGGCAGCGGAATCGCCAAGCGTACTTGAAATGGGAAAGAGCGTAAAAGAACGGAGCTGGTCTTCCATGGCACGGAGGGCTTCGTAATGCTCATCGGTGGGGTCGGTGCATTGGACATAGGCAATGGTGGCATTAGGACAGAAGCGGGCAAGGGTGTCGATATGGCTATCGGTGTCGTCGCCGGCGAGGTAGCCGTGGTCGAGCCATAGGACGCGTTCAGCATGGAAATAGTGGAGAAGACGCTGCTCGATTTGATTGCGATTGAGGGAGGGGTTACGGTTGGGCGAGAGAAGACACTCGCTGGTGGTCATAAGGATGCCACGCCCATCACTCTCGATACTGCCACCTTCGAAGACGAAGTCGAGGTGGGACTCGTAGGTGCCCTTTAATAAACTATTTGACGAATTTACGATTTTGCTGTTAATAGCATTATCTAACTCGGCAGGGAATTTATCCCCCCAGCCGTTGAACCGAAAATCAAGGAGACGGGGACCAGCTTCGGTGAGGAGGGTGAGAAAAGCGTGATCACGTGCCCAGGTGTCGTTGGTAGGACACTCGAAATAGGCGACATGGGCAAGAAAACGCGAGGGGATGCGCTCATGAAGGAGGGCTTTCACGCGTTCGGGCTCAGGGGTAACAATAAGGAGACGTTCGCCATGGGCAAGAATCTCAAGGGCGATGCTGACGTAGCAGGCATCAACTTCGGCAAGGATGGGGGCCCAATCGGTGGCTGCATGTGGCCAAGTGAGCTGCACGCCGCTCTGTGGATGCCATTCGGCAGGGAAGAAGGTGGAGCGAATCTCTGTTTGCTCGGGACCGGCTTGGTTGGCAAGATTAAGGTGAAGGGTGAGATCGCTTATGACTGGAGTTGATGGGGTGAAATGGATGGCCATGGGAAGGGGCGGGCTGAGTTGAGGGTTGAGGGTTGCCGTACAACGGCAACATACAGAACAGGATTAGATGGAGATGCGAAAGGGAGGGAGGGGGTTAATCGCGGAAGCAGGGAGGAAGGGCTAATCGCGGAAGCAGGGAGGGTTAATCGCGGATGCGGGAGGGAGGGCTAATCGCGGAAGCGGAGGGTGAGGTCGTTGTAGGCATCGATGCGACGGTCGCGGAGGAAGGGCCACCAGCGGCGCACTTGCTCTGAGCGATGGAGGTCGATGTCTACAAGGATGTTTTCTTCCCGGGTCTGCGAGGCTTCGGCAAGGAGTTCGCCTTGTGGACCTGCCACGAAGCTGGTGCCCCAGAACTGGATGCCGTTGGTCTGACCGCTGGGATCGGGCTCATGCCCTACCCTATTAACAGCAACGACGGGGAGACCATTGGCAACGGCATGACCACGTTGCACGAGCTGCCAGGCCTGACGCTGGCGGGCTTGCTCCTCAGGGGCGTCGCTGGATTCGTAACCGATGGCGGTGGGATAAATGAGGATGTCGGCTCCGGCAAGGGCCATCAAGCGGGCACCTTCTGGATACCACTGGTCCCAGCAAACCTGAACACCGAGGTCGCCCACGGAGGTCTTGATGGGGTGAAAACCGAGGTCGCCAGGGGTGAAATAGAACTTCTCATAGTAGGCGGGGTCGTCGGGGATGTGCATCTTGCGATGAATGCCTGCGATGCTGCCGTCTTTCTCGAAAACGACAGCGGTATTGTGGTAAAGGCCAGAGGCACGACGCTCGAAAAGACTGGTGACGAGGACAACAGAATGCTTGCAGGCAAGGGCTCCAAAGAAGTCGGTGGAAGGACCCGGAATGGGTTCTGCAAGGTCAAAGTTGTCGACGGATTCTACTTGGCAGAAATAGGGGGTATTATGGAGTTCCTGCAGGATAACGAGTTGGGCGCCCTGAGCGGCCACGTCGGCAATGGAGGCGGCGAGGCGAGAGCGGTTATCTTCTGGGTTAGGGGTGCAGGATTGCTGAATAAGGGCTATTTTCATAGGGAGGGGAGGGAGCTAAAGATGAGGCCATGGAAGGGGTTTCTCGGCGACAAAATCGCCGAGCGCTCTAAGAAAGGGGGGAGAGGGTGATGGTTTTATCGCAGAAGGCGAGGAGGACGGGGTCGTGGGAGACGATGAGGGCAGAGCGATTGTCGTCATGGCAAGCACGAAGAAGGGCGAGGCCTACGCGCTGAGTGCTTTCTTCATCGAGGGCTGATGAGGGTTCGTCGAGGAGCAGAAGCGGCTTCGGCAGGGAGAGGGCGGCAGCAAGAAGTAGGCGCTGACGCTGACCACCAGAGAGCTTGGCTGCAGTAAGGTCGAGGAGGGAGGGCTCGAGCCCGAGGGATGAAAGAAGAGAAGAGGGGAAAGAGGAAGCGGAAGAAGCTCCTCCAGCCACTATGGACGAGGAGGAACAGGTGTGATTGGCTTCGAGACCGTGGGTGAGGCTGATGAGGTCTATGCCTTTTTCAACAGGGGGCTGTAGCTCTTGAGGAACATAGGCGGTGAGACGACGAATGGCATCGACGTGGTGGACGTCGAGGGGAAGGTTGTTGACGGTGATGATTCCTGCGGTCAGTGGGACGAAGCCGAGGATGGCTCTCAGTAGGGAGGTTTTGCCACAGCCGCTCTCGCCTGTGAGACCGACGAGCTGGCCCTTGCCTACATGGAGGTCAAGGGCACGGAAGAGGGGGCGATTACCAAAAGCGAGGGTGGCGGAGTGGATGTGGAGCATAGGGATGGGTTGCGACAAAGTCGCAACATACAGAACTAAGGACAGATGAGGGGACAGCGGGGCTGAAAGGCAGGCAGACAGCGAGGCTGAAGGGCGGGCGGCTTAGTTGGCAGCCGTGAATTCCTCGAGGAAGCGGACGTCGTTCTCAGAGAAGAGACGGAGGTCCTTGACCTGATATTTGAGGTTGGCAATGCGCTCAATGCCCATGCCGAAGGCGTAGCCGGTGTAGATGCTGGAGTCGATGCCGTTGGCCTCAAGTACGGCGGGGTCTACCATGCCGCAACCGAGAATCTCGAGCCAGCCTGAACCCTTACACATGGAACAGCCCTTGCCACCGCAGATGGTGCAGCTGACATCCATTTCTGCAGAAGGTTCGGTGAAGGGAAAGTAGCTGGGACGTAAACGAATCTGCGTCTCGGGGCCGAACATCTCCTGCGCAAAGAGAAGGAGCACTTGCTTGAGATCCTTGAATGATACGTTCTTGTCGACGTAGAGCCCTTCGACCTGGTGGAAGAAGCAGTGGGCACGTGCGCTGACGGCTTCGTTGCGATAGACACGACCCGGACAGATAACGCGGATGGGCGGCTGTTGCTTCTCCATGACGCGGGCTTGTACGCTGGAGGTGTGTGAGCGGAGGATGATGTCGGGATGTGCCTCGACGAAGAAGGTGTCCTGCATGTCACGAGCGGGATGGTCGTCGGCGAAGTTCATGGAACTGTAGACGTGCCAGTCGTCCTCCACTTCAGGTCCTTCGGCAAGCGTGAAGCCGAGACGTGAGAAGATGTCGACAATCTCGTTCTTGACGATGGTGAGCGGATGACGCGTGCCCAGAGCTATAGGATAGGGCGTGCGTGTGAGATCGAGGTCGTCGGCCACGGTCTCTTGCGCAGCAGCAGCGGCCTTGAGCTGGTTGATGCGTTCGGTGGCACACGTCTTGAGTTCGTTGATGCGTTTGCCTAATTCTTTCTTCATCTCGGCAGGCACCGTACGGAACTCATCCATGAGTGCGCTGATCTCGCCTTTCTTGCTGAGATACTTGATTCGCAAAGCCTCAGCCTCCTCTGGTGTAGCAGCGGTGAGCGACTGCACTTCGTCCAGGATTTGCTTGATTTTTTCGAGCATAATTATCTTTGTTCTATTGATATTTCGTGAAAAACTGCGCAAAGATACATAATTCTTTCCAAAAAGTGCGAGCTGAATGAAAAATAAAGCTTACTTTTGCACGAAATTACCAAAAAGAGAAGAAAAGCAAAAAGACAATGAAAGGGAGGTGGACTGTAGTTGCAGCCATTGTATTGTGTGTTGCCGTCGCTTGTTTAAGTGCTTGTGGCGGGCGTGGTTCGTTGTCGAAATCTGATGCCGACGAAGTGGAGATCGACTCGGTGTTGCTTGATTCCATCTTTGAATCTGAAGACACTTTTGACTTGGACGATGAGCCTTCTCTTGAAGTTTCTAAATTGCCTCAGAACGAGCTTTTTGATGATTTTATTTTCAAATTTGACAACAGCGCCCGTCTCCAACGTTCACGCGTACATTTTCCTTTGCCCGTTTCTTCTGTTTCCGGAGAAACTCAAAGCATATCATTGAGCGAATGGCGCCATCATTCTCTCTTCTTGGGACAAGACTTCTGCACCGTTCTTTGGAACTCGCGTTCGCAGATGGACTTGGCCAAGGACTCGAGTGTCATCAAGGCCAGCATTGAGCACATCTACCTTCATAGCCGCACTATCAACTCTTATCTTTTTGAACGCGACACGCTCAATGGACAATGGATGTTAACTCAAATATCTGACACGCCTTTTGAAGACAACACCCTTCACCAGTTCTTCGACTTCTACCGGCAGTTTGCTACCGACTCGACCTACCAACGTTTGCACGTGCGCAGTCCATTAAGATTCACGACCATCGACGAAGATGCGGAATATGAAACTATTAGCGGAACGATAGACCCTGACCAATGGTTTGAGTTTGCCCCGGAGCTGCCTCAAGATGTCATAACGAACGTCAATTATGGCCAAGCCTACCCGAACCCTAACAGGATGGTGCTGCAGATGCGTGGCTTGGCTAACGGGCTTCAGACGCTAATGGTTTTCCAGCGCGACCTGAGTGGCAACTGGCAATTGACGGACTATGAAAATTGAAGATTGAGATTATTGATAATTGAAAGCTCTAAATATGGTCGTTAAGGATAACTACTCGCTGCGCGAGCACAACACTTTTGGCATAGAGGCCAAGGCATCACGTTTTTTTGAATACACGTCGGTAGACGAGCTGCAGGAGTTCGTCCGCGAGCGCGCCGCCTCGGGCGACGAGAGCCCGCTGCTCCATATAGGCGGCGGCTCGAATCTGTTGTTCTTGAACGACTTCGACGGAACAGTGTTGCACTCTCGCATAGACACCATCACGGTTGTCGACGACTCAGACGACACGTTGATTGTTCGTGTGGGAGCCGGCATCCTTTGGGACGCGTGGGTGCAATATGCCGTAGACCATCGTTGGTATGGCCTCGAAAACCTCTCCCTCATTCCAGGAGAGGTGGGTGCCTCTGCCGTTCAGAACATTGGCGCCTATGGTTCTGAAGCCAAGGACTTTATCGTTGATGTAGAAGCCGTGAATCTTCAGACTGGCGAGGCTACTCTTTTCTCAAACGAGGATTGCAAGTATGGCTATCGTGACAGTGCCTTCAAGCATGACCTCAAGGGACTATATGCCGTAACGCATGTCCACTTTCGCCTATCACACGTATTCTGCCCGCATATCGACTATGGTGGCATCCGTAAGGCCTTGGCCGAACGGGCTATAAACGAAAGCGAACTCAGCGCCCAACAACTGCGGCAAGTGATTATAGAGATACGCAAGTCCAAACTTCCCGAGCCATCGGAGCTGGGCAACGCTGGCAGTTTTTTCACCAATCCCATAGTTGCGCGCGAGGTTTTCGAGGCGATTTTCAGGAGATATCCTACAATGCCCCACTTCGACATCGACGACGAGCACGTGAAGATTCCTGCCGGATGGATGATTGAACAATGCGGCTGGAAGGGGAAAGACCTCGGACGTGCCGGCGTTTACGAAAAGCAAGCGCTCGTACTGGTGAACAGAGGCGGAGCCACAGGCAACGACATCAAAACCCTGTGCGAACATATCCAGTCTGACGTAAAAGCAGAATTTGGCATAGAGATTGTTCCCGAAGTCAACTTCATCTGTTAACTCTCTTGCCTTTGACCAACCTGATTAAACGACGGCCGCAAGAGTGAAAAAAAATACGCCTAAGAGAATGTGGCAATTCTCTTAGGCGTATCGACCTTTTCTCTTAGGTGCATTCAACGATGCGCCTAAGAGATTTTTTTTTGCCCCTTGGCGTCCTTGCTCGACGGGAGCGGCTGCGAGGCAGATTTATCTTGAGTCTGAATTATAAAATTGAGGCTATCTATTGAAGTTCTTCACAAGGAAATGTGGGCTGCAACGAAGGAAAATGCCGAAGGCGAAATTGTTGTTGAAGGCCGAGGGGCGTGACGTAGGAACTAAGGGACTTGCCGTCATTTCTGCAGGCACCGGGTCTGTTGCAGGAGAAGCGGCAGCTGATGAAAGAGGAAGCGTCTCTTTACCCGTGAAACACAGATAGGTGTCGAGCTTGGCCCCAAGGACATAATCCCGAGCAAAGGTATGGCTCCATTCCACACCTAAATGGGGCGTGAAGACTGAAGCGAAACGGCCACCTGTCTTCGTTGAAAAGGTAGAAAAGAAGGGGGCTCCGTAGATGGGACAGAAGTCCTTGGCATAGACGACCGTCCCGAAAAGGCGGAGGGCACCAGCTTGGCCATAGCTGTTGTTGCCACGAAGCAGGCCCGAGCGGCCAAAGAGGTCTGCGCTGAGGGTGGCAGCTGCGGCCACACCCGTATCGAAAGGCCACAGGTTGCCCGTCTGCTGCCAGCAACCCAAAGCCATCACTTCGGCCGTGAGGCCCTTGAAAACACGTTGGTTGTTGTTCCAGCGTAGGCCAAGTCCAAGAGCTGCATTGTCTATGGTCTGCACACCCATATTCGTTGCATCAATCTCGCCTCCCCGATGTTGGATGAGCACATCAACAGGAATGTAGAAATGAAGCGGTGAAGGCTGAGCATTGAGCCTTATGCGTTGCGATATGCCCACGGTGAAAGCTTCCTGATGAGTTTCCTCGCGGAAGATGAAGCTTTGCCAGTTGATCCAAGCGTCGAGGTGGTAGTGCGGCCTGTCGGCAAGCAGTTGGAAGCCCGTTTCCGGGTCCTGCGAGAGGTTGACTTCGGCATTCATCAAGGGCTCCACAAGGCCGTGGTTGGCACCACCGTAAATGTTACCAAGGACGAACGTCAGTCCTTGCAGATGGGCCCGTGCCCTCAGGAAGGGCAGGATGTGGGCTCCACGTTGGTACTGGCTGCCTTTCCAACGGGCAATGTCATGGTAGGCGAAGCAGGGGTACTTGCTGGCACCATTGAAAACCGTGGCATGGAATCCAGCTTCGAGGCGAATGGCATCGAGAGGTTGCCAGGAGAGACGCGGTTGCAGCCAGAAGCCTGGCAGTGTATAGCCCGTTGCCTGATCGCCACCATACTCGTTGTTCTTGAAAAACGCAAGGGCATGGATGTCTACGCCGAGAGTGCGCGTCTGGTCGTAGGCAGGTTGACAGTCTGTTGCGGTTAGGCTCGTGGCCAAATCTTGGGCTTTGAGAGGCTGGAATTGGTTGGCTTGCAACAACAGGACAACGCAAGCACATACAAGCAGGATTCGGTTATGCTTCATCTGTATTTCAAGTGCGATAGGTGCAGAATATGGGGTTTATCAGGGCAAAGGTAAAGATTATTTATGAATGGTTAACGAAGAACTGCAATAAAATATTAACTTTGCACAGCAAAACTCAAATCCGATGACCAAGAAAGAACGATATGATGCGGTGATTGCCTATTTCTCCGAGGCAATGCCAGCCGCTGAAACAGAACTGAAGTTCGGCACAACGTGGCAGTTGCTGGTGGCCGTCATGCTGAGTGCACAATGCACCGACAAGCGCGTGAACATGGTAACGCCGCCGCTCTTCCAGGCCTACCCTACCCCAGCCGCTATGGCCTCGGCCTCGGTGGACGATGTGCTGGCGTACGTGCATAGTGTCAGCTACCCCAACTCAAAGGCCCGTCACCTCGTGGAAACCGCCCGCCAGCTCTGCGAACGTTTTGGCGGCGAGGTGCCCGAGACGCTGGACGAACTGACATCATTGCCTGGCGTGGGCCGAAAGACAGCCAACGTGGTGATGAGCGTCGCCTTCGGACAGGCACGTATGGCTGTGGACACGCACGTTTTCCGAGTCAGCCACCGCTTAGGGCTCGTCGGTGCCAAGGCCACTACACCGCTGGCCGTGGAGCGCGAACTGGTGAAGTATCTGCCAGAGACTATCATTCCACGCGCCCACCACTGGCTGATTCTGCACGGCCGTTACGTATGCAAAGCACTCAAACCCGACTGCCTTGCATGCGGTCTGCAACATACGTGCGCGTACTATAATAAAAAGTCTTAAAAGGCTTGCACATCCCAAGAAATCCTACTACCTTTGCGCACGATTTCAGGAAGAGACTTCTTAGAAGTCACAAACATAAGAACTGATAAACAACTCATAAACTTAAAAATTAACAACTATGACCATTCACGATTACAAATTCGCTGGCAAGAAAGCCATCGTACGCGTAGACTTCAACGTGCCCCTCGACGGCAACGGCAACATCACCGACGACACCCGCATCCGCGGTGCACTGCCCACCCTGAAGAAGATTCTTGAGGACGGCGGCGCACTCATCATCATGAGCCATATGGGCAAGCCCAAAGGCAAGGTGAACCCCAAACTGTCGCTGAAGCAGATTGTGCCCGCCGTGAGCGCTGCCCTCGGCGTCGACGTTCAGTTCGCCCCCGACTGCGCCAAGGCTGCTGAGCAGGCTGCCGCCCTGAAGATGGGCGAGGTGCTGCTGCTCGAGAACCTCCGCTACTACCCCGAGGAGGAAGGCAAGCCCGTAGGCATCGACAAGGAAGATCCCGCTTACGACGAGGCTAAGAAGGCTATGAAGGCCAGCCAGAAGGAGTTCGCCAAGACGCTGGCCAGCTATGCTGACTGCTATGTCATGGACGCCTTCGGCACGGCTCACCGTCGCCACGCCTCCACCGCTGTCATCGCTGACTTCTTCGATGCCGACAACAAGATGCTCGGCCTCCTCATGGAGAAGGAAGTGAAAGCTGTCGACAACGTCCTGAACGACATCAAGCGCCCCTTCGTAGCCATCATGGGCGGCTCCAAGGTGAGCACCAAGATCGGTATCATCGAGAACCTGCTCGGCAAGGTTGACAAGCTCATCCTCTGCGGTGGCATGACCTACACCTTCATGAAGGCTCACGGCGGCAAAATCGGTAACAGCATCGTTGAGCTCGACAAGCTCGACGTAGCCCTCGGCGTTGAGGAGATGGCCAAGAAGAACGGCGTAGAGCTCGTGCTGGCTGAGGACAGCGTATGCTCTACCGGTTACGACTTCGCTAACTTCGTCCAGAAGCCAGGCGCCCAGATCAAGACCTTCCCCTCCAACGCTATCGAGGATGGTTGGGACGGCCTCGACGTAGGTCCCAAGAGCCAGGCTAAGTTCGCCAAGGCTATCGAAGGTGCCAAGACCATCCTGTGGAACGGTCCTGCCGGCTGCTTCGAATGCGACGACTTCTGTGCTGGTAGCCGTGCTGTAGGCGACGCCGTAGCCAAGGCAACAGCTGAAGGTGCTTTCTCGCTCATCGGTGGTGGCGACAGCGTGGCTTGCGTCCACAAGTTCGGTCTCGAGGACAAGGTAAGCTACATCAGCACTGGCGGTGGCGCTCTGCTCGAAGCCATCGAAGGCAAAGTGCTCCCCGGAGTAGCTGCCATCAAGGGATAAGAACGAGTTGACAAGTTATTAAGTTGACGAGTTGACGAGTTGACAAGTTGACAAGTTGATAAGTTGACAAGTTGACGAGTTGATTGATTAATTGGATTGTGCGGAGAAGATTCTTTTCTGCTTCAGATAGCAGGAATTCTTCAAGCAACAAACTACAATAAAAAAAGAGGGCAGTCGCCTGCGTGACTGCCCTCTTTTATTCAAGAGTTATCAATTTCGTAACGGTTTCTCAGGTTACATAAAAAGCTGAAGCTATCTGCATGAAGTCTACCATAAAATCCATCAATAACTTTGAGCCTTGGTATAAAAGCCATCCCTACCTTTTGGCTGCAGGCATACTTGCTGCTGTGGCCATCCTTGTGGGTGTGAGTCTGTCCCTGCCTCGACACAAAGAAGTGCAGATATCTCCCAAAGAGCAAGCACGTCTTGATTCAGCCGCCCTGCATGTAGCACTCATGCCTGTCGTTGATTGTTTGCCTTTTTATATTGCAGAGAAAACAGGAGTGTACAACCGTTTAGGTTTGGATATACGCATTCATACCTATCAAGCACAGCTCGACATTGATACAGCGTTAGCCAACAAACGAGTACTGTTTGCATACAGCGACCTTGCGAGGGTTATTATGTTGCAGCAGGACAGCACCGATCTAAAGGTGATAGCTGCCATCGAAGGTGGATTGGACCTGATAACAGCCCGGAGAGGGCGCATCAGACAGCTGGATCAATTGAAAGAGAAAATGGTGGCCGTGAGCCGACATAGCATCACTGATTATTGGAGCGATCGGCTGACGGACTCTGCACAGATAGAACGCGCCATAATTTTTCGCCCACAAATTAATAATGTACGCATCCGTACGGATATGCTTTGCAATGGAACTATGGATGCAGCTTTCCTGCCTGAACCGTATGCCAGCGAGGCTCGCATACGTGGCAATAAAAGCATACTTAACACCAGAAGCCTCAATCCAACACTCACGGCTTTCGTCATTCAGGACTCGGTTCTTAACGACCAAACGCGAAAGCAACAGGTGGAAAAGCTACTGGAAGGATACACAATTGTTGTTGACGAAATAAACAAAAATACCGCCATGCAGGATTCTCTACGCTCTTTCCTGCATTCCGTTTGCCTTGCCCCAGACTCTTTAGTCAATTCTATTTACAATCAGCTTCCAAAACTAAAGAAACCTTTGGCTGCCAAAGAAGCCGACCTCGAAGTTGCTTTGCAATGGCTCAAAGGCCGCAACCAAGTGAAAAAGGGATTCAGCAGCGACTCTCTGATAACAACAGCATTTATTAAATAAATGTATAAAGCAGCCAATATCTTTTTCAAGGAAAGAGGTTTTATGACAGACTGCTTTTTCTATAGGCCTAAACGGTTCCTTTTATAGGCTTTCGTGCAGATAGGCTCAACCTTCACAAAAAAGCCTATCAGAAAAATCCCCTGAACAAAGAAAAAAAGTGACCGGTGAATCGGTGGCCGAAATTGAAGCGGGTAAAATAGTCCTGCGCTTGAAAACGTATGCATTGGCCCTTATCCTGCTCAAAGATATGCTGCAGCTGCCGGGTCGTGGGAACGTCAAGAATGAAGCTATTCACTTCGTAGTCGAAAAGGAAACTGCGGGCATCCATGTTTGTACTACCTATTGTGCAGAATCGGCCATCTATCATCATCACTTTTGAATGATGGAAACCCGTCTGGTTGTAATAGACCTCAGCACCATGCTTTGCCAGATTCTTCATCTCCAAAGCAACAACATCTGGTGTAATAGGCACATCGCTTTTTGCAGAAACCATGATTTCAAGACGGACTCCACGCTTCAAAGCCCGACGCATTGCACGGCGAACACTCTTCACGTTAACTGGATAGGGATTAACAATCTGTATGTGTTCCTTCGCAGCATCAATGGCAGCCACGTAAGCACGCCTCATGTTTTTGGATGCCTTATGCGGCCGACGGTCAACGACACCAATAACCTTACAACCTGCCGTCGACGTCAAATCACGCTGAAGCTGAAACTCGTCGGCTGGACGAGCTATAGAAATCACCTTCGACGCCGAAGCTTCGCATCCATCACTTTTCACCAATGACGACGGTAAGCAATAGCGCTCGTCGAGCAGTACCTCACCAGTCTGTTGCCACCACATACGAGCAAATATCTTTTCATACTCAGCCACGACATCACCCGTTAGCTCCATGTGAATGTCGCGCCACTCTCCATACTCTGGACGCCCATGAATATAATAGTCGGCAACGTTCATGCCTCCGGCATAACAAACAGAGCCATCAATCACAACAATTTTACGATGATCCCTATGATAAGCATGATTAATCCAGGGGAAACGTATAGGATCGAACTCTTCTATTTGAATGCCCATCTTACGGATCTCACGTAAATGCTTATTCTTAAGTGGAGAATCATTGCTACTATTTCCAAAACTGTCGTACATAGCACGGACTTCAACGCCCTCTTGCGCCTTCTTGCCAAGCAAATCAAAAAGTGCATTACCTATACTATCGTTGCGGAAATTGAAATATTCAAGATGAATATAACGTTTAGCTTGCCTAATAGCCGAGAACATGGCCTCAAACTTATCCCGCCCGGTGTGCATTAAAACAACACTATTGTTCGAAGAAAAATTCACGCCTAACTGAGCCTCCAATGCTTGCCTCACTATCTGGTCAGACGAGACAGAACCGGAATTTTCCCGAAACGGTGTATGGGCCCAAGAATAATCCTCTTTCTCTGAGGCCTGAATGCTCAGCGGCCATAGGAAAAGGACACTTAATATTAATATAAAAGCCAGACCGGCTGGCATTAATCTTCGCTTTGAATTCATGAATGCTTAATCACACAACTCGGCGAATCAATGACACCTTACAGATGCCGCTCTTAACCCACCTCAAGAAGCCTAAATGGCCATTTCGGGATGCAAAATTAAACGATTTTAACCGCCCCTACAAGTTTTATAGCAAAAAAGCTTCAAAGATTACGCTGTTTAGACTAAAAAATTGTATTTTTGCAGCGCTATATAGCAAGCAAAAACAATTTTAAAGTATTATCTTCCTTTTCTCAAAATACACCATGAGCCCTATTGTCATTAATAACTACGAGGATTTTGAGCAGCTCCTCGGTAAGGAAATCGGTACTTCAGACTATGTCGAAGTAACACAAGCGCGTATTAACATGTTTGCCGATGCCACTCTTGACCATCAGTGGATACATGTCGATGAAGAACGATGCCGCACAGAAAGTCCCTTTCATCAGACTATTGGCCATGGCTACCTCACCCTCTCTCTTTTACCGTACCTTTGGGGACAAATCATTCAGGTAAACAACCTCGAACGACTTGTCAACTATGGCATGGACAAAATGAAGTTCGGACAGCCTGTGCTTTCTGGTCAAAGCGTACGAATGACTACGTGGATGGAGGCATTAGCCAACCTTCGTGGCGCCATACGTATGAGCATACGTTTCAAGATTGAAATTAAGGAAACAGGCAAGACCGCCCTCGAAGGCGTAGCAACGTTCATCTATTTTTTCAAGAAAAACTGATTCGCTCAAATCCATATCCCTTTAAACGACCCTAATTAAACTATATGACAAAAGAAGAACTTATGCGCCGAGCCATCTCCCTGGCTGTCGAGAACGTAGCCAATGGCGGAGGACCCTTTGGAGCTGTCATTGCACGTGATGGCGAGATTGTGGCAGAAGGCGTCAACCGAGTCACCCCTAACCACGACCCCACAGCACATGCTGAAGTGTCTGCCATCCGTGCTGCATGCGCCAAGCTGCAAACCTTCGACCTCACCGGCTACGAGATCTATACCTCATGCGAACCTTGTCCCATGTGCCTCGGAGCCATTTATTGGGCTCACCTCGATCGCATCTATTATGGTGCCAACCAACACGATGCCGCAGAGATTGACTTCGACGATGTCTTCATCTATAAGGAACTTGCCGTTCCCGTCGAAGAACGACAGAAGCAGATGCTACGACTACTGCCAACAGAAGCACTCGCCGCATTCAATGCTTGGCGAGAGAAAGATGACAAAGTGGCCTATTGAGCAGCGCTCTCTTAACCGATCCGAACCGCTACACAAAACACCGCATGGCACAAAATAAATTCAAAGGACTGGGCATTGCCCTGATCACACCCTTTCGCGCCGATGGTACTATAGACGAGGAAGCCTTAGTGCGCCTCGTGGAATACCAGATTAAGAATGGCGCTGACTTCCTCTGCATCATGGGAACGACAGCAGAGACACCAACACTCACCCGCGACGAGAAGAGCTATCTTCGCCAACTGCTCGTACAGCGCGTGGCAGGGCGCGTACCTCTGCTCATGGGATGTGGCGGCAATTGCACGAGGGCCGTCATCGACGAACTGCAATCTACCGACTGGACAGGCATTGACGGCGTGCTCTCCGTGTGCCCCATGTACAACAAACCTTCGCAAGAAGGATTGTATCAACATTTCAGTGCCATAGCTAAGGCTTCTCCTGTGCCCGTAGTGTTGTACAATGTGCCTGGACGAACAGGAGTGAACATGACAGCCGAGACCACTCTTCGGCTTGCCCGCGACCACGAGAACATCGTCGCCATCAAGGAAGCCAGCGGCAACATAACTCAGATGGACGACATCATCAAGAACAAGCCCGAAGGCTTCGACGTCATCTCGGGTGACGACGGCATCACTTTCCCCTTGATCACGTTGGGGGCTGTAGGTGTTATCTCAGTCATTGGCAACGCCCTCCCTCGCGAGTTCTCACGCATGGTACGTCTGGCATTAAACGGCGACTATTCCTCCGCCCTACACATCCACCACAAATTCACAGAACTATTCAAGCTCCTGTTCGTGGACGGTAATCCTGCTGGCGTCAAGGCCATGCTCCATGCCATGGGCATGATTGAGAACCAGCTACGCCTTCCTCTCGTACCGACACGTTTAACAACAATGGAAAAGATCTCAGATATTTTGCAAGAGCTCAATATCAAATATTGATTATCCGCATCATTTCTTTTTGTCAATCCATTTTATTCTACCAGTTATTTCTGAATCGTAAATATTCGTTTCTGCTCTTTATTCTTTACCTGTAATCAGCAATCTTAAGAATAGCGAACAGAGCTTTCAGCCTATAGACATTATTCTATAAAGCCAAGGCCCCACCGAGTGCACTGACACTCGGTGGGGCTTTTTTTATTTCAGCTTTCACAGCTTACTTCAAGAGCTTTGCAGAATGCGACCTGCCTTGCCACACCCATGAAACAATATACAATCCATGTGGCAGCTTAGCGAGGGAAGCGCCTTCAGAGGCCCGGAACGACAGCACTAAATGTCCTGCTTGATCATATACCCTGACGTTGAACGTTAAATCAGCGATATTGTCGCTACCGAAATGCAGTTGGCCTGTGAGCGAGTTATAAGCCAAAGCATAATCTATGTCCATCGAGTTGACGCCATCGGGTTCAGTTTCAGGCTCAGGTTCTGGGTCGGGTTCGGGCTCTGGGTCGGGTTCGGGCTGAGGATCTGGCTCGGGCTCGGGCACAGGCACTTTGCCCACTTCTTCTATTCGCCAAAGTCTGTTATTGGATGTAGCATTACGTTCGTCGCTGGTATAGCTCAGCACTGGAGTGCCGTCATTAGCGCTGCCTCCACTGAGGTTAGCGGCGTGCTGCGAGAAACGGTTAATCAAGTTGAAGCAATTATCACTCTGAGCCACCAAATCCCATTGCTGCCTCACGTCCAAGGAATCACCCGGCACGGTATTCAGCTGCGACCCTACGAGCGTAGTTGCCGTAGGCTCTCCTTCCGTAGGGTCATTCAGGGCCTGACCATCGAGTGCGTTTTCTATATACAAGAAGCCATTCTGCAGAGGGAATATTCTCCATTGCTGGTTCACAGCCTCGTTGTCGCGTTGGTTGCACACGATAGCCACATTACGCTCTTCGCCATTCATGGCTGTGATGTATGTGCCGCTTCGTAAATTGCTGATTGCATAATAACATGTAGAGTCTGCCATGAAGTCCGGCACTTTTGGTTGGGGTTCTGGGTCGGGCTCGGGTTCGGGTTCAGGGTCAGGTTCTGGTTGAGGCGTTGGTTCTATCAGTTCAGGTCCCCTTTCAGCAAAGGCACCTTTGAGGAAATCCAAATGGCGGTTGATATAAGTTTTCAGGTCTGCGATATATTCATCGTAGGTGCTATGCAGGATCATCTCATGATAAGCCTGAGTGTTAATGCCCCATCGTTGATAATTAAGCTGAATGGAAGCATCCAGCAACTGCCTCAAACTATCAATTTGCTCATAAAGGAAGTCTTCCATGCCTCCATTGATGATTTCAGCATATCTCCGGTTAATCAGCTGAGCGAACCAAGGGTCGTTCCACATCTGCTGAGTCCACATTTTCACTTTTCCATAGCTATAGTCCGTCATCAGCTGCCGTTCAGTGTCTGCGCTCCCTCCCCTATCACTTCGGTTGTCGTTGTTGTAAGCGATATCATAGTCCCAAAGGGGACCCCAGAAGAGGTGCGGATCTTGTTGCTCCTTGTAGAAGTATGTGCTGTACATACCATCCACGTTGCCCGACATTTCAGTGCAGATATACCAGTTTGCCAGCGAGAGAGAGTCGACATACGGACGATAGCCATTCTCCGGGTCGGTGAAGTCCTCGCTATAGAGGCGTTGTTCAAAGTCAATCACATGCTGTTTGATATAGTCGAGCTGCTGTTGTTCGAGATCATCGGCATCTGGGTAATGTATTCTCACGGGCACTCCCACATGGTTTGTGAAGAAACCGTCGGCAGGCAAGTAGCTTTGCGAAGAGCTGTCCCAATAGGTGTCCGGATGGAAATCCTGAAAGCCGTCAGCTTCGAGGAGATAGCCCCCAGTGATATCCGAGAGCTGATTCAGGGGCACATCTTGTTCGGCAATGTTCACTCGATGTGGGCGCACGTCAATCTGGTCGGATATCTGATAGTTGCCCACGAACTTGTCGTTGAGGGTCAGGTCGACGAATTTAAGTGCCGGATTAAACTTCAGTCCGGCCTTCTCTCCCATCTTGAACGTGATGGCATTACGTATGAGCGTCTTGTCGCAATGGTTGGCCAGGAGCGTCCATTTCTTGGTTTTTGCGTAGCCTTTCCCAAGGAATTTCTCTTTATTCTGGAACTTGAGTTTATAAGGTTTCTTGGGCCTTGCCCATGTAGAATTTCCTCGTCCGCGAATCTGCAGCGAGTCGTAGAAAGCGACACTGTCGTTCTCATGCACATACCAGAGCCTTGCCAACACATAGTCCTTCTTGCTGGTGATGTCGCGCCCATTAAAGGTGTTGATGTAGACATGAGGGAGGTTGGTCAGCCGGCTCACTTCCTTTTCTGCCGGATCGGCATCTGGGTCGGGCTCTGCCAGCAGTTCCAGCCGCCATGTGAACTGTGGTGTGATCGAGTATTCGGCATTGGGCAGCGCCGAAGCATCCCATTGGTTTTCGACAACGCCCCAGAAGGTGTTGGCTCCCCAGTTGGTGCCTACCGCATTTGTCGAGCGTACGGCAAAGGTCTCTCCCTGCTTGTACCACACCTGTCCTTCATAGTCGAGACGGGCTGCGCTGTTGGTGCGGATGTATCCGAAGTAGAGCATCTCGCCGTTGCCGCCATTCCTGAAATCCGGATTTGTGAAGCACTGATCCACCTGCCACCCTGGCGAGCGGAAGAGGTTAGTCCCCTCTGTGCGGTGGAAGGTGAAGCGTCCGGCAGCGTTCTGAGCGGCCGTGAGGTGTCCATCGTCGGTGAGATAGTAGCGGGTAGACGCTTCCTGATTGCCGTTGTTGAGTGTATAGATATAATATGTTGCCTCGGGCTTTATAGCGGCATTGGCAGCCTCGTATTGCTCGTCGGTCACTTCTTGCGCAACAGCTCCAAGGCTCATTGCCATGGTCAGCACAAAGGCTGTTAGCCGGTAAACTTTGTTAACACCAAATAGTTTCATGTTTCACACGTTGTTTCTGTTAAAAGCTGTAGGATAAGTCTTCGGTCAATGTTGCCACGCGTTCTCTCCTTTGGGGAACAGGATAGCCCTGTCGCGGGCGATGGCAGCCGGGGCCCATTCATCGGGCACGAAGCGCCAATTGCTTCGAGTTCGAGGTTGCACGCGTTTCTTTGCCCTTATAGCTTCAATGAGATGGTAGCGCAAATCGTGGTCTGTGCTGGCCACTACTCGCGAAGGCAGTTCGCTGAGGGGAATCCCCGCCCCCTTGGTGAGCAGTTCTCCGCCGCCGTTTCCCCGATAACTGTTTAAGGCCACGAGGTATTCTTTGCCGGCATCGAACGGCGAGCCGTCCTCCATCGAGAGGATGTTCACCTTCTGCCCGTCGGGTTTCGACGCATCAACCGTATAACAAATGCCTGCTGCCGAATCGAAATTGAAGGCCATATTTTTCAATCCCAGCCGCTTGCCGCCATCGAGCACGCTGTCCATGAGCATGATATGGTCGTCGGCAGACGTCATTGTGTTGCACCAAAGGTCGTAGCTCATTTCCAGGAAATCGCGTATTTCCTTTCCTGTCAGGCGCATGGTGTAGAGCAGATTCTCGTATTTGTACAAGGCAAACATATCCGACACGTGGGTCATGCCGGCCTCTATGGTGGCATCGAAGGACAAGGGGGCTGCAAACGAGATCACGGCTCCCTGACTGAGTTCGAGCTGCAGGTCATGGATGAGGTCGATGAAGGCCGAGGGTCCGAAGAAAGCGTCGCGTTCGTGAACCGTGGACGCAAACAGCCCCACGGGCTCTTGCATATAGGCTTCGACGGCCGCTTTGGCTTCGGGGAACCAGTTCTCGGCAAGCATCAGCGTGTCGTTGGGGCTTATGTTTTGTTCCATTCCTGCGGCATCTACGAGCTTGGCATTTATGGTGCGTCCTACGACTCGTCCGCGTCTATCCTTCTTCACGTCGATGTCCACCTGACAAATACAAGCTCCCGTGCTGGTGGGTCCTATGCAGAAGATGCTGTCGCCGTCGGGTGTGGCCACCTGTTCCACATGGCGCCTGTGGTCGTGCCCGTAGAGAATGAGGTCGAAGCCCGACACTTGCTGTGCCACCATGCGCGATTCGTTTTCGCTGTAGTCCTCGGCCTGTATTCCTTGCCCATCCTCGATGCCCGAATGGAACAGCCCGATGATGAGGTCGGGGTGCTCTCGTTCTTGTATCATCGGCACCCATTTCTGTGCGGTAGCCACCATGTCGTCGAAGCGCAGTCCCTGCCACAAATTCTGCGGCACCCAGTTAGGAATGGCCGGAGTGATCAGTCCGAGAAATGCCATGCGTATGCCGTCGCGCTCCACTATTTCATAGGGTTTGAGGTAAGGTTCTCCCGTTGCGACATCTACGACGTTGGCTCCGAGCACAGGAAACCGGCACTGACTGACCCACCGGTCGTAGACGGCATGACCGGTTTCGATGTCGTGATTACCGATGGCAGCCACGTCGTAACCAACGCGGTTCATGGCTGCAGCCACGATATGCGTGGATTGCGTGTCCACGAAATTATAGTAGTAGGCGGCAGGATGCCCTTGGAGCACGTCGCCGCCGTCGGTGAGGACTACGTGCTCGCGTCCGAGTTCATCTCTGCATGCCTGGGCATAGGCCGCAATGCGAGGCAGCGAGTCGAGCACATGTCCATGAACATCGCTCGTATGCAATATGCGCAAGTGAACGGTTTCGTCTGCGGCTGGATTACATCCTATTAGCGTCATCATAATAACTACGGCGAGAAATGTCAAGCCCCGAAAGCATAGCAATCGACTGTGATTCCCCTGTTTCATCTGATTGGATTGTTATTTGGAGGTCTGTTACGTTGCAAGTTTTATCCATCTTACGCTTTGCGTTTGGCCACCCATGCTTCCACATCGGCTCTGTAGTTATCGCCGATGTTGAGCACCGTCCCGTCGGTGAGCGTCACACTGCCTTTCGAGAAATGAGCGATACGGTTAAGATTGATGATATGCGAGCGGTGTATTCGCATGAAATGCTCGCGAGGCAACATCTCGCTCATGCGCTTCATCGAGAGTAGCGCCATCAGCGGGCGTGGCTGCGAGTCGGTGAAAATGCGCAGATACTCGCCCATGGCCTGCACATATCGGATATCGCGGAAGGGAATGGCCTGTGTGCGATGGTCGGCACGCACATACAGCACTTCGGAAGCGTCGGGATGCAGCTCGGGATTGTTTTTCTCGTTTTGTTTCACGGCTTCCAGCTGTCGCTTGCGCTCGACCAGGCGGTCGGCTGCGCGCTTGAAGTCCATGAAGCTGTAAGGCTTAAGCAAGAAGTCTACGGCAGCGAGCTCGAAGCCCTCAAGGGCATACTGCGAGTAGGCCGTGGTGAAAACCACCAAGGGCGATGGCTGCTGCTCTCGGCCGAGTGCTCGAACGAAATCCATGCCGTTGAGGTCGGGCATATTGATGTCGCAGAAGATGGCATCTACGTCCTCACGGGAAATCACACTCATGGCCTCGACAGCGCTCTGGCAGTTGGCTACCAACAAGAGTTCGGGCACACGGTCGACGTAAGACGCCAGCTGGCGCAGGGCCAAGGGCTCATCGTCTATGGCCAAGACTCTCACTCTGTTCATTATATCGTTCATTTTGATTAGCTGGCTGTATTAGTCTCTGCCTCCTGCAGGGGCAGGTTCAGGTGTACGGTGTAGGTATCGTCCGTCTCTGTGATGCGCAGTTCATGGTTGTAAGGGAAGAGCAGGCTCAGACGCTGGCGTGCATTGCGCAGGCCTACCCCACCCGACCCTATGGCCATCGAGGTGCTTCGGGCATGCTTGCTGTTGCTGCATTCCATGATCAGCCGCCCGTGCTCGGTATGGATATCGATGTCTACGAACGACGGTTCGATGTAGCTCACCCCGTGCTTGAACGCATTTTCCACAAAGGTTGCCAGCACCAAGGGCGGCACATGGGCCGAAGGATCGTCCACCGACACATTGAAACGCACATCCACCTCGGCCGTGAAGCGTATGCGCATCAGGCGGATATAATGGCCCAGAAAGTCCACTTCGCGCTGCAATGCCACGAACTGGTGGTCGCCCTCGTAGAGGACATAGCGCAACAGACGCGACAATTCCACGATAGAGTTTTGCGCCTTCTCCGGGTCGATGGCTATCAGGGCATGGATATTATTGAGGGTGTTCATCAGGAAATGGGGATTGATCTGATAGTTCAGAAAGGCCAATTGCTGCTGAATACGCTCATATTCCAGCTGTTGCTGTAGCTCGCTGTTGGGCTGTAACATGACTTATATAAGATATGTGCGCGACAAAGATATGAAAAAGAATAAGGATTGAGTCCTAAGGACTGAAGATTTTTTGTTTTAACGCCTTATTTTACATTTTTCATTTTACATTTTTCTATTTCTTACCGAAATAGTCTACCTTTGCAGAAAACATTAAACGACACAACTGAACATGAACAACGAATGGTTTGAATGCAAAGTCCGTTTCGACAAGACAATGGAAACCGGACTCATCAAGAAAGTGACCGAAACATATATGGTTGACGCCCTGAGCTTCACCGAGGCCGAGCGCCGCTTCATCGAGGAGATGACGCCCTACATCAGCGGTGAATTCACCGTCAGCGACATCAAACGTGCCCGCCTCTCTGAGGTGATCGAGAGCATCTCTGCCGACGCCGACCGATGGTTCAAGGCAAAAATTGCCTACATCACCCTCGACGAGAAGTCCGGAGCCGAGAAACGCACCAACCAACTCGTGCTCGTGCAGGCAACAGACTTCCGCGATGCGCTCAAGAACCTCGACCATGGCATGGAGGGCACCCTCGGCGATTGGGTCATCGTGAGCATCGCTGAGACACCCATCATGGACGTATTCCACTATGTGAAACAGGACGAAAAAGAGCAGCCGGAAGCATAGCATCAACCGCCGAGCCAAGAGCTGCTGCCGATGCGCCTAAGAGAATTGGTCGATGCGCCTAAGAGAATTGGCCGATGCACCTAAGAGAATTGGCCGATGCGCCTAAGAGAATTTTCAAACAGGGTCGGCCGCAGCACAATCAACAATATTGCCCACAGACATGATTGCAGAAGAAATACAGCGAATAACGTCAGCGCTACCCCAAGGCGTCCGCCTCGTAGCGGTGTCGAAGTACCATCCCTCCGACGCTATCCGGGAGGCCTATGCCGCCGGACAGCGCATCTTCGGCGAGAGCCATGCCCAGGAGCTGCAGCGCAAACACACCGAGCTGGCCGACCTCACAGGCATAGAATGGCACTTCATCGGCCACCTACAGACCAATAAGGTCAAGTACATCGCGCCTTACGTCAGCCTGATTCATTCGGCCGACTCGCCACACCTGATCGAGGAAATCAACAAGCAGGCCGTCAAAGCTGGCCGCACTGTCAGCTGTCTGCTCCAATTGCATGTGGCACAAGAAGAAACGAAATTCGGGTTCACTCCCGATGAGGCCAAGGCCTATCTCGACAGCGGCGAGTGGCAAAAGCTGACGGGCATCAAGCTCACAGGCATGATGGCTATGGCCTCCAACACCGACGACACGGCACGCATCCGCAACGACTTCAAATGTGCACGACGTTTCTTCGAGCAAGCTCAGCACGACTACTTCAACGACACTGACTTCACAGAACTGTCTATGGGCATGAGCGACGACTGGCACATCGCCATCGACGAAGGTTCAACGCTCATACGCATCGGCACACAAATCTTCGGACATCGCGACTACGGGATTTAAAGCATAAGCGGAAGATTCATATGATATATATTTTTTTACTACAATCAGAGAAGAGCAATCGTTCATTATCAGGAACATGCATGTTACCATAAATGGAGACTAAGAATAGCCGCCATTCGAACAAGTGTATTGCGTTTATAGAGTTTTAACGTAGCTTGTATGTCAATGAGGGGCTCATCTTTGAAGAACTCACTATATTCAAGTACTCTTCTTATATGATATGTCGTTTGTTTAGGCATACACCGCTTTGGGGATAATTAAATATTTAGTACCACCCACACTCCATCATTATCCTTACCTTCACGCTTCAAAACACCAAGCTTCTGCAAAGCAGAGAGGTCGCGTTCTATGGTGCGCTGGCTCACCGACAAAGTCTCCGACATTTGTTTGCCGGTAATTGTCGGAGACTCTCTAATGAGATTGAGTATTTTCTGCTGACGCTCAGTGAGTTTCGTCTCCGACATGTCTCCGTCATGGTCTCTGACATTCGGGGTGTCAGAAGAGGCAAAAATGATGGTCTGAAATTGAGTTGGAGTTGATTTGAACACAGGCTTCAGCTCGTCCTTATAACCTTCCAAGGCTTTGGTCTCATTACAGATGCGTGTGAGTCCGCTACCTCGTTTCTCCATATAGTCAAGTTGAGCCATCACGTTTGCAAGT
>OCVV011273190.1_pt1 | contig 27651 bp, 24 predicted proteins | sample 1539721 | NCBI WGS metagenome assembly OCVV01 (sample SAMN02144230, study PRJEB22623) | gut metagenome | biome: sheep rumen | host: Ovis aries | place: New Zealand | reverse complement strand
AAAATTTTAGCCGTTATAGTTATATCTTTCATCTTTTTCTCCAATCTCAACAATTTCAGCATCTATAAGCTGACAATAAGTTACTGCATATTCTTCATATGAATTGAATGTTCCCGTTACGGTTATTTCTGTTGCAGGGTCGGGGTAATCGTCGGGGTATTTATGTTCACCGTTGAGAACGAACTCTATGCCCTGACCGCAGCAGGCACCTGCATCGGGGATATAAACTGAAAAATACTGTTTTTCAGCGGGGTCTTTGTAGTATGAAAAAAGACCTTTTATTCTGAAAGTTTTGCCTGTATATTTTTCAGGATTCATCATCATGTCAAAAACCTGACCGTACATCATATTTGCGCTCAGGTTTGTAAGGTCATAGTCAAAGCCGTCATTACTGAGGTCGTCGGGGACTGTTTCACCGTCAACAACTATTTTTTTAGCCTCTGTGACTTCTTCCTTGCGGTCGCTTTCAGCAGTTATGGACAAATCTGCACTTCCGCAGCCCGTAAGAAATACAGTGAGGAGAATAAGAGATATAAATTTTTTCATCATGCCCTCCTTATTCTTGAAATTGCCCAGAATACAAGAAATACAGCTATATCAGCGGTAACTATTGTTGAACCCACGGGAGTAGAGGCAAGTATTGATATAATTATTCCTGTTCCTGCACAATATACGGATATTACAGCAGAACATATTATAACGCTCCTGAAACTCTTGAAAACTCTCATCGCAGAAAGTGCAGGGAATATGATAAGTGCCGAGATGAGGAGCGAACCTACAAGATTCATGGCGAGTACGATTATAAGAGCCGTTATAATTGCGATAAGAAGATTGTAGCCGTCCGCATTTATACCCGTAGCCTTTGAGAAACTTTCATCAAAAGTGACAGCAAATATTTTGTTATAAAATATTATAAATACGGCAAGAACTACAACTGCCATTACTGCGCATACTATTACATCACTTGTTTTAAGTGTGAGGATTGAAGTAGAGCCGAAAAGCGTACTGCACACATCTGTTGATATATTTGAAGAAGTCGGAAACAGATTCATAAGCATATATCCGAGGGCGAGCGCACCCACAGAAATCATGGCGACAGCGGCATCGCCTTTTATTTTTGTATTCTGCCCTGTCCGCAGTAAAAGCACAGCGGATATTACGGTTATAGGCATAATTATCAGCATATTGTTGCTGGTGAATCCCAATACTGAGGCAATAGCCATAGCTCCGAATGCAACGTGTGAAAGTCCGTCACCTATGAATGAAAATCTTTTAAGTACAAGTGTAACTCCGAGCAGAGATGAACACAGTGCTATGAGAAGTCCTACTATAAGGGCATATCTTACAAAGGGAAACTTAAAATATTCAATTAAAGTATTTAATATATCATTCATTTTCAGCGACCTCCGTTTCGAGAAATGATTTACCTATACGGCTATTGAGGTAATCCTCTTTTTTGCCGAAAAATAACTGTTTTTTACCGATATGGAGGATATGGCTTGCATATTTCACAGCGGCATTCATATCGTGGGAGACCATGATAATAGTTATACCGTCCCTGTTGAGTTTGTAAATCATTTCATAGAGTTCACCCTGAGCCTTCGGGTCAAGACCGGTAACGGGTTCATCGAGCAGGAGCATTTTCTGAGTAGCGCACAAAGCTCTTGCAAGCAGAACTCTCTGTTGCTGACCGCCTGAAAGTTCACGGTAACAGCGTTTTGCGAGGTCAGTAATACCGAGCTGCTGCATAGCTTTTTCGGCGAGTTTTTTTTCTTCACTGTTGAAAAAGGGTCTGAAACCTGTTTTTGCGAGACAGCCTGACAGGACTATTTCCCTGACAGAAGCGGGGAAATCTTTCTGAACAGGGGTTTGCTGGGGGAGATAGCCTATTTCGGTAGCCTTGAAATCGTTGCACCATTTTATTTCACCGCTTATCTGGGGTTTAAGACCGAGCAGGGCTTTTATGAGGGTAGATTTTCCAGAACCGTTTTCACCGAGGATACAGAGATAATCGCCGCTGCAAACGGTGAAATCGAGTTTTTCGGTAACGATATTTCCTTCATAGCCGAGGGCGGCATTTTTACAAACAATCTGTTCACTCATTGATTAAGCGCACCTTCTATTATATCATAATTTCCAAGCATTATAGACAGGTATGACATACCTTTTTCAGCCTGTTTGCTTGTGACTGACTGAGCGGAATTGAGGACTTCAATTCTCTGGTTACTGACGGTAGTATTTTCGATTATAGCATCTGCGATAGTAGTGTCTGAGCTTTCGAGGATATATACCACATGGGTTTTGAAGTAATCCACTTGTTTTGCGAGGGCGACAATATCGTCATACTGTGCAGTTGCGGCAGTGCCGCAGGTTTTAAAAGGAGCATAGCAAAGAATGTTATAATCGGCTTCAAAATAGCTGAAAGGGTATCTGTCACCGAAAATGAGTGCGTGTTTTTTGCAGTCATTGAACATAAGGCGAAATTCCTTGTCGAGGGCGGCAAGCTTATTGATGTAAGATTCGAGGTTTGATTTGTAATAATCCGCATTATTCGGGTCATACTGACATATTACATCTGCAATTTCCGTGCAGAAAGTCTGAGCGTGTTTAAGGGAAAGCCACGGGTGTTCCTCATAGAGCGGTTCGGGAATAGTGGTAGGTTCGGTAGTTTCCTCAACGGGGTCGAGGGCTTTTCGGCTTCTGACTCTTTCACGTTCGAGTTCTATTGCACTGTCTCCAAGTATAGCGAGGAGATTTATAACAGTAATATTATTATTGGGAACTTGGGCGAGGGCTTCATCGACCCATTTTTCCGATTCACCGCCCACATACATAAGTATATCGCAGTTTTTGATTTTATTGACTGCATCTGCATCGGGCTGGTAGTGGTGCATATCTATGCCGTCACCGAGCAGGTAGGTAAGGCTCACATTTTTTTTATATTTGCCGAGAATTTCCCTGCACCAGTCATATTCGGGAAATACAGTACAGACAATATTCAGTTTATCGCCCGAATTGACGGTATTTCTTTTAGTGGTACAGCCACAGAGGAAAAAGGCTGCAAAAAAGAATACCAGTACAGCAGAAACAAATTTTTTGAACATATATATACCTCTTTTTCAACCTTACAAAACTGATAATCATTTTCAAATTAAATTATATCACAGGTAATCATAAAAGTCAACAGTAATGTTTTTGTTATATTTGTTTAGTTTTGCAGCAGCAGGCACAGTGTACGGAAGATGCGCCGTTTGCTTTCAACAGAGATGAAATTTCTGCCAGAGTACTTCCCGTAGTGCAGATGTCATCAATAAGTATAATATTTTTATTTTTAATTTTTTCCTTATTCAGGGGGGCAAAAGCGTCAATAAGGTTCACACGCCTTTCTTTTCCCGAAAGGAGTTTCTGTTCCGAAGTTCTGCGTGTTTTCACGATTAAATCATCTGCAACGGGGATATTCATGACTGCCCCTGTTTCGGCAGCTATGAGGAACGACTGGTTGAAACTGCGTTTTCTGCGGTCTTTGGGGTACATTGGTACAAAAGTTATCATATCCGCAGATATATTTTCAGAAATCAGTTTTTCTGCGAGGGAATTTCCGAGTGCATAGGCAGCATTTCCGCATATGCCGTTTTTCAGAAGAAAAATTGCAGGTGAAATATTTTCATTATATTCATACACAGCGGAAAATCCGTCTGCATTGGGGATATAGACATCACCCGAAAACAATTTCAATTTACTTTCACATTCCTTGCAGAATTTCATGTTGCAGTCTATAAAATCTCCGCACACAGGGCATCTTGTCGGATAGAGAAGATGAAGTACAGGATTTATTATACGGCGGTATTTTATCAGAAATACATATAAAGCTGACACTTTATCATACCATTATAGAGTTTTCTGCGCTTTCTTGCTTTAAAGCCGAAAAACTGTTCAAACTGTTCATGGGGAGATATAACATAACTCTGCATATTTCCGCCTTTTCCGAGGACTTTTCCCATAATTTTGTAAATATCCTCGGCTTCACGCAGTTCGAGGAGTCTTTCACCGTAGGGGGGATTGCATATAACAGTTGAATTTTCGGGCTGTCTGAATTTTGAAATATCAGCCTGTTTAATTTCTATTTTTGACAGCACGCCTGCTTTTTTTGCGTTGTCGAGTGTGAGGGCGACAGCGGCATCGTCTATATCAGCACCTATTGCGTGAAATTCAGAAGATTTGTCGATATTTGCGAAGGCTTTCTCTCTTTCTTCCTGCCAGATTTTCGGGTCAGCGCAGCTCCAGTTTTCGGCGGCAAATTTTCTGCGTATTCCGACAGGAATTTTAAAAGCTTTCAAAGCCGCTTCAATGATGAGAGTACCGCTTCCGCAGAAAGGGTCACATACAACGCTGTCGGGGCGGACTCTTGCGAGGTCAACGATACCTGCGGCAAGAGTTTCCTTAATGGGGGCGGCATTTGAATTTTTTCTGTAACCTCTTTTATGCAGACCCGCACCGCTTGTATCGAGATATATTGTGACTATATCTTTGAGGATACTGAATTTTATCTGTACAGTTGATTCGTTCTCATCAAACCAGCTTATGCCGTATTTTGATTTAAGTCTTTCGACAACAGCTTTCTTGACTATGGACTGACAGTCGGGGACGCTGTGGAGGGCTGAACTGAGGGAATAGCCTTTTACGGGAAAGGCATCATTTTTCCCGATAAATTTTTCAAATTCTATTGCTTTGACACCCTGAAAGAGTTCCTCAAAGGTTACAGCCTTAAATTCTGCGAGCTGTATGAAAACTCTTTCTGCGGTAGAAAGGCATATATTTGCACGGGCAACGGTATTCATATCGCCTGAAAAAGTAATTTTGCCGTCACTTACAACTATATCAGTACCGTTTATCTTGTTTATTTCGTATTTCAGAACGCTTTCAAGTCCAAAATGGCACGGACAGCATAATTTTAATGTATTATCCAAAAAAACACTCCTTGTATATCAGTTGTCGGAAATCAAAGGTCATAACACATGACCGCTGATTTCTGACAGCTAAAAGCTGTAAAATTTATAATGGAGAACCTGTCCACGTTTTTCACATGGACAGGTTCGGTATATTATTGCTTTTTGGCGTGATTACCAGAACGTTCCGCCTGCATCGTAACCGCCGCCGTCAACAGCGTAGCCGCCTCCTGCATCAGAGCCGCCGCCACCGTCAACAACATAGCCGCCGCCGTTATCGACATAACCGCCGCCTGCGTTGGGGTCAACGGCATAGCCGCCTCCTGCATTGGGGTCAACATATGCGCCTGCATTGGGGTCAGCAGCAGCGCCGCCGCCAGCATTTGGGTCAACATATGCGCCTGCATTGGGGTCTGTATAGCCGTTATCAGCAACACCTGCATTTGCATTGGGGTCAGTGTAGTTATTCCACTGATTCCACTGGTTATAGTTGTTGTTGTTGTTGTAGTCGTAGTTATTGTTGTTGTTGTTGTTGTTATAGTTTGTATTGTTATTTGTATTATTGTTACTGCTTACATATCCGTGAGTACCTGTACATACGGGAGCATTTGAAGGTTTCCAGTAACCTGTAATACCCTTGGGACAGTAGTCGCCTGCAATCATACCCGTAGCAGTACACATAGGAGCAACGATTACAGAGGGATTTTCATCGAAATCCGCAGGGGTATCGTTGAAGTTGTTTTCGATATAGTCACCGACAGCAGCTTTCCATATATCAGCCGAATGGAGTGAAGTCGGGAGCTGGAGTTTTTCATCGTAATACTTGTATCCGACAGTGATACCGCTTACGAAATCTCTTGTAAGACCGACAAAAGTGAGGTCATACCAGTTATCGGTAGTACCTGTTTTACCGCATACGACTTTATTGTTAAGCTTTGCGGACATACCTGTACCGTTATCTATTACGTTTTTGAGGAGTCTGTTCATAACCCATGCAGTTTCACTGCTTACAGCTTCTCTTGCGTTGCCGTCATTCTGGTAGATAATAGTGTGGTTGCTGTCCTCGATTTTGGAAACGATATGGGCTTCATTGTAGATACCGTGGTTTCCGTAGGGGATATATGCATTTACGAGGTTTTCGAGGGTTACGCCGAATGTAAGCGCACCAACGGTAAGAGGTGAAAGGTCCTCGTCATCTGGGTCAAGTTTAAGACCCATTCTGTCCTTACAGAATTTATAAACTTCATGAGGAGTAAGTTCCTCACACAGATGAGCGGGGGCAGTATTGAAAGACTGCTGGAGCATATAGTAAACGTTGTAGGTTGCATTTGAAAGGCTTATGATGTTATCGGTAGAATAGTTTGTAGGCCAGGGCTTTCCGTCAATCTCCTTGACAGCACTGTCCTTAATCTGAGTACCCCAGTGGATATAGTCAGTTTCAAGGGCAAGACCATAGGTTGAGATAGGTTTCATGGTAGAGCCGACCTGTCTTGTTTCGGTTACTGCGAAACTTGTGGAAAGAGAAGTATCTTTTTCGCCCCAGTCGCCTATGAGAGATTTTACAGAGCCGTCATAATTGAGGGCGATAAAGCCGATATGCGGGAGATATTCCTCAAAGTTTCCGTCATCGTCAATATCAACCCATTTTCTTACGAAGTCAGCGGAAACGAGGTTATTGATATCCTTGAAACGCTCCTCCATAAATTCCTGCATCTTGTCGTCAAGTGTTGAATACACTCTGTAACCGCCCTTGTTTATACGTCTTATAGCTTCCTGAAGGTCGATATTGTACTGACTCATGAGGTAGCCTGCGGCTTCATACATCATGGCATCGACTTCCCATGTATAAATTTTCTGGGAGGCTTCCATTTCGTCGATATCGCTTTCGGGGTGGAGTTTCTTGTATTCTTCCGAGTCGGTATAGATTATGTCGGTATTGAGGTATTCCTGATACTCGTCATAGGTTATTGCACCGTTGTTATATATTTTGGAGAGAACATATCTTGAACGGATTTTATTGTTTGCTCTGCCGTCAACGATGAGGTTTCCTTCCTCGTCATAGGTTTCAACGAAAGGACCGTAGAACTGCGGGCTTTGCGGGATAGATGCAAGCACAGCCGCTTCGGGGGTAGTCAAATCCTCGACATTTTTTCCGAAATAACGTGTAGCGGCGAGCTGTATGCCGTTTATAGGACCTCCGAATCCGATATAGTTGAGATATTCTTCAAGTATTTCGTCTTTGGAGTAAGTTTTTTCGAGCTGCATCGCACTGAATATTTCACGGATTTTACGCTGCGGTGAGTATTCGTCATCGCCCGTGAGGTTTTTGATAAGCTGCTGGGTAATAGTCGAACCACCTTGCTGGGTATTGTAAATATGGAGGAACATATTTATAAAGGCAGCAAATGTACGCTTATAGTCAACGCCGTCATGGGTATAGAAACGTTCGTCCTCGGTATAGACGAAAGCATCACGGACATTCTGCGGTATACGGTCAATGGAAACGGGTATTCGCTGAACGTCTGTCTTGATGCTCTGGAGTACGACGAGTTCCTTCTCGCCTTTTTCGTTTGTTTTGTTGCCGTAGAAGTAGGTATCGCTTCCTGATTCAAGTTCCTGAAGGGTAATATTTGTAGCGTCCTCCATGAAGTCGAGGACGTATACTGTAAGGGCAGTGGCGACTATTGTGCCTGTTATTACCATTACGAGGAAGAGTGAGAGCAGGGTTGTGGCGATGACCATGAAGAATTTTTTAAGAACGGTAAGGAAGATGTTCTTTTTCTTCTTCTTTTTTGGTTTCTTTTTTGTGCGAGCCGTCTGCGGGGCGGTATTGTAGTAATACTGCTGGGAATTTTCGGTATTGAGCTGATAGTTCCCGTCCGCATTCGGAACGGCAGCCTGCTGGAAGCTGTCATTGAGATTGTTGTTATCCATTTTTGTTCGGCTGCATCTCCTTTCAGAACAAAATTATACATTGTAATTATAACATATTATTTTGAATTTGTTAAGCCCCTGTAAAAAAATTCGTGATTTTGTATAATACATAGATTTAAGGCAACAATAATTACAGTAATTTCAGCAAGGAGCGATAAAAAATGTTCAAAAGAATTGACAAAAGGATTTATTTCACGATTATGGCGGCACTGACTATATCGGGATTTATAGTCATATGCACGCTCGGACAGTCTCTGCACCGTCAGAAAATAGCCTCAAAGACCAATGCAGCCGCAGAGGATTTGCAGCAGCCTGTATGTATTGTCCGTGAATACAAGGGGAGAATAGGCATATTCAAGGGCGGCAGTGATGCGCCTTACAGGGTGATAGACTATGATATGGGGCTTTTGTCGGAATTTGACCGCTTACAGCTTGAAGAGGGTATAGTAATGGAAACGGAGTATGAACTTAACAGATTCATAGAGGACATAGCGACATAATTATTTCTTTTTCTTTTTTCTTACAGAGAATCCGAAGTCGCCGAGTTTTCTTCCGAGTGCGAAATATTCCCCGTGGGAATAGGCGGCAAGACCGCACTGCTGTAAATTGAGCTTGTTTTTGCTGTCGATATATTTTTCATCGACATCAATGCCGACTATTTCGGCGAGAAACATGGTATGTGAACCGAGCGGTTTTATTTCGGTGACTTTACATTCAAGGCTGACGGGACATTCTTCAATTATGGGTGCGGAGATTTCATGTGACGGGAGGGCATGAAATCCGCAGGCTTTGAATTTATCGGTATTTCTGCCGCTTTTCACACCGCAGAAATCAGTTTTTTTAATCATGGCGGAGGTTGTCAGGTTTATGACAAATTCTCCGCTGTTTTTTATTATATCGTGTGAAAATCTTTCGGGTCTTACCGAAATATAGGTCATAGGCGGGTGAGTGCATACGATACCCGTCCAGCCGACAGTTAAAACATTGGGTTTTCCGACAGTTCCGCAGCTCACAAGTGCAGCAGGCACAGGCGCAAGCAGTACGCTCCCTTTCCAGAATTGTTTTGACATAATACACCTCTTTTCTTTACATATCAAATACTATTTTACATCTGTAAAATGTTTTTGTCAATAAAAATTATTTTCCCGAAGCCGATTTTTAGTTGATACTGATTTTTTATTAACATTTTGTTAAGAAACTGTCCTTTTTCATTGACAAAAAACGAATATAGTGATATAATAATTATATTGTATCTCTATGATGTGTTAAATTTTTAAAAAAAGGTGGTTGAAATGAAAAAAGAAAAAGGAAATCTTAAAGAACGTATATTCTCATATCTCTGTATTCTGCCCGGATTTCTTGGCGTGCTTGTTTTTTTTGTTGTGCCTTTCATAATAGTAGTCTATTATTCAACGATAAACAACCCCATACTCCATGAATATGTAGGTCTTACCAATTACAAGGCTCTCGTGCAGAATACCGCATTCAAGCAGGCTGCATGGAATTCAGCCTATTTCTCACTTATCTCAGTACCGCTTTCGATAGTTCTTTCGATAATACTTGCACTCATGCTTGAAAGAAGCATACCTTACAAGAGCGCACTGAGAACATTCTTCCTCAGTCCGCTGATGGTGCCTACTGCATCGGTAGTAATAGTATGGCAGGTTCTTTTCCATAACCACGGTACTATAAACCAGATATGCGAAATGTTCGGCGGAAACGGTGTTGACTGGATTAAATCCCCCCACGGACAGATAATTATAGTAGCTATGTTTCTCTGGAAAAACCTCGGCTACAACATGATACTCTTCATGTCCGCACTCGCAGGAGTTCCGAAGGATATCCTCGAAGTGGCTGACCTCGAAGGCGCAGGCAAATTGTATCAGTTCTTCAGAATAAAGCTCAGATACCTTTCTCCTACAATAGTATTTGTCCTTATTCTTTCAATAATCAACTCATTCAAAGTATTCCGTGAAGTATATCTCCTCACAGGCGACCACCCTGTAAGCAAGATGTATATGCTTCAGCACTTCATGAACAATACCTTCAAAAGTCTGGATTATCAGAAACTCTCTGCTGCGGCAGTCCTCTTTGCAATTGTCATGATTGCAGTCCTTGCGGTAATTCTGACGGTTGACCGTATTTTCGGAAAGGACCTTGAAGACTGATGAATAAGAAAACAAAAGAAAAAACACTCAATACAATAGTATTTATTTTTGCTGTTGCAGCCGCACTGCTTTTCCTTATGCCGACTGTCCTCACACTTGTAAATTCATTTATGACTACAAGCGAAATAAAGGCAAACTACGGCGCACTTCTCGGAAATACAGCCGAAAACAGGGAAACTTTCGTTTCCAAGAATATAAACCTTAAATTTATTCCCGACAAGGTAACATTTGACCAGTATAAGAGCGTACTCTTCCGGAGTCCCGATTATCTGCTTAAATTCTGGAATTCCGTTATACTTACCGTTCCGATAACACTCTTTCAGGTAGTTGTCGCAATACTTTCATCATACGGATTTTCAAGACACCCCAGCAAGCCAAAGGGAATTATTTTCTTTGTCTATGTAATACTTATGATAATGCCTTATCAGGTAACACTCGTTCCGAACTACCTCGTTGCCGATAAATTCGGACTTCTCGATACACGCTGGTCAATAATCCTCCCCGGAATATTTTCACCGTTCAGCGTCTACCTCATATCAAAAGTAATGAGAAGAATCCCGATATCATATGTCGAGGCTGCAAAGCTTGACGGCGCAACCGAATTTCAGATACTTACAAAAATTTATGTTCCGCTCTGCAAAAGCGCAATAGTATCAGTAACAATGCTTGTTTTCATAGATTACTGGAATATGGTTGAACAGCCGCTCATCATGCTCAAAGATACATCACTGCACCCGCTTTCGGTATTTCTTTCACAGATAAATGCGGGAGATGTCGGACTTGCCTTTGCCGTGGGCGTTGTGTATATGGTTCCGACAGTGCTTATGTTCCTCTACGGTGAGGACGACCTCGTTGAAGGCATAACCTACGCAGGAGGAATAAAGGGATAATTCATAAACCATGCGGTTTTGCCGCCTGATGTAAAAATTAACGATAAGGAGAGAATACAATGACTGATGCAAAATCCGAAAAGGAAAACCGTGACCCCGCTAAAAAACGGAGCATAATAAGAGGAGTAGTAATAGTATTTCTTGTTATTCTTCTTATACTTACTTTTTTCTCGAATACAATCATGAACAAATCACTCGCTCAGGTTACTACTTCCGCTGTTACCTCAGGCAAGCTCACAGAGCGTATCAGAGGAAACGGTACTGTTGAACCTCAGCAGTCCTATGAAGTAACTGTCAGCGAAAGCGCAACTATTGATACAATTATGGTCAAAAAAGGTCAGGAAATCAAAAAGGGAGATATCCTTTTCACACTTGTCGGCAGTACAAGCGATGAAATCACAAAAGCCAATGACAGTCTCAGACAGGCTAACCTCGATTATCAGGAGTACCTTCTCAATGAAAAACAGGAAAGCGATACACAAAATGACAAAATCAAAAAAGCCCGTGAATCTCTGAATGAAGCAATAGAAAAAAGAGATGAAGCCATAGCAAATGAATCATATAACAATGAACTCAAAAATGCAAAGGCAAATGCTCAGAGTGCTAAAACTTATCAGTCAGCTATAAAAGAAAAACTTAATACAACAATTTTAGCAATTGATATGGACGATTATTCTGAGGCTGCTCCTGAATACATAGGCGATATAATACTTCTCAAAGGCAAGTATGATGATGCGGCCAGAATCTATGAAATTGCACTGGAGTCTGCCTCTGAAGATGCTGACGCAAAACAGGCTGCTATGGACGAGGCAAAAACTGCCTACGAAAATGCAAAGGCAGCTCTCAAGGAAAGTCTCCTCAGCCAGCTCAGTGAAGTTGACAGCGAAATTGAACGCCTTGATTCCGAACTCGCTTCTTATGAAGAAAATCCTGCTGTTGGCGGAGAAAGTATCTCAGAACTTGAAAAAAGCGTTCAGACTAAACAGAAAGAACTTGAAGAAGCTATTCAGGACGCAAATGATAAAAATGAATCAAACAAAACAGTTAATGACCTTAAACTCGAAGGCTATAAGGCGGCTATCGAAAAAGCAGAGAAGGAACTTGACGAGGCTAAGAAAAATGCAAATTCAAATGACATAGTTTCAAAATATAACGGCATAGTCGGCGATATAAGCACCAAAACAGGCAGCAAGGTAAATGAAGGCGATACCGTTATGAGTATTGATATCACTGATGAAGGTTACCTCGTCAAAATCAAAGTAGAAGGCGAAAAAGCTAAAAAAGCCCAGAAAGGCGCAGAAGTAGACATACTCAACAACTTCAACAACGATATTCAGGCTGAACTTACAAATATCAAGAATGATACCGTTGCAGGTTCAAAAAATATGATTCTCGAATTTAATGTTACAGGAAATGTGGACGTAGGCGCAAGCCTCGAACTCTCCATTCCCTGCGGAAGCGGAAACTATGACACTGTTGTCCCCAAAAGCGCAGTCTATGAGGACAATAAAGGCAATAAATTCGTACTTGTCACAAAATCAAAATCTTCTCCGCTCGGCAACAGATACTACGCTGAAAAGGTCGAAGTTGAAGTCGTTGCCTCAGACGAAACTTCAAGGGCTGTCCGTGGAGGAATAAGTGCGGGAGATTATGTAATAACCGCTGCAAGCAAGCCTGTTTCACCAAAGGATCAGGTTCGCATGAAAGATAATTAAGGCGGTGGTCTGATGAAGATCATTAGCAAACCTGTCCGTATTTTTCTTCTGCTGATAAATGTTCTCATGGTTGCGGCATCAGGTATGGTTTTTGTTATCGGTGATTTTATGGCAAAAACCCAGACATACAACTATGCCGCACAGAGATGGTCACAGGATACGGACTATGCACAGGTAAGCTGTTTCCTTGAAGAAGGTTCGGGCTTTACAAAGAACAATATAGATATGCTTAAATTTGAACTCGTAACCGCTCTGAAAGAAGCAGGCGCAGATGCCGAAGGTCAGGGAAGCAAACCGTATCCCGAAGCTTACAGTGTGAGTGCGGGAGTTCAGACTCTCAGAAGCGACAGAAATGTTAAAAATGATACTGATGTCACAGTAGTAGGCGGAGATTTCTTTATATTTCATGCCTTTGAACTCCTTGACGGTTCGTACCTTTACGATGACGACACAATGCAGGACGGCATACTTATAGACCATGACCTTGCATGGACACTTTACGGTACTGTTGAGGTTTCGGGACTTGCCGTGTATATCGGAGATGCAAAGTTCTATATATCGGGTGTTGTTGAAACTCCTTCCACAAAGGTGGAAAAACAGTGCAGCGGAAGCCTGCCGAAAGCATATATAACATATGAGGGCGCAGAAAGAATAGGTCTTTCTTCTTCATCTGACAGTATTTCTTTAAGTGCGGATTCCACAGCAAAGACATCTTTAACTCAGGAAAAATTCAATAAAATAAACTGCTATGAGTGTATGCTTCCTTGTCCCGTTGAAAAATTTGCCTATGAACAGGTAAAAAAATTCTTTGACGAAAATTATAAGAATAAATACAGAATAGTTGACAATACAGGACGTTTCGAGCCGTCACTGATGTATAACAACCATAAAAAACTCTATAAGTATTTCATTGACGACAGCAGTATTTCATACCCTTACTGGGAAAATGCATCGAGAATAATGGAATATAAACTCTCAAACCTCTATTTCTGGCAGAGAATGCTGCTTGTGTGTCCGTTTATTGCGGTGGTATGTATGTTTGTAAAGGTCTATCATGTGGGAGGCGTACTCAAAGCAAGACTTAAAGCAAAGGTTTCCGATAAATATGACCGTTTCAGGACAAGAAAATACAAAAGAGAAAATTATGGGGAGAACTGATATGAAGAAAAATTTATTCATACGCACAGCAGCCGCAATTATGGCTGTCTCAATGATGTTTTCAGCTTTTTCCTGTTCAAGTTCAGGCGATGCGGATACTTCTGCCCGGCAGACAGCAGAAAATATTATGTCAAATGCATATAAATGCAGGGAAATAAATAATTCTGTAATGTTTTCTGAATTTGGAAATATCTTTCCTGTGAATGACGGCAGATATGTTTTCAGCGGAAAGGGAAGCGAAAGCGGACAGACTGAAATATATGTCTCTGATTCTTCGTTCAGCACTTTTGACAAGATTGAACCCGATATCAAAGAACCTGAAAACGGCAGTATTGATGTATTTGTTTCAGCAGCCTGTGACGGGAAGATATTCGCTTTGGTTTCAACCACTGATTACGGTGATGTCAAGATGCCTGATTACGATGACCCCGAATTTAACCCCGATACCTTTGACTTTGAAGCACTGCATCAGGCAGCAAAATACAGCTATGAAATCATTGAAATGGATACTGCGGGCAATATAATTTCAAGAAATCCTGTCGAGTCAAAGAGTGAATATGAAAATATTGATGAAAACGGCTTGAATACAGGCATGAGTATATCAGATGTCACTGCACTTAAAGGCGACAGAGTTCTGCTGAATCTGAATATGCAGGATTATACCTCCCGTTATGTGATTTTGTCTGCTGACGGAAAATTCGGCGATGAAGTAAGTATCACTGACGGAAGCATCATGGGTTCATTTACCGATAATAACGGAAATTTAGTTGCAATGATAACAGAGGACTGGGAAACATACCAGATTAAGAGCTTTGATTCACAGACATTAAGCGCAGGTGAAACTGTTCAGATTTCAAATCAGACAGACGGATTATACGGCATAAAGATGTTTCAGGGCGTAAATGATTATATCTGCTTTGCTGCTGCAAGCAATGCTATGTATGGTGTAAAGACTGACGGAAGTATGGAAGAAGTTATCAACTGGGTTGCTTCTGATATGAACGGGGATACCATAAAAGCAGGAATAGCCAATGATGACGGCACTTTCACGGTTTTCATCAACGACTGGGACAATAATGTAACAGGCTTCTGCCAGCTTGAAAAACGTGATGCTTCCGAAATTGCAAACACTTCAATTATAAACCTTGGTGTCATGTACCAGAGCGGTGATATCGCACAGATGATTACAGCTTTCAATAAGCTTGGCGACAATGTTCGTATAAATGTAGTCGATTACAGCGAATTTGATGACTATGCAAACGGAAAATCAGGCGAGGAACAGCTCAAACTCGATATTATTGCGGGAAAAGCTCCTGATATGGTAATCTGTAACAGCACAAACATGATAAACAGCTTTTCTTCAAAGGGCGTTTTTGTTGATTTGTATAACTATCTCGACAAGGACGAAAATTTAGGCAGAGATGATATACTGCCCAATGCAATTGAATCGGGTGAGGTAAACGGAAAACTTCTCAGCCTTTCACCGACATTCTATGTGCAGACACTTGCAGCAAAGAAAAAATTCATTGACAAGGAAAACTGGACTCTCGATGAAATGATTGATGTATATAACAATCTGCCTGATGAAATGCGTTTCTTTAAGAGAAACAATACAAAAGACGAGGTTTTTAGAACACTCTACTACGGTACAAATCTCATAGACTTTTCAAAAAATACCTGTAACTTTGATTCTGATGAATTTAAAAAACTCCTTACGTTCTGCAATAATTTCGATGAAGTTGTTGAAACGGACGATGAAAGCGGAATGATGGACGAAAATGAATTTAATGAGACGGAAACTGCAATTCATGACGACAAGGCTTTGCTGACAACAGTCGTTCTGTTTGACCCGTTTGAATATGCACATATGAGATATGCCAATTTCGGCGAGGATATATCCTTTGTGGGATATCCCTCAGATGACGGCAGAGGTGCTTCATATAAGCCTTATCAGTGCTTTGCAATAATGGACAGTTCCAAAAATAAAGATGACTGCTGGAAATTTATAAGTTCATTCTTTACAGAGACATTTTATGAGAAAAGCCTGACGTTTTTCGGCGGTTTTATGTCGTACAGACCTGCATTTGAAAAACAGCTTGACAGTGCTATGTCAAAGCCTTTCAATATCGTAAACGGTAAAAAAGAAGAACGTGATGACTATGCCTACTACGCAGGCGAAGAAATCAAGGTTGACCCCATAAGCAAAGAAGAAAGAGACAGACTCGAAGAATATATACTTTCTGCAAAACCCGGTTCAGGTTATGCGGATAATATTGATGCCATAGTAAATGAAGAAGTTATGGCTTGCTTCAAAGGCGAGAAAGATGTCGATGAAACAGCTTATCTCCTCCAGAGCCGTCTTTCAATATATCTCAGCGAACAGTCATAATAATATTCAGACATACGGAAATTTTCCGTGTGTCTGTTTTTCTGTTTAAAAAATAAAGCAAAGGAAAATTTTTATGAATGAAATAAACTTAAATCAGTTAAAAAATACAGACGGATATATGATAATTGATATCCGTGACGAAACAGCTTTTGAATACGGTCATATCACAGGTGCAGTGAATATTCCGCAGGATAAAATTTATTCCGCAGACCTCCCGAAAGACAAAATGCTTGTAATCTGCTGCAAAAGCGGTGTAATAAGTGCGGATATTGCGGAAAATCTCTCCGAAAAAGGCTATAATGCAGTAAATCTTTCAGGCGGATATGTCGAATGGCTGAGACAGAAAATGGAAAACCGCAGTATAACTTCCGATGTCGAAAAAAGTATAGTCAAAAAATTTAAAAAATCCATATGGTGCAAGTTCACAAAAGCTATAAATGAATATCAGCTTGTACTTCCGAATGATAAGATAGCCGTCTGTATATCAGGCGGAAAAGATTCAATGCTTATGGCTAAACTTTTTCAGGAACTCAAACGCCATGACAAATTCCCCTTTGAACTTGTATTCCTTGTTATGAATCCCGGTTACAGCCCCGAAAATATGAGGATTATAGAGAAAAATGCCGAATCCATGTCAATTCCGATAACTGTCTTTGAATCGGATATTTTCGATTCCGTCTACAATATAGAGAAAAATCCCTGCTACATATGCGCCCGAATGAGGAGAGGCTTTCTTTACAGCAAGGCTAAGGAACTCGGCTGCAATAAAATAGCTCTCGGTCATCATTTCGATGATGTTATCGAAACTATATTAATGGGTATGCTCTACGGCGGACAGGTTCAGACCATGATGCCCAAACTTCACAGCACTAATTTTGAGGGAATGGAACTCATAAGACCTTTATATCTCGTGCGTGAGGCTGAAATAAAACACTGGCGGGATTATAATGACCTGCATTTTATACAGTGTGCCTGCAAATTCACGGACACCTGCACAACCTGCGCTCCCGACAGCCGTTCGGTATCGAAAAGGCTTGAAATCAAAAATCTTATCGCTGAACTTAAAAAAATAAATCCGCAGGTTGAAAAAAATATTTTCCGCAGTGTTGAAAATGTCAATTTAAGTACGGTTATAGCCTATAAGGACAGCGAGGGAGTGCATAATTTTCTTGATAAATATTAATAATTATTATTTTTCAGGTAAAATTTTCCTGTGATTACTTTATAAATATATGTCAATAATATTCCTATAAAATCTTATGGGAGATATTGTTATGTATAATAAAGTAATAATTTCAGGCATAAACACTGCTGACCTGATTGTCCTCAGAGAAGAAGAAAAAATAGCTCTCCTCAAAGAAATAAGGGAAACAGGCAGCAAACAGGCAAGAGACAAACTCATAAACGGAAATCTGAGACTCGTTTTAAGCGTGATACAGCACTTTACAGGTCGTGGGGAAGATATTGACGACCTCTTTCAGACAGGCGTTGTCGGACTGATAAAGGCAATAAATAATTTTGACCTGTCAAAAGAAGTGAGATTTTCAACCTACTGCGTTCCCATGATAAGCGGTGAACTCCGCCGTCATCTGCGTGATTACAGCCGTGTAAAGGTAAGCCGTTCACTCAGGGATATGGCTTACAGGGCGTTGCAGGCGAAAGAACAGCTTGTCTATAAATATCAGCGTGAACCCGATATTGAAGAAATTGCAAGGGAAATAAACGAAAAAAGAGAAGATGTCGTCATCGCCCTCGAAAGTATAAGCGAACCTGTTTCGCTTTATGAACCCGTCTATTCCGATTCAGACGATACACTGTATATCATGGACCAGATTTGTGATAAAAATGATGTTGAAAGCCGTATGGACGAACTTACTATCCGTGACGAAATAAACAAACTCGATGACAGAGAAAAAAATATCCTCTACCTTCGCTACCTCAAAGGTAAAACGCAGGTGGAAGTCGCAGGCGAAATCGGTATCTCTCAGGCTCAGGTTTCAAGACTTGAAAAAAATGCAATAAACCGTATAAAACAAAGCGTTAAAGATTAAATTATTTCCTTGACAAATGCGGAAAAATGTGTTACACTACTAATTGAAGAATTATATCGGAGGAAATTTCATGAAATTAAATGAAAAATTTATGGCTCTTACTTCCGCAGTCATGATAGCTGTTTCTGCAACAGCCTGTTCTTCCTCAGACAGCGGAAATAACAGTTCATCGGAAAGTTCACAGTCACCCTCTCAAACTGAAAACACATTCACCATTTCCGCTGACAGTATTGCTGAAACCCTCGGAGCAGGCTGGAATTACGGAAATACCCTCGAAGCCAACAGCGGCGGTCACCCAAGCGAAACTGTATGGGGAAACCCCGAAGCCTCTCAGGAAATGATAAACGCTGTCGCTGATGCGGGTTTCTCAACTGTAAGAGTACCCGTTTCATATCTCGACTATATCGACGACAACAACGGCTATAAAGTGGACGAATCATGGCTCAACCGTGTGCAGGAAGTCGTTGACTACTGCTATAACAGGGAACTCAATGTTATTATAAATGTTCACGGTGACGGCTATAACTCCATAAACGGCGGCTGGCTTCTCTGTAATGGTGATAATCAGGACTATATAAAGGAAAAATATGCCGCTCTCTGGCAGCAGATAGCCGATAAGTTCGCAACCTATGACGAGCATCTCATTTTTGAAAGCATGAATGAGGAGTTTAACGGTGATTTCGGTGACCCCGTAAGAGAACAGTATGAAAATATAAATGCCTATAATCAGATATTTATTGATACTGTCAGGGCATCAGGAGAAAATAATACCCACCGCTGGCTTATGTTCCCCGGCTGGAATACAAATATTGATTTCACTGTCGGGGATTATGGTTTTCAGCTCCCGACAGATGATAATAATACCGCAGGCGAAAACAGAATGATTGTTTCCGTTCACTGCTACGACCCGTGGGACTACTGCGGTGAGGAAAAGAAAAAAACTTTCCTCTGGGGCGAAAGAGGTCAGCAGATTGTCGAAATCAATAAGGCTAATCCAAAAAATTTAGCATCATGGGGCGATGAGGAATTTCTCGAAGGTCAGATGAAAAAATTAAAGGAGAACTTTATTGATAAAGGTGTTCATGTCGTAATCGGTGAATTCGGCTGCATCGACAAAACTCTCGCAAATGCAGGTATTCCCAATCAGATAGCCGAAAACAGAGCATATTATGACGGATATCTCGCAGGTATTGCCGCAACATACGGCATAACCCCCGTTTACTGGGACAACGGCTACAACGGACAGTACGGTTTCGGTCTTTTCACAAGAGCTACTGCTGAACAGAGCCAGCCCGAAATTATTCAGGCTATTGTAAATGCCGTTAAAAACAAAGACCCCAAGGCAGGTCTTGAAACACGCATAAAAAGTTATGACGATTCCGCAGGCAGAGCCGAAAAACTCGATGAAGTCCACGCTTATCTCGGTATACAGACCGAAATCTATACTTTCAGAAACAGCTATTCCGACGGTGCATACGGTCACGACAGTGAATGGTTTAATACTCTCATAAAATGGGAGGATACTGACGGTGACAACAAGGACGATATTGTCGATACAGGCGCAGTATTTGAAGACGCTTCCATAAAAGATGACGGTACTTATACAGTAGGCGTTTCAGGATATGATTTCTCAGGTGAATCCGAAACACTCAATATGCTTTTCATAAGTACTGATTTCAAGTTCTCAAATGCTATCGTGATAAAAGATGTTGTGCTTTCTGTTGACGGAAAGGATATTCCTGTTAAAAATCCGATAATCGCTGAAGATAATTCGGGAAATATGTATATTGAATTGATAAACAAATATAATGAAGCTGCCCCTGCAATAGAATATGATATGCCGAAAGACAGTCTGAAAATAACATTTACTATTGAGGGAGTTTCAAATATTCTTAAATAATCCGTAAGGGCGGACAGATAAAGTCCGCCTTTGCTTTTTGAGGTGTTGCAAATGGCTGATACTTTATATATGGTAGTACCATGTTATAATGAACATGATGTACTCCCTGAAACTTCAAAGCGTCTTAAAGAAAAATATATATCTTTAAGAGAAAAAAATATTATATCCGACAAAAGCCGTATCGTATTTGTAAATGACGGCTCAAAGGACGATACATGGGATATAATATCAAAACTGCATGAGGAAGACCCGCATTTTTTTTCAGGAATATGCCTTTCACGCAACTGTGGTCATCAGAATGCAGTCCTTGCAGGTCTTATGACTGTAAAGGATATATGTGATTTATCTATAACTATGGACGCTGATTTGCAGGACGATATAAATGCAGTAGATGAAATGCTCGAAAGATATTATGAGGGAAATCAGGTCGTTTACGGCGTAAGAAGTGCAAGGAAAACAGATACTTTTTTCAAGAAATTCACAGCAGAAGGATTCTATAAGTTCATGAAAATAATGGGTGCGGACGTTGTATATAATCATGCGGATTATCGCCTTATGAGCAGGAGAGTGTTGCAGGAACTTTCGGGATATAAAGAAGTAAATCTTTTTCTGCGTGGAATGATACCGCTCATAGGATTCAAAAGCTGTAATGTCTATTATGAAAGAGCAGAACGTTTTGCAGGAGAAAGCAAATATCCGCTCAAAAAAATGATAGCCTTTGCAGTAAACGGTATAACTTCATTCAGTACAAAGCCCCTTAAATTAATAACATACCTCGGATTTATAATGTTTATCGTGAGCATAATTGCATTTATATGGGCAGTAGTCGCAAAAGTCGGAGGATTTTCGGTACACGGCTGGTCAAGCACTATGGTTTCAATATGGCTTATAGGCGGGCTTCAGCTTTTATGTCTCGGAATAATAGGCGAATATGTCGGAAAGATATATGCGGAAGTCAAACAGCGTCCGAGATATATAGTTTCAGATTTCCTGAATGATGTTGAAAAAGAATTTATAAACAAATAAAATACCCTTGCTTTTTCGGCAAGGGTATTTTTTACATATTCTGATTGATTATATCATAGAGCATATCAAATATCATAAGTCCTGCGGCGGCAACAAATGCCCATGAACCACAGGCTACTCTGTAACCTCTTGAAGCCTGCTGAGGTGTGGTGGAGGGGATTCTGTTAGATGCCCTGAATACAAACAGCATTATAAGTCCGAGTATTGCGGAAACTATGCACACCATATTGATTATGAACTGTATTTTTATGTCTGCTGATGAAGTTTCGGATATTGCGGAAGATACTGAATTTATGAACATATGAACTATTACGGAGGGAATTATTGAGCCGTGTTTGAGTGTGATATGTGCAAGGAATATTCCCAGTATAAAGGCAAGAATAAACTGCGGAACATTTCCGTGTGTCATTCCGAAGAAAAATGCTGATGCAAATATTGCGAATTTCTGATTTGCCTTTGAGAAAGTCCGCAGAATCATTCCTCTGAAAAAAATTTCCTCTGTTATGGGTGCGATAATGCAGTCATAAAACAGCATTACTGTATATCCGAGGGTAGTCTGTGCGATTCCGCTCATATTTGAGGAAGTTACAGACCAGCCGTACTGACTGAAAATATCAGATATTCCGACTGATATATAGTATGAGATATACCACAGGAAAAATCCTATCATGCAGTACCGGACGGCATCAGAGAAAGAGAAATCATTTGTCCTGATGAGAGATGTATAGCGTATGCCTGCACGTTTCATGCCTATTGAGGCAAAGAGAAGATTTCCTGAAAGATATATCAGCGTATTCAGCCCCACAATAATTGAAGAGCCTTTCATATACGCATATATGCTTGCCTGACTTGCATCAGGGGAGGACTTTGACATGAAAAAAAGCATAACAGTTATTATGAGGTATGCAAGAATTTCAACAAAGAAGTAATGGAATATCATGCATGAACCGCCTATTGAGTAGAATTTCCGAAGTTTTTTTCTTTCGTCATAAGCAGGTTCAAGGGGCAGGCTGAAACCTGCTTCTTCAACTCTTGGTTCTATTTTTGAATAGTCACCGTTGAAATATTTATAGTCGGTAGGATTTCCGAAGGGGTCGAATTTATTTTTTATTTTATATTTCCCTTCTGTTTCTCTTTTTTCGAGTTCTTCATTGAGGCGGATAATTTCCTGATTGAGGATACTTATTTCCGCTCTGTACTGCTGTTCGGAAGATATATTGTTGTCGGTCATATTTTTCCTCCTTTCTTTCGGGGAGTATTATGCCTTTATATATTCGATGAGTTTTTCTATGCAGGGTTCAAAACAGCTTCCGTACCACATTTCGTCTATTTCGGGGAGAGTTTTTTCGATGCAGTCGGCGGTATAGTTTACAGAAATATCAATAGCCTGCTGAATATTTTTTCCGAGGGCTACTGCGCCTGTGAAAACGCTTGAAAATATATCGCCTGTGCCGTGGACGCTGACATCTATCTGATTTCTGAAAGAGAAATAGAACTTGTCGTTTACAGAATCATATGCAGCCGCACCCTGTTTTTTGTCATCAAAATGAACGCCTGTGAGTACGGGGACTTTACAGCCGAGCTGAGCGAGTTTACGGAGGATATTTTTTGCATATTCCTCGTCATAGTCCTCTGTATAGGGGATATTGAGCAGGAATGAAGCCTCTGTCATATTCGGGATAATATAGTCGGCTTTGGCGCACAGTTCAGCCATTTTTCCGACAAAATCCTTTGTGAATCCCGTGTAGAGCTGACCGCCGTCCGCCATTGCGGGGTCAACTACGATGAAATTGTCGTCTGTTCTGAAATCGTCAAAAAATTCCGATACAATGTCTATCTGTTTTTCAGAGCCGAGATAACCTGTATATATTCCGCAGAATTTAAGTTTAAGGTGTTTCCAGTGTTCGGCTATGAGGGGGATATCATCTGTGAGGTCACGGAATGTAAAATTTTTGAATCCGCCTGTATGTGTTGAAAGAACTGCGGTAGGGATAACGGCAGTTTCTATTCCCATGGCTGAAATTATGGGAAGTGCGGCAGTGAGTGAACATTTTCCGTAACAGGAAATATCCTGAATTGTAACGATTTTCTTCATTTTTTATCTCCTTTATTTTTCATAGGTTTCGATTATATGGGCGGCGACTTCTTTTCTTGTATGTCTTGTATTCATCGCCTGTTTTTCGATATATTTATGAGCCTGCGGTTCGGTAAAGCGCAGATATTTCATCAGTATGCTCTTAGCCCTGTTGATGAGGCGCATTTCGTCTATTTTTGTGAGGAGGGAAGAATTTTCCTTTTTCATACCTGTAAGGCGCATTTTATTTTCATAGACGAGTTTGACGGCATTTGCCATGACCTGACGGCTGACAGGATTCTGGAGGACGGTAATTCCGTAATAGGTTAATTTGTCTGATATTTCGTCAAAGACTCCGCTGCTGCAAATGAATATTATTCCTGCGGAAGTATTCATGGCGGCGGTTTCGGCGAGTTCATGACCAAATTCATCGGGCAGGGGAGAATTTATGATAATTATATCGGGCTGGGGGTCTGAGGCAATCATTCTTCTTGTTTCGTTTCCGCTTGACAGTGAAGTTACTTTGAAGCCGTCATTTTTAAGAATCTGCTGTAAAGAATTTTCATTTGATACGATAAAAGCTTTTTTCATATAATAATCCTGTTAAACGAATTTGAAGTATGTATTTTCTTCAAAAAGTTCCTTATTGTCTGCGAGATTATAGAGGGAGATTATATTTGCGGTATGTTCAAAGAATTTTGAATATATTTCTTCGGGAAGATTTTTCTTTACAAAATCGCTGTTTTCGGCTATGGCTGCGGCTTCGGCAAGAGAGGAGGGGAGGGGCTGAAATTCTGAATGTTCACGGCTGTTCTTCATAGTTTTCTCCATAAGTGAGCAGTCGCCTGATTTTATACCCTCCATACCTGCGGCAAGAATAAGTTTAAAGGCTATATACGGGTTACAGCAGGCATCAGCGGAGCGTATTTCTATTTTCGGGACGGCTGATGTTATTCTGGGGATTCTTATGAGCTGTGAGCGGTTTTCATATGACCAGTTGACATATCTTGGTGCATAGCCTATTCCGAAACGCTTGTATGAATTTGTGGTGCAGTTGAGAAAGGCTGTTATCTCGCATATTCTGCGGAGTATTCCCGAAATGAAGCATTTGCCTTCGGAGGGCATATTTTCGGGGGAATTTCCGAAAATACAGCTTCCGTTTTTCTTTATGCCGAGGGAGATATTCAGTGCGCTTCCGTGGTCATCGGGGAGGGGTTTGGGCATGAATGATGCAAACAGACCGTTCTGAGCCGCAATTGATTTGACGACAGTTTTATAATGTACCATATTGTCTGCGGCGGTGACGGGTTCATTTTCATGAAATTCAATTTCATTCTGGGCAGGACCGTGCTTATGGCAGGAACTTTTCGGAGCGAGTCCCATTTCTTCGAGGGAAAGACATATTTCACGCCTTGGATTTTCGCATTTGTCGAGGGGAGCAACATCAAGATATCCGCCGTTGTCGTGGGGCTTTTTGGTAGGGATACCGTTTTCGTCAAGTTCAAAGAGATAAAATTCGCATTTTGTACCCATTTCGCAGGAATAACCGTCAAGTCTCAGGGAGTTCATATAATTTATCAGATGAGTTCTCATATCACAGCAGTAGTCTGTGCCGTCAGTATTTTTAAGACTGCAAAAGAATCTCACAACTCTGCCCGATTTGGGTCGCCACGGCAGTACCGAAAGCGTGGATATGTCAGGGACAAGAAGCAGGTCAGAACATGAACTGTCAAAATATGAAGCGTCAAAAGGTATTCCAAAACTGAAAGCTTTATGGAGTTCATTGGGCATAATGGCGATATTTTTGAGGTTTCCGAAAATATCGCAGAATGTAAGACGTATAAATTTTACATCGTTTTCTTCTACAAAATTGAGTATCTCCTTCGGAGAAAAGCTCATACTCAGCACTTCCTTTATCATTAATAAAACCGTGTAAAACGTATCACTACAATTATACATTATTTTCTTAAAAATGTAAATAGCTTTTTAATTAAAATTTGCATCTGAATAATCAGTTTTTGGACAGGGGAAATTTTATACAGAAATTTTAAAAAAACTCTGGACAAATGTATTATTTCATGATATAATATTATGTAGAGTTATTTTTTTGAGGTGATTTTATGGATTTCTTCTCTATATTCAAGGGCGGAAAATATTTCGATAAGAATATACAGCCAAAATGTGATTACTGTCAGTTCGGCAGACGTACAAAGGACGGAAATAAAGTTCTCTGCGAAAAAAGAGGTATGACAGACAGAGAGTTTTCATGCGGAAAATTTGTATATTCCCCGCTGAAACGTATCCCCGTTAAACAGCTAAATTTCGTCGGAAGCCTTGCAGATGAGGATATATATATCGAATCAATGGGCGATAAAGCCGAAAAAGACGAGGATATCGCAAAAAAATCCGCCAAAAAAGCAGAACCTAAAAAGTCTGAAAATGCTCCCGATTCCAATAATACTGCGAAAAAGGACGATACAAAACAAGGTGAATGATATCTTTGATTTGCCTGAAAAATTTTCGTGCCGTTTGTATAACGGTACGTTCATGCGGGTGTGGTGAAACTGGCAGACACGCAAGATTTAGGTTCTTGTGCCGTAAGGTGTGCAGGTTCAAGTCCTGTCACCCGCACCAATTTATAAAAAATCCCCCTTCTGACAGGGGGATTTTTTTACCAGCGTCCCGAAAAATATCTTATCATCGTCCTGCGCCTTTTAATCATGTAGTATATGTATATTATGACTGAAATTATCATCGTTGAAAGTTCAGCCGCAGGAATTGTAAGCCATAAGCCGTCCATTCCCCTCGATTCAGACAGTACAAACAAAAGCGGTATGACAAAAATCGTTCCCCTTAAAAGAGATATTGTCTGTGCATGGACAGGCAGTTCCCTTGAATTGAAATATACCGACAATATCGAATTTATCGCCATGAAAGGCATATACAGAAAATACAGTTTCAGTCCGTTTTCGGCTATTTTCTGGAGTTGTATGTCATTATTGCCGTTGAAAAGATTAACTATCAGTTCTCTGAATAAATACATTCCCGAATATCCTCCGCCTGCAATGACAAGCGAAAGAATAACTGACCAGCGTAAAACCGCACGCATTTCTCTTTCGCTGTCCTCACCATGAAGTTTACACATGAGAGGCTGGACACCTGTCCCTATACCATTGAATATAGCCGTTACTACTATTGCAGTGTTGGCTATTACGCCATATGCGGCAATACCTGTGTTACCTGTAAGGCGGTATATGGCGGAATTGAAAAGTGCTATCACAATACCGCCCGAAATTTCCGTGACAAATGAATGAAATCCGAGAGAAATTATATTTTTAATCATTTTCCATGACGGAGGCATTTTTTTAAGTCCGAAAGTATTCCACCTGAAAATAAAATGGAAACTCATTATTATAAGGCTTATCAGCGGAGATATGCAGGTAGCCAGCGCAGCACCGAACATTCCCATATTTTTTTCAATTATAAATTCATAGTCAAGCACTAAATTATAAAAATTTGAGAAAAGCATCGCAAATGTCGCAAGTTTCGGAGCTGAATCATTTCTCATAAAACATACAGTCAGATTGTTTATAAGAAATGCAGGCGAAAATAAAAGCACCATTTTCAGATAACTGTGTGCCATATCAAATATTTTTTCATCTGCACCGAGCAGCATTGTGAATTGTTTTGAGAAAAATATCCCGATAATTTCAAATACAGCGGCTATCATCATGAGAGATAAAAATGCGTTTGTATATATTTTATACGTTTCGTTTCTGTTTGTACTGCTGTATACTATTGAAAAGAGACTTCCTCCGCCCATTCCGAACATAAGTCCGAATCCGTTTATGAAATTGAATACGGGCAGACAGAGATTCAAAGCGGCAAGTCCGTCTGCGCCCATGCCTTTTGCTATAAAAAATGTATCTGCCAGTATGTATATTGACATTCCGACAGAACTTATTATATTGAGCAGGGTATATTTAAAAAAATCCCTGCGTAGATGATTTGTGTTCATTTATATCTTCCTTATTTAAAATCGTCAGATTTGCGCTTTATCCCATTACGCAATTTTCCTCTTATTATAACATAAATTTTTTCCAAAATAAACAATTTTTACAATATTCAGCGTTTTGACGGAAAATTTATTTATTTTTAGCATTTTTACATAAATTTGAAGTTATCCTCAGCAAACAATATTTCGTTAATATAAATAAATTACGCTGTTTATAATTGTGAATAATCACGGAAATACGGGGAATTTATAAAATTTATCCGTTTTCCTATTGCAAAATTATTTTCAAGGTGCTATAATTTTAAGGAACTGCGAAAGCAGAATTTTGTAAAGGAGGTTTTTTAACAATGGCGTTAAAAAATCAGTATCTCATCGACTTGTTTGA
>OCVV011318121.1_pt1 | contig 27663 bp, 32 predicted proteins | sample 1539721 | NCBI WGS metagenome assembly OCVV01 (sample SAMN02144230, study PRJEB22623) | gut metagenome | biome: sheep rumen | host: Ovis aries | place: New Zealand | reverse complement strand
CTTATGGCTCGAAAAAATCAGCCGATACACCCCGGACACCGATATGGCATTCATCCTCTGTTCCCCACCATTGGTTTTCATCGTCACCGTCCGCCGCTCATCCGCATCCAGCCGTGCCACCGCCTCGCGGCTGTTCTTTATTCCCAATGCACGGCAAACATCATTTGCCACATACCACCGCATTGGTCCCTCTGTTACCGAGCGAACATCTCTGAAAATGTCCTCACCATGCAAAAGTATTTTATCCAATAAATTTCTCCCCCCAACCCCATATACCACAAAAAGCCACCCTCATGTAAAAGGTGACTTTTCAACATCCTAATGTAGATATACTCTATTTTTAGAAGCTAATTCCCCTTATCACTAATGAATTGGGCCATTAAGCCTATAATAAGCCCCGGAATTGCTACTGCAGCCACAGGAGCTGCCGCTGCGCCTAATACAGTGGCGGCTCCTAGAACAGCTTTATTGTTCAGTTGCATACTATCTACCATAGTTTCTATTGTTTCCTCATTGGCCCCCCCTTTAATGGCATTTGCTATCCCGTTTATTTTTAATTCATTTTCAGCTTGTACTTTTTCATCAGCAGATTCACTAAGAAGAATATTTACAGCTTTAGTAAATAAATCAGCGTCTCCACGGTGACTCATCTCTGCACCTATGGCCGAAATTATCATCCAATAATGCCCCATGGTAATTTCTTTATAGGTTTTCTTTGATGTATCGGCTTCCCAATTAAGAATCGTTTGCGGTGACACATTACATCTATCGGCAAATTCTCTTACTGTCCACCCTGCCAATTTTCTAATGGCACTCAAATTTTTCTGTAATCTATTAACCATTTTAATATCATTTTCAGTCATCGCCATAATACCCCTCCTATTTTAGGTTATTATAGCATAGAAATCTAATTTTTGTCAATTCATTAGACAAGCCATTTTTATTTATTATTTATAGATTTTATCTTGACAAGAAGTTTTAATAGCATTATACTAACATCAATAGAGAACCTTATATAATTGCCGTTACATAATTTCTTAATACCACGACAAGGGAGGAACATAGTATGAATGAAAATGAGAAAACTGTAGCTCAAACTGCAATTATAGCCACAGCAGTTACCGCACTTGGCATATATGCCATGAAAGAATTTAGCGATATCAGCATAGAATATGAAGACGAATATGCGTCAGCTGGGCAGGAGGCCCTAAAACAATTTGGGGACTTTTTCTTTTAAGTCCCCCTTCGTCCCCCACATAAGTGGGGGATTTTTTCGTATCAACTTTATCTGTCCTTATGCCGATGAATCTCCGCCCTGGCCCACCGCTTATCATCCCTGTTCTTGACCGCCTTCCGCAAATCCCTGGCCTTCTTCACATGACGCGGATGCCGTTCCTTTTCTTCCATACTCATCTCAATCCCCTTTACCCCAATAAAAAAAGCACCCTGTAACCAGAGTGCCAAACCAATCATTTATCCGATAATTTATTTTTCCTTCACTGCCCGCTGAATCTCCTGCATAACCGTCTCTTTATCATCATCACGAATATACAGAAAATCCAGTATCTCCGCAGGTGTCAAACCGCCACGATAAAGCTCCTGCAAAATCCTTATCTTATCCGCATAATTATCCGCAGCAAAAAAATCATCCCATTTAGCCGATGAATTCTTGCTTCCCTCCAGCTCATCGTGAATTCTGTTTATCTCCTGCTGCATCGCCTCACGCGCGGCTTTATCTGCACACAGCACCACTTCCAACAGCAAATCTTCCAACCTGGATTTAAGCGCCGGCGTATCATCATCCCTCTTCTTCCGCGCTTTATTGACCACCGAAACTTCCAAAACAGATTTGAGCCGCTCTGAGCGAATTGCCGCTAAAGCCAAATCACCATACCCAAATCCTTTTCCCCCTTCGGGGAAACGGTTAAAAAATTCATCTGAAACATCATCATACCTATGACTGTATGTCCCCTGGGCCATCATTATCTTCCTGGCATCTTCTCTATACTCGACCTCTCCCATGAGCATTAACCACATAAAAAGGCTATCCGGCATTTGCCCTTCCATATCATCAACCTCCGTCTGTTTCACTTCCCATTAACCGATAACAGAAACACTGCCACATCCCCATGCGAAAGACAGTGCTTTTGTTTCTAATGGTATCCCATATTTTCAGAATAGTCAATCCTCATCATAAATTGCTCGTCGCAATCTTTCGCAACGCCTCAATCAGCATCGGATTCTCCCGAAACGCCCGCATGACCTCCTCATAATGCTCCTTCGACAACTTCACCCGCAGAATATCGTTAATAAGGTTCATCGCCTTCTCCACCGTCTCATAACGGTACACCTTCTCCTGTATCGCCCCAATCTCGGAAGACAACGTTCTGCTGCCGCAAAGTCATCTTGTCGAGCATATCAATAACCAGCTTCAGTTCCCCAACTTCCACCTCGCCCTTGCCAACCTTGCCATCCAGCTCATCAAGCTCTACAGAAATAATATCCACGGCATTGTTGATGAGATTCAGCGCCTTGACCTTCGTTCCATATACATTGACCACCTGTTCATCCGTGGGCGCAGTAATATCACCGCCAAGACCATTATCACGGCACCACCTGGCAATCGAATTATGCGAAATCTTATACCCATTGAGAATAAAATTCCCCTCATTGATTTCCCGCGTGATATCCCGATAGGATTTCCCTTTCATGCGCCGGTCGCGGATTAACTCCCCAATCCCGAACTTCTCCACCAGCGTTCCATCCCGTCCGCTAATCTGCAGCCTGTCAGGCGAAATCTTATTTGGCGGCGGTGGAACCGGATGCCTGTTTGCCACCGAAATCCCTCCCATAAATAAAAAAAGACGGCAGCCATAGCCCCGTCCCACGCCTGCCCCCACAGAAGCTAAGCGCAATACCACACAGTTATACAATTACACCATTACGCCATTATAATTGTATACCATTACAAAGGTACAATGGCGTAAATTTCACCAGGCAGTTGAAGGAGTCGAACCTTCTCCTTCGCTGAAGTCGCGGCGTTCCTTCCGTTAAACTATTTCGCCCCATAACCTGTTTAGGCCACAGGCAAGACCTCTGCATGCAAACCTAAAAATCACGCAGTCCCTAATTATCTTATAGTTTTTCTGCCACAGCGATAACACAGTCAAAAGCAAATCAGCCCACAGTGCGAACACCTGACTGTAATGCTCCGTCTGCCCTCGCCCCTTGTGGCTAAAGGAACGACAGCTTTTACGCCATTATACATGTATAATGGCGTACCATTAAGACATTATACATGTATAATGTTATTTCCATCGCAATCCTGTTTTCAAAAAAATAGCGGCTCCCATAACAGAAGCCACTATTTTTATGCCATGAATATCATGCGTTCAATATCACCAAACTGCAGCTTGCTGCTTGCTTCAGTCGGGTCACCCTTCAGAATATCATGCTCCACTGCATCCCTATCCGCAATATTAACGCGGCCGGCAGCCACTTCCACTTCCACCTTTGCCAGCAATGCCTTTCTGCCGGAAGCTGTATCTGCGAAAACCTCATTATTGTAACGGGCATTCATGGAATGTGCATCCTTATTGTCATTGCAGTTAAAGAAGATAAATACATGCTTCTTCCCGGCAACTCTCCTGGTAGTGGCCTTAGCCTTTGTAACAGCAGTGGTCACCGCTGCATCTGCCACCTTGGTCGCAACCGTCTTTACCGCCTTTTTGGCAGCAGCCGTTGCAGTCTTCTTTACCGAAGTCGTTTTCTTTGTCGTAGCCAAATAGAATTCCTCCCCAAAAAATTCACTATTGCTTGTTTTCCCTGAAGAATTTTATCATATTATTTTTTTCGATGCAAATTCATCTGTAACATTGTAATCCTGTTTTTCTATTTTCACGCCCAGACACCATTAAGCCATTGTACAATTACACATGTATACCATTATACAATTTAAATGATGAACAAAAAGAAGTCCATTCCTATAGTCGAGCCCTAGTGGAGCTAATTTTCACCGGTATCTCAGTCAGGGGGTGCCTTCGTCTAAGTCAATTATATCCGATTCTTTTCACAAGTAAATCCCCCCACCCAAGTTCTTTGCAAAAACCTTTCTAAATACCAAAAACAGCTCAATCACACTATTCCACTCTCACGCCCTCTGTGAGCCATTTTTATTCCTACGCATATAAAGTATCGTAAAAATCTCTACTCCCCCCTAGAAAACGAAATTAGGAGGTCTTTTTCCAACACCACCATAAATATATAATTATAGTTTATATAATCTATTCAATAATATAAACACCACTTCACAAATCATCATGACCATGTATCACACCCCCCCATCATAAAAACTCTGCCCACACAAAGAAAGGAACTTTCCCCATTCCCGTCTCTTTTCGATGTACACTACACGAGAACACGCCCTACACTACTCCATCCCATCCCCCATCTGACACGAAAAAAAAACCAATGAAATATACATTTAATATGTTTTTGGTATTTGACCGCCGAAAAACCGCCCTAAAAGCCCAAAAAATGGTAAAATAGAAAAGAATATGCTGAAACAGGAGGTAACACCATGAACATCTACCATGATTTTCTCGAAGAAGTCCGCAAGACCCGCCGTCAATCCACCTACAAACGCTACAAACGCATTCTGGACATATTCCCCACAGGCACCGAAGACGAAATAGTGGATTACCTCGACCAATCCTCCCACTCCGATGTGACCAAGAAAAACAACCTCCGCATCCTCAATACAGCACTCAAATACAACGGCACCCTCACCAAAGGAATACACCGAATCATCAGCACCTTCACCCCCGATGAACCCATCCAGGAATGCCCCACAGACGAACAGGTAGAACTCGTATGGAGCAACCTCCCCTCCGACCGCAACCGTGCCATCTTCGCCCTCATGGCCTACATGGGGCTGCGCGTTGGTGAAGTCCATGACCTTAACCTGGCCGACATCACCGAAGATGGCAGAATCATCATCCGCAAATCCAAAGGTCACCGCGCCGACATCATGCCCATGGTACACGAGCGCGTAGAAATCTCCCTGACCAACTACATCTCCGCAGAACGCAAAAAATCCCCCACCGACGCCCTCTTTACCAGCGTCCATGGCAGACTATCCCTCCCCTACATCCAGGAAATCATCAAAACCGAATTCACCGACAACGGACTGGGCAAATACCACTGCCACTCCCTCCGCCGCTACTTTGCCAACTCCATGTACAACAACAACGTCTCCCTCCTGGACATGCAGGACTGCATGCGCCACGCATCCGCAGAAACCACACGCCGCTACCTCAATCTGAGCCAGCAGAACCGCATCGATGCAATGAAGAAAGCCTTCTCCGGCAACATAGGAAGGAGATTTGCATGATGCTGCACACACCCGCCTTCATGCGCAACGTACTCGAATGCCAAAACCACAGGACAACCAAAGACCTCCACCGCATGGCCACCACCTACAAACTCGGCACCAAAGAAGGCAAATCCCCCCTGGATATATTGGAATTTCCTTCTAAATAATGATATAATCAAAGTAGCAAGACACCAGAACGAAAGCAAAGGAATACAAATGCTGAAATACAAAATCAAACCCTGGGAAGAATTGACCATCACCGACGATTATATGTTCAAACTCGTCATGCGTCACCCCAAAATATGCAAACGCCTTATCGAAAAAATACTAAAAATCAAGGTAAAACACATTGATTACCTTGACGATGAAAAATCCCTCAAATTTCGCTACTCCGGCAAAGGTGTTCGCCTTGATGTCTATGTAGAGGGCGATGATACCATCTACGACATTGAAATGCAAGTTCGCGACTACGGCGATACCGAACTGGCCTATCGCACCAGATATTACCAATCCATGATTGATGTAGATGCACTTGCCGCTGGCGCTGAATACAAAGACTTAAAGAACTCCTACGTAATCTTCCTCTGCCCCTTCTCCTTATTCGACGGCCAACGGCACCTATACACATTCCGTAACCTATGCATTGAGGACAAAAACCTTGAACTAAACGATGGAACCACCAAAGTTTTCCTCTGCTCCGAAGGCGAACTTGACGATGTATCTGCCGATGTAAAAGCCTTTCTTGATTACATGAAGGGCCTCCCCAGCGGTGATGATTTTGTCAGTGAAGTCGATAACTTCATCAAAGAGGTCAAAATCAAAGAAGAAGAAAGGGTGAGCTACATGACCTACGAAATGAAAATGCGCGAAGCCCATGATGATGGCCGCGAAGAAATGGCTATTTCTATGGCCATCAAAATGCTCCGCAAGAATAAGCCCTTAGAAGAAATAATGGAATTTACCGAATTGACCAAAGAACGTATAGAAGAATTAGCTGCACAAATGCAAACTGCACATTGAAATTTCCTAAAAATCGAATATGGAGCATCGCAAAATCCAAACTTGGACAAATTAGATACCTTAGTCAACCAAATAAAACCACTCAACAGTTGTCAGAAATTACTTCTGTTGGGTGGTTTTTAGGTGTCAAAATCGCTTAACTTAATGACATTGCTTAATATAGTGAGTGCTCTTTTATTTCATTTGTTCTCTCCTGCCCTCTGGGGACTACGATTTTCTTTAGCCGTTCTAAATTATTAAATTAATACATTCCAATCTAATTGTTTTCGAGGGAAATTCATTTACAGAGATTTTTTCATACTCTCGGAATAATAATGGCAAGAGTAGTGAATTACGAGCAGAAGATTGCAGACATTCAGGCCAAAATTGAAAAGAAAACAGAGGAACTGAAAAACCTCAAAGCAGACCTGGCTAAGCTGGAAGATGCCAAAACCAAAACTGACTTCAAGGTTCTCAATGAGTACCTTGCTGGCAAAGGCATCGCCCCGGATAAAGCTCTTGGAAAGCTCAAAGAAGTCTACGGCGAATAAAATATGCACGCCCCCTGCTCTTCATCAAAGGCAGGATAATCCCTGACAGCGCAAAATAAAGCCCTTCGGGGCTTTTATTTTACATCGATATTGAAATTCATTTTTCAGTGCTTTTGTGTTATAATTATCATAGTTTTACTACATATTGAAATTTAAATATATCACCAAAGGAGCCGGAAAAAAAGAGCTGAGACAAATACCAAATCAAAAAATTGAGATGACAATATGTAACAATGTGAAGGAGATTTCTAAATGACCAGTTTTTACGAAACAGTAGTTGACATCCTAAAACAGGATAAGCGGTTTGTCGCCGAGGACGGCACGTTCCTCCGTAATGCTGTGTACGAAGCAGCCATGAAGCCAGATGCGGCCCTTATAAAACTGCTTCTTAGCAACGAGGAAGCCACCAAGCGGTTCTTTACTGATGTGGATGGCATTAAAGTTTTTGACAAGACAGGATTTGCCTGGGTCATCAACAACCGCCAATTTCTACCGGACAGCTACACCCGCTTCAAAAACAAAATTGGACTTACTGATGAGCATGGGGAAATGATAACCTCATCAGGCAAAGTTGAGCTTGTATTCCCGTATAAAGATTGCGTCCTAGAAGGTGGTCAAACTAAAGAAGACCAAAAACGGCAGGAGATATTCTACAATGAGACGCTAGCTCCCGATGAAGTGGATAGGCTCCTTTATCCAAAGGTTTTGGTAAATGCACGTCGTTATACAAAAGACGGTGATGCACCGACTACTGAGTTTTCAGAGGATGACAATCTTATTATCAAAGGGAATAATCTCCTGGCGTTGACTTCATTACTCAAGCGCTATAAGGGTCTAGTGAAATGCATCTATATTGACCCACCGTACAACACGGGTAATGATGGGTTTGGATATAATGATAACTTTAATCATAGTACATGGTTATTATTTATGAAAAACAGACTTGAATTAGCAAAAAAACTGCTAAAAAAAGATGGCTCAATATTTGTTCAAGTCGACCATCATGAACTTGGTTACATTAACGTGCTTATGGATGAGATTTTCGGTATTGAAAATAAAGTTCAAATCATATCTGTCAAGACAGCATCTCCAGCAGGTTTTAAAACTGTTAATCCTGGTCCTATAGATGTTACTGAATATATCTTGTTTTATACAAGAAATAAATCATCTTTTAATTTTAAAAAAAGCTATGTACCAGTAGGATATAATAAAAACTACAATCTTGTCCTTACACGGTCAAATAATATAAATGAATGGAAATTCACACCAATTAAAGAAGCTGTAATAAACGATGCTGGCTTTACATCTGAAAAAGAAGCAAAAAAACAATATGGGAGTTCATGGAATGTGATTTTAAATCATTTGATTGAAGAATACGCATTTAATCATGCTGATAATGTGGTTAGTATCCGTGACCCTCACAAACCAACAGCAGCTGTAAAGAAATTGATGGATGAATCTAAATCTATCAATCATCCACTCGAGTATAAAAGGGATGACGGTACATCTGCATACATTTATCGTGGCGGAGCACTTGCGTTTTACTCTAACAAGATAAAAAGTATTGACGGAGAACTGTCTGTTACTGAATTATTATCAGATTTTTGGAGCCACATTTCATGGGCAGGCATTGCCCGTGAGGGTGGCGTAAAGCTAAAAAATGGAAAAAAACCAGAAAAACTCATAAAACAAATTTTCGACATAGCAACTAATCCTGGAGATATTGTTCTCGATTTTCATTTAGGTTCCGGCACGACAGCTGCAGTAGCTCATAAAATTGGATTGCAGTATATAGGTTGTGAGCAACTTGATTATGGTCAGAATGACGTTACGGTTAGACTAAAAAATGTTATTAATGGAGATGCTTCCGGCATCTCCAAAGCCGTCGACTGGCAAGGTGGCGGTTCCTTTGTTTGCTGTGAACTAGCGAAACTCAATCAATCTATCGTGGAAGAAATTGAAGCCGCCATGGATGCCGACACCCTCGCCTCCATCTGGGATAAAATGAAAAAGAGCGGTTTCATTAGCTACAAGGTTGACCCAGCCACTATTGACGAAGCCGCCGGGGATTTTATGGCATTGTCACTTGATGACAAGAAAAGATTCCTCATGGAGCTTTTAGATAAGAATCTTCTCTATGTGAATAAGTGCGATATGGACGACGAGGAGTTTGGCATAAGCGATGCTGACAAGTCTTTCACTAAAAGTTTTTATAAGGAGGTGTAACGAGTGAATTTTCTATATGAAGAAATTAATGTCCTACGGGAGAATGGTTATGCAAAAGAGCTGCCAGATTACATCCCCGAAAACTTGAACCAAAACTTTGAACTACGCCCCTATCAGAAAGAGGCCTTTGAAAACTTCATCACCTTTTTCGAAAAGAAAAAAAGCCCAAGACCGCTCCAAACCCTTTTTCACATGGCTACTGGAAGCGGCAAAACCCTTATCATGGCCGGGTTAATGCTTTATCTTTATCAGCAAGGGTATAGAAATTTCCTCTTTTTCGTAAACCTCTCAACTATAATAGAAAAGACGAAAGAAAACTTCCTAAATGGCGCCTCCAGCAAGTATCTCTTTGCCGACAGCATCATGATGAACGGAGAGCAAATTCAAATTAGGCAAGTGGATAATTTCCAGTACTCTGACCCCAACGCCATCAATATTTGCTTTGCTACCACCCAGGGACTACACACGAATATGAACACGGTGAAAGAAGGAGTCATGTCCTTCGATGACTTTGCGGAGCATAAAGTGGTGCTTATCTCAGATGAATCCCATCATCTGAATGTGGAAACGAAAAAAAATAGGAACTCTGATGAGGAAAAAGATTTCCGTTCTTGGGAAGGCACAGTGAAGCATATTCTTGAGAAAAATACGGATAATATTCTCTTGGAATTCACCGCTACCTGCGATACAGAGAATCCGAAAATCAGAGCAGCTTACGAAAAAAAAATCATCTTTGACTATCCCCTCAAAAAGTTTTATACCGACCGCTATTCTAAGGACATCGTTACCGTGCGTTCCGATGGCACAATCATGGAACGAGCGCTTATGGCAATCCTTCTCAGTCAGTATCGGCTGAAAGTATTTCAGGACAATCGCCTGTCCGTAAAGCCAGTAGTGCTTTTCAAGGCGGCTAAAATAGCCGATAGTAAAGCCTTCATGGCAGATTTCATCAATGAGATAAAGAATCTGACGGGAACCAGGCTTTCAACTGTTGCAACTATTGGAAATAATGATGCTATGAAAGCCGCTTTGGAGTATTTCACAAACAATGCCATATCTTGGGAAACCTTAGCGGCAGAAATTCGTGATGATTTCTCCGAAGAACATTGTGTTTCCGTAAATAGTAAAGAGGATGCTACCAACCAGCAAATTCTCCTAAACTCCCTAGAGGATGCCAACAATCCTTATCGGGCAATCTTTGAGGTACAGAAACTGGATGAGGGTTGGGATGTATTGAATCTCTTTGACATCGTGCGCCTTTACGAGACACGCCAGTCTAGTGGCAAGAAGATTGCCGCCACCACTATCTCCGAGGCACAACTTATCGGCCGTGGAGCAAGATACTGTCCCTTCCGTCTCTCTGAAGAACAACCGAAATTCCAGCGTAAATTCGATGATGACATGCAGTCACCACTTCGTGTACTTGAAACGTTGTACTACCATTGTCAAAATGACCATCGCTATGTTACGGAGCTGAAGAAAGCACTTAGTGAAATAGGTCTCGGTAAAGATAAAATGGTTCAGCGTGATTATATTCTGAAAGACAGCTTCAAAGATGATGATATCTATAAGGAAGGCATGATTTTCCTGAACCAACGTGAGGTCAAGAGCCGGAGCGAGGTTCGAGGACTGCCCCCTAAAGTACGGGATAATATTTATAAGTTCGATGCATCAATCGGTTTTTCGGGGCTAGATGATGTCATGAAGGATAATAACACTACCACCGATGCAAAAATCGAAACAAAAACAGCTCATCTTACTATCAAGGAAATCGCAGAGAAGAATTACGCCTTGGTACATAAGGCCATGATGAAATATCCTGTGTTCAAATTCAACAAGCTGCAAGAATACTTCCCTAATATCACATCCACTCGTGACTTTATCACCACCGATGATTATTTAGGTGACGTGAGGATAGATATCAAAAGTAAAGACGAGAAACCATCCATGCAGACACTGCATGATGCTATGCATTATGTATTAAAAGAGATAGGCGATTCAATATCTAGCATCGAGGAGACATATCGTGGCACGAAGGAATTCCATGCCCGAAAAGTACGAGATATTTTCAGGGACAAGACTGTCAACTACACAGACCCCCAAGACGGAGGCATTGGCATTTCCCAAAACGATTTTTCTGTCAAGAAGGATTGGAAGATTGACCTGTCGCAGGAAGACTGGTTCGCCTATACGGACAATTTCGGCACTTCGGAGGAAAAGGCATTCGTTGCATATTTCAAAGACTATGTAGAAAATTTGAAGACAGTCTATAACAAGGTTTATCTTGTCCGTAACGAACGATTATTTCACTTATACTCCTTTAATGATGGCAAACGATTTGAACCCGACTATGTGCTTTTCTTACAGAAGGGCAAGACCGATGGTTACGAACAAATCCAGATTTTTGTGGAGCCAAAAGGCAACCATCTTTTAGAAGAAGACGCATGGAAGGAAGAATTCTTACTTCAAATGGAGAATGAGGCTGTGCCGACGGAATTTGTTAATGATAACGAATACAAGATATTGGGATTCCATTTCTTTAATCAGGACCACCGCATGAAGGAAATCGATGAAGAATTTAATTCTCTCTTGGACGAACAAGATATAGATGATATAGTAGACTAAATGAGCTCTCCCTCACCCGAGCCCCTGCCTGAACAAAGGTAGGGGCTCTTGTTGTATATAGGAAATCTTGGGGTATTTCTTATCCCACCTCACGGAGAAGCGTTCCAAAGCTGCCATGGCAGAGCCTTCATCAGGAGCGGCGTAAACCTCTTTCAAGTCAGCCATAAGTTCCTTCAAATCCTTGTAGCTCACATACTTGCTTGAATTGCGGAGCTGGTGGATTATGCAGTTATGTATCTCTGTCTTGGGAAACACAACCTCTATGGCAGCGGAAAAGCCCGTGAGGTTGTCGGTACAGGCAATGAGTAGTCTTCTACGCCACGGTTCCTCATACTATTCAGAACGCCGGCCCAGAATTTGGCACTCTCGTTTTCGCCTACCCACATGCCCAGTACATCCTTGTGACCCTCAAGGTTGATGCCAATGGCAATGTAGACACTTTTTGTTCCCGACCTACTAACTTCGCACTGTTCTTCGGCAATCTATCTTAATTCGTCTAAACTGAACCATCTGAGCGATTTGCTATATTTAAAGCAGTGGCGAGGCTGATATCCAAAAAATCAACTCCACTTCGTTTATGGAAAAATGCAGAAAGGTTCGTGATAAAAGTGACTGGTTTTGAAATATTGGCGATTGCAGTTAGTTTTCTTTTCTTTGCTTTAGCAACGAAGATTGAGCCAATTAAGAAACTGAAAGTGAAGATGAAGCTTAGTATCGTCAAACTCTTTACCTTCGAGTTCGAAGCAGAAGATAAATCTAAATAAAATAGCCGACCTTTGATGTCGGCATTTTTTTTAGTTCTGCTCGAATAAATGCAGTTTGCGTCACCGAACGGCCACTGGTTATCACTTTTTCGAAGAAAACTGTGATGAACCATTATCCTTGTCTTAGTTCAAAGCTCTACTGAAAGAATAACATCAACAAGCCCGCAGTCAACTACTGCGGGCTTGTTTCCATTACCAATAATCATCCCCTATTTCAGCTAATCTCATTCCCATTAAAACTCTCTCTTTATCTCCATATAAACCTTCCTACTAAAATGTTACATACATAGGCCACTCCTCCTCATTAATCGGCGGCCTGCCATTCTCCTTTCTCTGCAACTTATCCCACTATCAAACCAATATATATACTTTCACCGATTAGAATACGCACCTGCCGAGCATAAAACTATAAAATTCTTTTCTCCTATACACCAATTTTTATTATTGACTTATAAACATGATTTTGCAATTCTATCACACTGGCAGTTATAGGCATTACCATTATGCCCGCGAATCCAAACGACATTGATATTTCGTACTTGCGTATATCCGTAAAATTCTTTCCATAAGTCACCATCTCCATAAGCTTTTGTCCAGCCTTGCGATTTGAACTTTTGCAGATTTATAGGTTTTGAGATTTCAACAATTGATTGTGCATCTGTGCGAATTTCCACCTCAGCCCTACACCTTCCATCAATTATCCTTAAAGCAGAAATTATCGCATATAGTTCTGCACGACTAGAATTATTGATTTCATTAGAGTTGCCACCAATATAAAACTCTGCATTCGTAACACAATCTATGATGGCTGCCGCATAACCAGCACCTCTTTTTTTACGAAAGGATGCATCCGTGTAAATTATCAGTTTATGGTCTGTCTTTATTCTACAAAACATCCAAGGAGTATGGTCTTGAGAAATATCATGTAATATATTTCTTAGCTGCCATCCTTTTTTTATACCATCAAACAATGAAACTAATCCGCCGGTAAAAAATGCCTTTGCTTTTACTGATATTGAAGTTTCCTGCGAATCTATTGATTCACTAACGTTATTTTTTAACCATGTCTTGGCACCTTTCAAAGTATAAAATGCTTTTCCTAAGCAATTAGGGTATCCGTCTACTTGCTCATGATATTCTTCCTTAGAACGATATATTCCAGGAGACCGGCCTATTTTAACCGCATAAAATGTTTTTTTATCTGGAAATCCTTTAGGATTACTCATCCATATTTTAGCTTCCTCATAAGAATAAAAACCTCTATGGTATCTAGTTTCATCATTGTCAATGGCTTCCTTAAATTCTTGTAGTTTAATAAATATTTTACTCCTGCCGTCTTTATAAATAACAGCATAATAATTTTTTGCCATATTCAAAGCACACCTTTAACCACAAAAGACAAATCATGCTTTTCTATATCTATTTATATAGTCATCATTAATCTTTTTCAACTCCCTGTATTCCGTTATCATATTATAAAACGTTGCTTTTTTTAATCCACTCATTTCCAAAAATGATTTAGATGTTATTTCATGCTTCTCCCATTTATCGTAAAGCTCCCCCCAATTATCTGGAAAATCCATTTTATTTCTTCCTACCGAAGGTTTCTTTTTCATAGGCAACACTTTAGAATCAGCTATCATTAATGTTTGTAGCACTGTAGATAATACTGCCTTATTCAAAGGTTGATTGACACCATATACATATGTAGATGGAACATTCGAAACTACAAGATATTTATTGTCGTTTATATACTCTTTTAACCGTTTTGCTATTTCATCATTGTTATTACCTAAATCATTTATATCATTTATTGCTATAATATCCACCATTTCTATTTCATTAAGGATTGCGTCATATTCTCGAAATGAGCGACGATTTTCCACAATAGTGGTTATTTCAGTAACATTTTCCTTTAATGATTCAACCACCTCATCAAAAGAAGATATACATGTATCATTCTTGGCATAAATATATAATTTCATACATCACCACCACTTTTCAAAGAACGGGAAACGACTTAACTTATGGCCTATTCTGGACTCATATTCCTTTCGGTCTAGCGTTATACGTATACAGTCTCTAAGCAGAACCATTTCTGCTTTCATTTCAGACGGCAGTGTATTAATCCATGACTCACATTTTTTCTTGCTATCTGCACTATTTCCAATCTCAATAGTAATCAGATTCTTATCTAGCTTAAAAGCCTGTCTGTTTTGAGAATAAAGCTTTTCAATAGATAATACAGCCTCCGAGGAAATAAATCGAGCATTTATAGAATAATCATCGTTCCAGGTCAAATGTCTTACATACCTGGGAATATCATAACCATAATCAGTTAAAATGTCAATAATAGTATCGGATGACATCTTCATAAGGTCCGGATAGTATTTCTCTGGAAGCTCATTTTCCGTCATTATAAAATTTAATTCATTAGAAACTTTATCAATCATCCTTCTTAAATATTCTCTATAAAATCCTGTTCCTAATTTTCTAATCAATGCGTGCCCCATATTCTTATAAGCACTTTGGTCAATATGACTAGGCAGCCTGCCTTCAAATCTTAAAAACACCATTCGTTTACGAAAGATTTCATCAGGTTCTAAAATATTATTACTTGCAAAAATCAGCATTGGCATTGTTTCTTTTTGAAGGTCTTCACATCTCTCAGGATATTTTATTAAATCTTTTATATAACCGAATGATTTTCCATCCAACTCATCAATGAACACAGGTGTACCCTTGCACCCAAGTTGCATATTGCCTATATCCTCTTTAGATAAATCCGCTTTGTTAAACGGCGATAGTTTTTTCCCCGTCATCATTTTTAGTACTGCGGAAATCATAAATGTTTTACCACAATTCGCCGTACTGGATGCAGCTAACAGAAACATCGGTAAGCTGGATGCTTCAATATCCCTTATTTTCGATGCACACCTTAGTTTAGCATGAAACGGCGATGCCATAATTGCATTCATCATCTTGAAATGAGATTCTTGTATTCTGTAGGTATCTCCAACAAACTGATTGAAGTTATTATATATGTTTTTTAACTGTTCAATATCACTTTTCACTTCCTCTTCTGTCGGATTAAGATTATAAGGAACATCATTTAGTAAAACACTACCCGTAGAATAATCAATAGTTAATGATGGATATTCTTCATTTATATCTTTCACCTCATATTTCTTTTTATATTTCTTAAAATTAAATTTGATTTTTTCAACAGTCTTTGGAGCAATCTCTATTATACCATGCTTTGCTTTCATTTTTATGTCAGAAAGCAATTCTCCATATTCTTCTTCTATCTTTTTATGGTCAATAACATATTTAATATTATCAAAAGACAAAATATCCTTTGGCTCTTGTAAAACAATTGCTTTATCTACTTCTTTTATTTTCGTTATTATAGGATTACTTTCTATAAGGTCATCTTCTTTTTTTACTGATACTACCTTATATGGAATCTCTTGAGAATTTATCCACGCCGTCTCAAAGTCCTTTTCATATTCATCATAGCAATATTTTGTATCATCATATTCATAAGTTTCCATGTGTTCTTCATTCCATGCACTTCTTGTCATGTTTGCAGATGTTTTAATTACTCTTGTTCTTCCGCTATCTGATTTTAGAAGATATATTTTACGATGGTCTAAGACAAATGAAGGAGTTCTAAACTCCACATCACCAGCTTGCAACATTTTTACCAAATTCGGATATGAACGAATTATTTTTGTTGCTTCATAGGAATTTACTAATACATTTTTTAGAAGATTGTTTAGTTTACCATCTTTTTCCACTAAAAAATCTGCTCCTAATATGATTTCACCATATTGAAAATTACTCATAATATAATCAATAAAGCCAATATCATAGGAAAAGGTTATGGCTTTCACCGTATCAAACCCCTGAAACAGCTCATCAATTGTTAAGATTTTCGTTATCTTTAGCTCTGACTCATAACATTTCAATTGTGTGCTCGTTTCTTCTTTATAGCCATCAAACAAAGTAAGTTCAATCCCATTTTCAGTTTTTGTTGACATACTCATCACCATTCTTTCTTTTTTAGTCTATAAATATCCATTCATTTATAGACATATTACCATAAGTCTATAAATAGCGCAACGTTTTTAGATATGACTGAATCTTCGGTATTTTTCTGGCTTAGTTTTTAACTACCACCGAAATTAATCAATACCAGAAATTTCTCCCCTCCTTCGGCAACTCCCCCGTCCTCTCAAACACTCTCTTTACCTCTACATAAGCCATCTGCCCCGAAAACGTAACATTCAATGGCTTCTTAGGCACAGGCCATTCCTCCTCCGTAAGAGGAGGCTCGCCCTGCTCCTTCCTCCGATGATTTTCCAACTCCCGAAGTTCCAGCCGTTCTTCAAGCGATATAGTATTCCATGAATCGCCGGGGGCCAGTTTCCGTATTTCACTGTTATTTGTCACCTTGTCAAATGCCAACACTCCATAATCATCCGGATTTTCCTGCTCATTGTTTTCAGCCCAATAATGATAGACCGCAATATTGCCATTTACCTCAATCAATTTGAATGTTACCATACTTTTCCTCACTTTCCTCATCGCGCATCACCATTGCATACGCACTTCATTTAACTTTTTCACGGGCTTCCATTCAACAGACTCAGTCCCGCTCTGTACATAGGTCAAATTCAGCACATTGACAGCAGACAGTTCACAGCCAAGCGCCGTTCCCGTATCCACCAGCAGGATATTGTTCGGCAGCAGCAGCGGCACTCGGCAATCTCCATCCATATACTGCACAGGGGTATGCCCTGCCACCACCCGCTGCCTGCCCTTATAATCCCGCAGAAAAGCCCTGCGAATCCAGAGATAATCCCCGTCCTCACTCGGTCCATAAGGATTCACCCCCGCATGCACAAAAAAGCATTCCCCCAGGTCAGCATATAACGGCAGCTCCTGCGCAAACTTCAGCAGTCTGTATACTTCAGCCCGGCCCAGCTTCTTCAGCTCCTTCAACGTTATCTCCCCACCATTATCCAGCCAGGAATGATATACATACCGCCCTGCCAATTCATCCAGAGAATAATCACAGAAAAAATCCACCATGAAATCCTCATGATTCCCTTGCAGGGCAATTACATTCTTATACTGCTCTACCAACGACTTCACACACTGCAGCACAGCAACTGAACCATCCCCTCTGTCAATATAGTCCCCATGGAGAATAACCAAATCCTCCTCATCATGGAACCCGATTTTCTCCCAGAGGTCTTTGAACTTTTCATACTGCCCGTGAATATCTCCGATTGATATGACGCGCTTATAATCATTCAGATTTCGCATTACAGCGCTCCTCCCACACCTTTATGTTGCCTATAAATAAAAATAGAGTTTCATGCTGGTTGTCAGCCGCGATTCCCAAAGTGGGGAATCTATAGGTCCGGAAATCATTAAGTCCCCCGGCTGGACTGCTGCCATTTAGCCACACAGCACGGCACGACACGACACGAAAGCCATATCGTAAAATGGAATTTACCCTGCTCCACCCACAGCACAACTTTTAACGATGCTCCCTCATCGGGACTGTTTCCAGTCCAAAAAATATTACAAAATGTCCAGATAGTGCGGCGGTACAGCTTTTACAAGCCATATCCCGTTTTCCACCGGCCAGAATGTATGGCCATCCTTCATCATATCTTCCGACCTAATGCGGTATATTACATACCCGATGGATGTCTTTCTCCTCCCGGCCACCTGCCGTGCGGTTTCCACATCAGCAGACAAATGGACATATAACCTTTTCATGGGCAGCAGCCCCTCCGCTGCAATAGCATCAGTATTCTCTCCCACCGTTCCATGGTACAGAAACTTCGGCGGTCTTGCAGCCTTCAGCTCCACATCCACCTTCACCGTATGCCCGTGACAGGCCCTGATTTTAGTCTTATCGTCATTATAAATAAACCGTTTTTTTCCATTGCAGTACACCATGCGGTCAAGGCATTCTGAATCCACAGAATACCCCTGACTGCACAGCGTTTTCATCAGTGCATCCGTGTCCACCCAGCCATGTTCATCCATGACCACGCCTGCCGACTCCGGACTATGGCGCAAAATATAGGCCATGCGTCTGCTTATCTTTACCTCTGCAGCTGACAGTTTTTTCTCACTCATCCTCATCACATCCTTTCCGAAAGATTACCACTTCATCCTCCCCGATATTCCGCAGCAAAGGATGGACACTACTCCATTTTCTGTAATACGCATAACACATATCCACCTCCTGAATATCCATCCTGTGCGCCATATTGAAATCCACGGTTGTGGCAAACAATTTCTCCCGATACTGCGCCAACTCCGTCTCAGAACAATTTACCAATACAAACACATTGACATCAGACCACTGCCGATTATCTCCCCGCGCATACGAACCGTACAGGGATACCTTTAACAGCTTACCTCCATAAATCCCTTTAAGTTCCTCTGTATACTCATTAAGCAAATCCAATAACTCAGCCATCACTGCCACCTTCTGCGTCTTCCTTCGACCATTCCAGAATATTGTCCTGCATCTGAATCATCTTCCCATGATGATAGCGGACTTCCTCCCGGGTAAAACCTTTAACCCCCGTCATCTCGCCATCCGGCAGCAGGCACTCCATACGGTCAAAATCATTGCGTTTGGCGCTCCATCGTTCAAACAGAACACGCACACACATTCTGCCATCAATATTTATCGGGTCAGAACAGACCACCTTTGTTCTATCCCCAAACTCCAAAAAAGGATTTATCATTTTAACTTCTCCCATGCTCCTTATTGTAGGAAATAAGTTCCGCTTTGCAGTCTTCAACCCTACCGTCCACATTCAACAGCCAATCATCCAGATAATCCAGATAATCCAAATGTTTTCTTATATAGATTAGCGGGCAATCAAGTACAACCAGTCCATCGCGCCCTGTCTTCTGAAATACGCCCTGCTCAACTTCCTCAACATCATAAGACTTCATTGATTCCCTTATTGGTTCCAGCATTTCATCCACTGTCCTGCCCAGATTCTTTAATTTTTCTTCATTAAACTTCAACGTTACTGTTACCATATTCACCGTTCCTCATATATTTCAATCATAAATACAGTTGAGCTTTGTCCAAAGCCATCTTAGATAATAATCTTTTTCTCCGACTTCTTTAAGAATCGCCTGAAAATCTGCATCTCCTACGGCCTCCATCAACAAATATCGTGCATGCATATACACCAGGGTCTACACCTGATACTCTTACGATTGCTTCTTCCGCTTCCGAAAAAGGAAACGTATGCCTTTCATATCGGCGATATTTATTCGTTCCACTTATTTCTTCTAATCTGTTATGGATAAATTTTTTATTGAGCTTGTACATATAGAATTCACCATTCCCCATATATACTTCTGAGCACTTTAACTCTCATTTCAACTTCTCCGGATGCCACTTTCTGTAATACGAAATCGTTCCCTCTTTGCAGTCTTCAATATTACCATCCACATTCAGCAGCCAATCATCCAGATAATCCAAATAATTCAGATGCTTTCTTATATATCTGAGTGGACAGCCTAGTACGACCAATGCATCTCTCCCTGTCTTCCGAAATACTCCCTGCTCAACTTCCTCAACATCATCGTTTTTCAGTGTTTCCCTTATGGGGGCCAGCATTTCATCTACGCTTTTGCCCAATTCTTTCAATTTTTCCTCTTTGAATCGGAATGTTGTTGTCACCACGCCTTCATTACTTTTTTTATTTGCTGGTGGATATTCCAGAAACGCATCGGGAGGGCACCAGTCCCAAAAGGCGGACGTACACGTTTCCCTTACGCCATCTGCTTCCACTGTCCAGGAATCCAAAAACTGCAGATAAGAGGAATAATGCAGCATGAATTTAAGCGTAACGCCCTGTACGATTGTTCCATCATCAGAGTCACTATGAAAAACGCCCTGCTCAATTTCCTCAATATGAAAATGCGCCAGCGTTTTTCTTATCGGTTCCAGCATTTCATCTACTGTCCTGCCTCGGTTCTTTAACTTCTCTTCATTGAACTTCAAGGTTACAGTCACCATATCATTGTACCTCTTTCCTCTTATTATATTTTGCCCATCCAATGTTCCATGGCTTCATAAAATTTTTCCTCCGGTGCCTCATGAAGCGGATGATATGATTCTACAATCTTCACGAAAGGAACTTTATCCAGGATTTCCATAAAACTGTGCTCATAAATCCATTGATATTCTGCCATCATATATCCGGCCCAGTATTCCGGCCTTGTCGATATTCCCCCGGACTCTAATATATTGGGAGGATTTAATCCATTACGTTCCAGACACCACTCCAAAAACTCCATGCAATCCATTCCGGCAGATAAACGCGGATGCCAAGTACTCATTAATTTTGCTGCTCCGCTCCTTATAAAGTAATATGTCATTGTCTCAGGACTCAACCCTAACTCATTGATTCCACAGTCAAACAGTACCCCTATATTTTCACAATGACTGTCCATCATAATATCCGGAACACCTTTCATATATTTGACCTCCCCAGCCCTTAATCAGACTGATATATTTCCCCGCTCAGCAGGTCTGCGCAGGACACGCGCCCATCAGCGTGGGTACTGCTCCCTGTATCCATCAGCACCACCCTGCCGTTATTAAGCCACTGTGGCTTTGCCCCATACCCCAGATACTGCACCGGTGTATGCCCAATTACTATAACGGTCTCTCCCTGATTTAACTCCGGAGACTTCGCTAGGGAACGCCCCCATAATAAAACATGAGGAATCTGCTCCACCAACGACAGCATTGGTTCACAATCAGCATGCATAAACCAAAAAGTCTTTCCCGCAACGGTCATTTCTGCACACAAGGGCAGTTTTTCAATAAACCTTATCCACTCACGATTTAATTCATCCATACGCCCAGATTCCCGTAATTTCTCAATTGTAATCCGGCCGCCATTATCAAACCATATTTCCCTGGCGGACTTAACCCATTTACTCTTGCTCTGTTCCGGCAGGGAATAATACCCCTCCCAGAACATCTGCTCATGGTTTCCCTTTAAGAATTTCATCCCCATTGTGTCCTTATGCTCCAGGATAAAATCCATTACTGCAACGGGATTGTCCCCGCGGTCAAGATAATCCCCCAGGAAAATCATCCTGTCCTTTTCCGGATTGAATTTGACCTTATCGTACATCGACTTGAATTTATCCCATGCCCCATGTATATCCCCCACTGCCAAAAGCCGTTCAATCTCCATGGTAATCACCGTCTGTCCTATTTACGCCTGCCTTCTTTTCCAATTCTTTTAGTTTATGGATATTCGTTGGATTATCCTTGTCATATAATTCGGGTATTATCCCATTTCTATCGCTGGTCAGCCATTGCATAACATAGTCTGTATTATCAGCATTCGGACCAAATTCAGGATAAATAATTTTTCTCATTTTTTTGTTTTCCACTAAGTACCATCTCCTGATTATCCATAGTTACCGTAACCCTTCGTAACCATGCGCCCACACCTGCTTAAACACATAAAAGGCAGTGTGCTGCCCATAGTCCAGCCAGACATTACCATCATCCGTAATGCATTGCCGCACATAGGGCGGTGAAAAATTATTCTTCAGCCACCAATCCCTCACCGACAGCTGCGCCTCCTTCAGGCTGTTGAACGTACCATGATACTTATCCAGATATGGCTTGCCCATAAGGCCACCCACGGTCTTTACCCAATGAACTTCATACTGATTATCACTGGATTTCCCTTTATACCAATCCAAGTCCTTTTCCCAGCAGAACATCTCGGCCTCATTGGCTATTCTCCCCCTCTTAATTATGCCCGCCATTTTCTTTCGGGCCATGGCCGTATAATTTGACTCAGGCACATCCAGCTTCAGGACTTCACCTGTTCCCCTTTCCATAATCATATGAAACTTTCCCTTGTTTTTGCCCTCGGGGTAACCCACAAAGGACACCGTATTATCACTTTCCTTAATATTCATCAAGCAAAGCATATTCTCGTCAGTTTCCGTCTCATACCCCATTCCCAAATCCCGGAACAGCCATCTCACTTCGCCGCACAGCCTATTGATGAATTTAACCTCTGTCCTGTTGCTTTCATCCATTCCACATTTTAGGAAAAAATCTATTTTCGATACGCCCTTATAGGCCATAGACTCTTCTATACCCCTCAAACTATTGCCCCATAATTCCTGTTTGTAATTTTTGTAGATAAACAAAATATCTTCCAGGGATTCCCTCATTTTGGGATAGGTGCTCCTGTTTATAAATCGATAACTGTTGAACTCCTTCACCATGTCATTAAATATCACATTTACATCATAGGTCATGATGCCATTTACTTTTCGCTTGAACTTTCTCCGTAAAGATGCCACAGGCTTTTCCACGAATATATTAAGCGTGCCATAATCTTCATGAAATACATAATAACAGTCTGCACCGGAACATCTCCCATCAATTTTCATCACCCTGAAACGATATTTTTTCGCAAAATCATTGCATATTTTTTCAATGGTTTCCCGCTCTTCTGACTCCAATTCAATATCATTTGCATTCATATCCGAGTTATAGCAGGCACTTAAAGCCATAGCGCCCTTTAAAATATACTTATCCGACCTGCTGTTAAGGAATTTCAGAAAGAACATATTCAGCTTGTTTTTCTTTTCCTGAAAGAGCCTTAGCATACTCATTTTCTCTACACTCCTCCCCATTCATAAGGAAACGGCCTACCGTCAGCCTCCATACATACGCAAATCGACCAGCAAATTTTGCAGTCCCATATAATAGAACTTCACTTCATCTTCATCAAAATCATCAATATTCTTCTTCCCATAAAACAAACGTCCGTATCTTTCCTCCTCGCGGTGCAATTCCCGGCGCATCTCCTCAATCTGGGCTGGGGTTCTCTTCCAGGCACGTGCCCATTTCCTGTCCTTTTCCGTAAGCATATTTCTCACCTTTTCCTTTCGCGCAATTACATCCGGCTGATATTTTTCTTCTGCAAATTTTCCTGCAGGCTGTACCGCTCCGTTTTTATCGGCTCCTGCCCACGACGGAAAACATATTCCCTCCCAATGGGCATATTCAATACTTCATGGAGGGGGATATTCAGTCTTTTGCTTATGTTTTCACTGGTCTTTAGGTCCATACCGCCCAGATAAACATAGGTATCACAGTTATTGATAATGGTTATTGCATTCTTCGCCCCATACATGGCCGCCAGCTGGCTTTCCGACTGAATCAGAAGCGTCACCCCGATACGTTTTTCACGGAAGATGGATATAAGCTCCTGAAACTCAGGCACCTTGCAGCCCGTGGCAAAGTCATCACAGATAACCTGCACAGGATACGGAAGCTTCCCGCTCTCCCGCTTCTCTGCAAGCTCAAAGAGGTTCTTGAACAGCTGCTGATAAAATATGCTGACAAAGGCATGATTGGCCCTGTTGACCGGCGACACATATACAATAACCGCTGTCTTAGGCTGAAGCAGTTCTGAAAAGTTAAACCTGTTTTCATTTCTGAGCAAGGCACGTATTTCCTCCGTAAATACCTTGTTCAGCGGTTCCTGGGTCGAAGCTGCCACACATGTGCCGGTTTGCTCCGGAAGATTGATAAAGGTCTCCCACACAATATTCCATCGCCTCTTCTTTGGGGCGGTCTTCTCCATCAATATATGCAAAGGATAACGTTTCTTTTTTTCTGCTATTTCCTCATCAGTATCCAGTCCTTCGATAAAGTTCCATTCCCCCTTGCCGGTATAGAACAGGTAATCCAGCAGGTACAGGGCCTTATCCATTGACTTACCTTTTTCATAGCTCCCCGTACGTACAACATCCATAATTGCCGCCAGCAGATTCTCTGCTGAATTTGACCAAAACGGGTCTTTCTCCTCCTCCTTGTGATTGGTCGCCTGCATAAGCGTATGTGCCAGGTCATGGACATCTGAAGATTTTTGACAATAGAACAGCGGGTCATAGCCAAAAGGCGACTTTTCCGGCTCAACGAAATTAAGCAGCATCGTACGATAGCCCTTTTCCTTCAGGTCATTCATGGCATAATGGATAATATCTTTTTTCGTGCAGACAACCACCAAATTGCCATTATTTGTGCCGTGAATCATGGGCTTTGCTATGCTCTCAGTCTTACCGCTGCCTGACCCGCCAACAATCAGATAACTGTTGTTGCAGCCCGTTGCATGGGAATCCGTTGAATACCAGGTTCGGCTGTCTCTCCCCATGGGATACCAGTCAAACGCTTCCTTATACTCCTGTTTCTCGATAATTTTTCTTCTCATGACAATCCCTCACTTTACCATTTCCGCAAAATCAACTACCTTATCGGCCAGGCCAAAGGCCACCGCTTCATCCGCCGAAAAGAAAGTATCCGTCTTAGTCACTTCATACAATTTTTCCAAAGGCTGTCCCGTATGCTTTGCCAGGATGGCAACCATTTCTTCCTTCGTCTTCATCATGCTTTCCGCAATGGTCTGGATTGAACTGGTTTTCCCTCCCACCCCTGTGGATATAAGGGGTTCGTGAATCATTACCTTGCTATGCGGCAGAATATACCGGCCATGCTGACCGCAGCAGAGCAGAACAGCTGCCATGCTGTAGGCCTTGCCCGTGCAGTACACCTGAATCGGTGCCGGGCACGTCTGCAGAATATCATAAATAACCATCCCTGCATCGATTGCCCCGCCACAGGAATTGATGTACATGCGAATTGCCTCCGTGGAATCCTCATGCGCCAGATACGTTACCTGTTTCACCACATTCATGGCAAGCTCATCATTTATTTCCCCGCTGATGTAGATAGCGCGGTGGGCATTCAGCAAAGCATCCACTGGAACCACCTGATACCCATTTACACTTTTGATTATTGTCTGCATAGACATTACCTCCTGCAAAATAAAACTTATGAAATTCCTTTTTCGTTACTGTTTGTTTCACCTTAGCTTAACTTTCGTAATTTTGCAAGGGGTTTTTTATTTTTTTTTTAATATTTTTTTTTCCTAACTTGATAAAATTTGTTTGTTTAAGCTGCGCTGTTAGGTTATAATCAAACTTAAATAAAAGCATAGGAGGCGTATCAACTTGGATTATCCCCCCAAGGCTCAGGGAATTTCCATCAACGACCTGATGGAGCGCCTGAAACTGAGCCGCAATTACATCATCCGTAACATAACCCACTGTGTGGAACATATAGAAGAAGCCCCGTCCAAGGGAGCGCGTGTAATCTACAACGAATACCAGCTTCGGAAATATCTGATGCAGAAAAGCACATTCACCCGCCAGACCCGCAGGATAAACCTTGAACATGAACTTCAGATCTACATAAAGGAACACCCTAACGATTACCGCATAAAGAGTCATGACTTCGAGGAACAGTTCATCGGAAAAATCCCGGACTGGACCAAGACAAAACGCAGTGAACTGCCATGCATCCCATTGAAGTCCACAGACTTTTGGGATTTCCCCCTTATATTCCCCAAGGAATATACCCAGGGAGATGACTCACCCGAAGCCACTACCAAAACCGCAGAAATCTGCTACCGTGACATGTTCAAGGCAGGTGCCATAAAAATTCAGCTCGGCAGGCAGAAAACCATGTTCTTCATCCCCAAAGAACATAAGGTGGACGTCCCGCCACTGAACCAACTTTCCAGGACCAAATACGATGACAGACATTTCTTCCTCGTTCCTGCTGACTGGAAACCCTTTTACGAAGGCCACACAGCGCAGACTGCCCCCAGCAGCACCCTGGCCAAGATAGAAATAACTATAAAAGCCGACTCATCCGAAATCAGCCAAGCACTATTGGAAAGCACCCTGCGCAAGGGATTCCAGCTTGACCATATTCTCAGCCACGAAAAGGGCCTGGATGACAGCCACATGATAATAACCTATCAGGCAAGCGTAAAGAAAGACCCTCCCAAGGAACTGCCGGTCGGCCAACAGGAAAACGATGCGTCAGCATCCTTTAACCGAGAATATGAGCAGTCACTGGAAGCTCTGTACAAAATGGAGCATAACGAATGAGTATTCTCACCAAAATGCCCCCACAAGTTTTTAGCACTGACAATGAAGAATTCGAGTTCCGCAAAATCCACGGGGTTGCCACCTGGGCAGTGCCGAACAAGCCCAGCACGGGGCTTTGGACATCCACCGTCCTCAATGACTCCCCTTTCCTTTCCGCGTGGCAGGAATGGTGCGCAAACAATGACTATCACTGCGGAATCCATCATTTCACTCTGATTCCCAAAACAAATCTCAAAGTCTTTGAACCTGACAATCTTTCCGATTTGCACACCATCGAACCGGAACTTCCCATCCTCCCCCCTTCCATTGACTTTGCCTGGTATTTCCATGAAGGATATGATGCGTTTCATGTATCCGACCGCATCCTGAATATGCCGGCTGATGATATTCATCCGTTTCACGGCTGGGACTGCGAAAGCACCGTCTGGTTCAATTACAATTGGATTGCCCGCGTCGAATCTGGTGCAAAAATGCACATTCACCCGCCAGACCCGCAGGATAAACCTTGAACATGAACTTCAGAACTACATAAAGGAACACCCTAACGATTACCGCATAAAGAGTCGTGACTTCGAAGAACAGTTCAACGGAAAAATCCCGGACTAGACCATTGTAAAACGCAGCAAACTGCCGCCAATCCCCCTGAAAAGCTCCGATTTCCTCCGCTGAACGAACTATCCACCTTAAAATTCAATGACTTAAACTATTATCTGGTTTCTGCTGATTGGAAGCCATTTTACGAAGCCCCTGCCCAGCCACCTATAACACCATCTAAACAAGTAAAAGGTCTGGTACACAGCTTTAATCACTGTTGTACCAGACCTTTTACTCTATAGGCTTAGTTGTCACCCCCATAACAAACCCGTTCAGCCAAGGACTGCGCATCCATCATCGCCGCCTGATAGCCTTCCTCATATTTCTGCACTGCATACGCATCTATCAACTGAATCATTTCCTCTAATCTGCCTTCCGTCCATGGACTTAACGAAAAGGCCTCCCCAAGTTTACCACGAATCATCGCATCCAAATTCCTCATCGTCAGAACCTCTTTCCCATT
>OCVV011341796.1_pt1 | contig 27682 bp, 19 predicted proteins | sample 1539721 | NCBI WGS metagenome assembly OCVV01 (sample SAMN02144230, study PRJEB22623) | gut metagenome | biome: sheep rumen | host: Ovis aries | place: New Zealand | reverse complement strand
CCGCCAGCCGGTAGGGGTTCTCCTTGAGGACAGAATAGAGACGGATCCCGTAGGTCTTCCAGATCTTCAGGGCCTGACGGCTGCCGATCCCGTAGTTCTGCAGGAAGAGCATGGCGTCCTGCAGGTCCTTTTTGCCCTCCAGCTGGGCAGCGATCTCCCGGGCTTTGCGGTCGCTGATGCCCTTGACCTCCGAAAGGCGCTCCGGTTCCTCATTCATGATCCGGATCGTTTCCTCTCCGAAGGCCCGGATGATCCGGCGGGCCAGGGCCGCACCGATTCCCTTGACGGCACCGGAGGAGAGGTAGCGGAACATGGCCTGGGTGGTTTCCGGCGGGACCATCCGGTAGTCCCGGACCCGGAACTGGTCCCCGTAGACCTGGTGGCTGGTATATTCCCCGGTCAGCCGGCAGCCCTCTCCCTGGGATATGGCAGGCGGGAAGCCGACACAGGTGATCCTGTCCTCTTCCGTCTCCACTTCAAAGACGGTGTAGGCGTTCTCTTCGTTCCTGTATATGATGTTGTAGATATATCCGCTGATTTCCTGCATATACGCCTGCTGTTTCCGGTCAGCCGTCTGATTTCCGGTCCTGCCGGTCTTTCTCCGTCATGATGTGCAAGTACTTCCGGTCAGCCTTCTGCCTCCCGGTTCTGCTGTTCTTCTCCGTCATGATGTGCATGTACTTCCGGTCAGCTTTCCGCCTCCCGGTTCTGCCGGTCTTTCTCCAGCATTTTGTGGATGTAATAGCCTGTATAGGAGCCGTGGTCCAGGGCCACTTCCTCGGGCGTGCCCCGGGCGATGACCGTACCGCCCCCGTCACCGCCTTCCGGACCCATATCAATGATATAGTCGGCGGTCTTGATGACATCCAGGTTATGCTCGATGACCACGACCGTATTGCCGCCTTCCACCAGGGCGTGGAGGATGCCGGTCAGCTTGGCCACATCATCGAAGTGGAGGCCCGTGGTGGGTTCGTCCAGGATGTAGATGGTACGGCCTGTACTGCGCCGGGACAGCTCGGCCGCCAGCTTGATCCGCTGTGCTTCGCCGCCGGACAGTTCGGTGGAGGGCTGCCCCAGCTTGACATAGCCCAGGCCCACGTCATAGAGGGTCCGGATCTTACGGCTGATGGCGGGCAGGTTCTTAAAGAAATCCACTGCCTCCTCCACGGTCATGTTGAGGATGTCGTAAATGTTCTTATCTTTATAGCGCACTTCCAGGGTCTCCCGGTTGTAGCGCTTGCCGTGGCACACCTCGCAGGGAACGTACACATCCGGCAGGAAGTGCATTTCGATCCGGTTGATACCGTCGCCCCGGCAGGCTTCGCAGCGGCCGCCCTTGACATTAAAGGAAAAGCGCCCTTTGGTATAACCCCTGGCTTTGGCATCCGGGGTGGCGGCAAAGAGGTCGCGGATCATGTCGAAAACGCCCGTATAGGTGGCCGGGTTGGACCGGGGCGTCCGCCCGATGGGAGACTGGTCAATGTTGATGACCTTGTCCAGCTGATCCATGCCTTCAATGCCGTCGTGAGGGCCGGGAATGGTCAGGGCCCGGTTCAGGTCCCTGCTGAGCCGCTTGTTGAGGATCTCGTTGACCAGGGAGCTCTTGCCGGAACCGGATACGCCGGTCACAGCAGTCATGACGCCCAGCGGGAAGCTGACATCAATGTTTTTCAGGTTGTTGACCCTGGCCCCCTTCACGGTCAGCCAGCCGCCCGGCCTCCTGCGGACCGGCGGGACCGGGATGTATTTGGCCCCCTTCAGGTACTGACCCGTCACGGATTCGGGGACCTGCATGATTTCCTCCGCCGTTCCGGAGGCCACCACCCTGCCGCCATGGGAACCGGCGCCGGGTCCGATGTCGATGATATAGTCGGCGGCCCGCATGGTGTCCTCGTCGTGTTCGACCACGATGACCGTATTCCACAGGTCGCGCAGGTTCTTGAGGGTCCGCAGCAGCTTGTCGTTGTCCCGCTGGTGGAGGCCGATGCTGGGCTCATCCAGAATATAGCAGACGCCGACCAGGCCGGAACCGATCTGGGTAGCCAGACGGATCCGCTGGGCCTCGCCGCCCGACAGGGTGGCCGTGGCCCTGGCCAGGGTCAGGTAATCCAGGCCCACGTCGACCAGGAAGCTGACCCGGGCTTTAATCTCCTTGAGGATCTGGCGGCCGATCATCTGCTGGGTCTGCGTCAGCTGCAGGCCGTCGATATGGTCCCGCAGCCGTCCGACGGACAGGCAGGTCAGGTCATAAATGTTCATGCCGCCCACGGTCACCGCCAGGGATTCTTTCCGCAGTCTCTGCCCTTTGCAGGTCTGGCAGGGGGTGATACGCATGAACTGTTCATATTCGTGCTTGCTGTACTCGGAAGCGGTCTCTTTATAGCGCTGCTGGACGTTGCTGATCAGGCCCTCGAAAGTGATGGGGTAGACGCCCTCGCCCCGCTGGCCCTTGTAATGGACATTGACGGTGCGGTCGGTGCCGTACATCAGGGCATGGCGGACCGGCTCCGGCAGCTCGCCCCAGGGAGTATCCAGACTGAAGCCCAGGTCTCCTGCCAGGGCGGTCAGGATGGCGTTGGAAAAGGATCCCGGCTTCATGCAGGACTGCCAGCCCAGGACCGCGATGGCCCCGTCATTGACGGAACGGGACGGATCCGGGACGATCAGGTCCGGATCGAACTCCATCCGGTAGCCCAGGCCCGAACAGTCGGGACAGGCGCCGAAGGGATTGTTAAAGGAAAAGCTTCTGGGCTCGATCTCGGGGATGGAGGCCCCGCAGTCGGGGCAGGCGAAGTTCTGGCTGAACTGGCGCAGCTCTCCCCCGATGACGTCCACCTGGAGGAGGCCCTCGGCCAGGCCCAGGGCGTTCTCGATGGAATCGGTCAGGCGCCGCTCAATGCCCGGCCGGACCACCAGACGGTCCACGATGATCTCAATGTTATGCTTGATGTTCTTTTCCAGCTTAATGTCTTCGGAAATGTCATACTGGCTGCCATCGATCCGCAGGCGGACATAGCCGGCCCGGCGGGCCCGGTCAATGACTTTGGCGTGCTCGCCCTTGCGGCCCCGGACCACCGGCGCCAGCAGCTGCAGGCGGGTGCCCTCGGGCAGGGCCATGACCTGGTCCACCATCTGGTCCACGGTCTGACGGGAGATCTCCCTGCCGCATTTGGGGCAGTGGGGAATGCCGATCCTGGCGTAGAGCAGACGCAGGTAATCGTAAATCTCCGTCACAGTTCCTACCGTGGATCTGGGGTTGCGGTTGGTGGATTTCTGGTCGATGGAGATGGCCGGGGACAGACCGTCGATCTTCTCCACGTCCGGCTTTTCCATCTGGCCCAGGAACTGACGGGCATAGGAGGACAGGGATTCCATATATCTGCGCTGGCCCTCCGCGTAAATGGTATCGAAGGCCAGGGAGGACTTGCCGCTGCCCGACAGGCCGGTCAGGACGACCAGCTCGTTGCGGGGAATGGTCAGGTCAATTCCCTGCAGGTTATGCTCCCTGGCGCCTTTGATCCGGATGCAGTCCTCTTTATTGATCAGTTTTCTGCGCAGCTCATCGGCCGCGTGGGATTCCATGGCCTTCTGCTCATTGGCTTCCAGCAGAGGCCAGTAATCCGGTTTCTTCATTTTTACTGCCATATATCTCTTCTATCCTTTATTGTGGCGCCGGTCCGGAAGGCCCTCACTTGCCTCCCTCTATCTCCAGCAGGTGTTTTTTGAGCTCGATCATACGGTCGCGCAGTTCGGCGGCCGCCTCGAAATTGAGGTCGGCAGCGGCCCGCCGCATCTTCTTCTCCACATCGGCAATCAGCTTCTTCAGCTCGCCCGCATCCATGGATTCAGGGTCCTTTTCAAAGCGGACCTGTTCCTGCGCGATTTCTTTGGAGATGGTGATCAGGTCACGGACTGCCTTTTTGATGGTCTGGGGCGTAATGCCGTGTTCCTCATTATAGGCGTTCTGCAGACGGCGGCGCCTCTGTGTCTCCTCAATGGCCCGCCGCATGGAATCGGTCATGTTGTCGGCGTACATGATGACCCGGCCCTCGGCGTTCCTGGCGGCCCGGCCTATGGTCTGGACCAGGGAGGTCTCCGAACGCAGGAATCCCTCCTTATCCGCGTCCAGGATCACCACCAGGGCAATCTCGGGGATATCCAGGCCCTCCCGCAGCAGGTTGATGCCGACCAGCACATCGAAGACATCCAGGCGCATATCCCGGATGATCTGGGACCGTTCCAGGGTATCGATGTCCGAGTGCAGATAACGGACCCGGATTCCGGCGCCGGCCAGGTAATCGGTCAGGTCCTCCGCCATCTTTTTGGTCAGGGTAGTGACCAGTACCTTGTGACCGGCCGCCACCGTTTCCCGGACTTCGCCGATCAGGTCGTCGATCTGGCCTTCCACCGGGCGCACATCGATCTCGGGATCCAGCAGGCCGGTGGGGCGGATGATCTGTTCCGTCCGCAGCAGCTCATGGTCTTCTTCATAAGGGCCCGGCGTGGCTGAAACAAAGAGCAGCTGGTCGATATGCTGCTCAAATTCCTCAAAGCTGAGGGGCCGGTTGTCCAGAGCCGAGGGCAGGCGGAAGCCGTAATCCACCAGGGTCTGCTTCCTGGACCGGTCTCCGTGGTACATGGCCCCGATCTGGGGGACGGTCATGTGGGACTCGTCGATGATGATCAGGTAATCCCGGTCAAAGAAATCCATCAGGGTCAGGGGCGGTTCTCCGGGCTTCATGAAATTCAGGTGGCGGGAATAGTTCTCGATGCCGGAGCAGAAGCCTGTCTCCCGCATCATTTCGATGTCAAAGTTGGTCCGCTCGGAGATCCTCTGGGCCTCCAGCAGCTTGTCCTCGCCCTTGAAATAGAGAATCCGCTCCTTCAGTTCCTGCTCGATGTTGTCACAGGCCCGGTTGATCTTTTCCTGGGGGACCACATAGTGGGAGGCCGGATAGATCATGACGTGCTCCAGGGTGGCATGCAGACGGCCGGTCAGCTGGTCCACTTCACAGATCCGGTCGATCTCATCCCCGAACCATTCCAGACGGATCAGGTAATCACCGCCCTGGGCCGGATAGAGCTCCAGGGTGTCGCCGCGGACCCGGAAATTGCAGCGGTCCAGGGCCATATCGTTACGGGTGTACTGGATGGAGATCAGGTCACGGATGACCTCGTCCCTGTCCCGGGACATGCCGGGCCGCAGGGAAATGGACATGCCCTTGAATTCCTCCGGGCTGCCCAGGCCGTAGATACAGGAGACGCTGGCCACGACGACCACATCCCGGCGCTCGGCCAGGGACGCGGTGGCGGACAGGCGCAGCTTGTCGATCTCGTCATTGATGGCCGAGTCCTTGGCGATATAGGTATCGCTGGAGGGCACATAAGCCTCCGGCTGGTAATAATCATAATAGGAAACAAAATATTCCACGGCGTTCTCCGGAAAGAACTCCTTCATCTCCCCGTAGAGCTGGCCGGCCAGGGTCTTGTTATGGGAAATGATCAGGGTCGGCTTGTTCAGGGCCGCGATGACATTGGCCATCGTGAAGGTCTTGCCCGACCCCGTTACGCCCAGAAGGGTCTGGAACTGATTTCCCTCCCGGAAGCCCCTGACCAGGTCTTCGATGGCGGCCGGCTGGTCTCCCGTGGGCTGATATTCGGAATGCAGTACAAAATGATCCATGGCTTCCTCCTGCGGATACAGTGAACATTCATTCGAGTCATTACAGTATACCATAAGAAGAAATTTTCGCAAATCTTTCGGTAGGGATTTTGCGGGATGAACCGGGAAGTCAGACTATCCGGTTCACAAGTGAACCGGATAGTCTGACGCCCGGTTCACTTTACAGAAAAATCTCTGCGGCATAGCTTTTATGCCGCAGAGATTCCGTACAGAAAGATTCTGATTGGTTATTTATTTGGGCCGGCTGCCGCCATGGCCTGTGGGCCTGCCCGCGGGCCGGCTTCCCGGCTGGCCTCCCGGCCGGTTTCCGGCCGTGCCTCCGGGCTTTGCCTGGGGATCCACCCTCTGGATGGTCCTCCGGGTCTCCGTGGTGTTCAGGTAGGTATCTTCCTTCCTGTGCAGCTGCAGGCCGCCTTCCTCCACATAACGTTCGGCCGAATGTTTACGGGCCACCGGCTTCATCTGGCTGTGCAGGACCAGGGCCGTAATGGCTGCCACGATCAGGCCGCCGATCAGGCCGTAGGCCAGTTCCTCACTCATTAGATAGATCAGGCCGCATACGGCCGCGAAGACACCGAGGAACCAGGCTGCCAGTTTGGGCGTGGAGACCGGCAGATCGCCGATCATCTGTCCGCTCTGGCCGTTCATGGCAAAGAGGTAGTTCTGGTTGTTCCATCTGGTGCTGAGCAGCCAGACCGGCAGCATGGCGTACTGTACCCTGTCGCTGTGGATCCTCTCCTCCTGACTGGTCACATTGACGCTGGTATAGCCTGTGACCGTCTGGCGCAGGGCGCTGCGGGCGGTATTCACGGCCCGCTCTCTGGCCCGGTCCCGGCATTTGTCCTGGCTGACATCATATTTATCCGCCAGATAGCCGGGCATATACGCCATGGAAAAAGGCTTGAGCTCTTTATAATTATAGGGTTCGATCGAATCCATCAGGTCATCCGGCATATGGGTGGACGCGTCCACGGGAATCCCGGAAAAGCGGAGTGTACCGCTCCGCTCACCGTTAAAGTGCTCGGTCCGGGTGATCTCCACGTCTCCCTGCTGCATGACACGCCTTCGTTCCATCCGGTAGGAGGCCCGGGCATCCACGCTGCCGTTATAAAGCCAGAAGGGAACATATACGCCCTTGACCTCCTCAATGTGATTGCCGGCCGTAAAGGACCCGGGCAGGAGGAGTTTTCCCTTGTAATAGGAGGTCAGGGTATTGACCGCGTCCTGTTTGTTCCTGGCAAAGGGAATGACGTAATCGGGTTTGAGCATGCCGGAAAACTGGCCGGGTATAATGGCCGGGTTGCCGCAGTAGGGACAGCTGGTGGCTGCGGTATTGGCGTCACAGACCAGTTCCGCCCCGCAGGCCGTGCAGTTGTAGGCGTGCATACCGGCCTCGTTCCATTCCTGGGAGGATTCCGTCCCCATCGCCTGGTCCTGCGCAGCCTGCTCTTCTGCTTTTTTATGGGCTTCCGCCGCCTGTGCGGAAGCCTCCGCTGCCCTGCGGTTGGCGTCCGCGTACATCTTCTCGATCTCGGCGGTCTCAAATACGCTTTCGCAGAAATCGCATTTCAGTTTTCCGAGCGTAGAATCAAAATGCAGTGGGCCGGTACAGGCCGGACACTGGTAATTGGTTACCTGTTCTGGCATTGTTCCCCCTTTCTGTCAGTCTGTTCAGGGTCTGGGACTGCCGCAGTTGCCGCAGAACTTGCCGGTGTTGCCCTGCTGACCGCAGTTGGTGCAGATCCAGGCGCCGTTGTCAGCGGGTTTGGGACTGCCGCAGTTGCTGCAGAATTTGCCGGTATTGCCCTGCTGGCCGCAGTTGGTGCAGATCCAGGCGCCGGCAGGCTGCATCTGCGGCGGCTGCTGGGACTGCTGGGCCTGCTGGGCGCCCATCTGATACAGGGACTGGGCATTGAAGCCGCCGGCCTGCTGGGCCATGTTCAGGCCCGCGAAGCCCATCATGGCGCCGTTGGGATTCTTGGCCGCGTCCTGCATGGCCTGGGCCTGGGCGCCGACCAGGGCCGCCGCGCCCATTTCGGCGTTGCGGTAGACCGCGTTCTTCTGCAGTTCCTTGATCATCTTTTCATCTTCTTCGGAGGCCTTGACGCTGTTGACGCCGAAGGTGACGATCTGGATACCATAGACCTGGCCCCACTTGGAGGACAGCTCTTCATTGAGGACCTGGGACATCTCACTGGTATGTCCGGGCAGGGAGCTGTAGCGGATGCCCATATCGGAGATCCTGGCAAAGGCAGGCTGCAGGGCTGTCAGCAGCTCACTCTTTAACTGGCTGGCGATCCGGTCACGGGTAAAGTCGCCGTCTACGTTGCCGCTGATATTCTTATAGAAAAGCAGGGGATCCGAGATCCTGTAGCTGTATTCACCGAAGCACTTGACGGAGATATCCACGTCCAGTCCGATGTTCCTGTCCACAACGCGGAAGGGAACCGGGGAGGCGGTGCCGTACTTGTTGCCCATGATGTTCCTGGTATTAAAATAGTAGACCCTCTGGTCTTTGGATGTCACGCCGCCGGCAGCGACACGGCCGACCAGCTCACTGAAGGTGTTCTTGATCCCTTCGCCCAGATTGCCGGAAAAGAGGCTGGGAGAGGTTCCTGTCTGATAGGTATAGACGCCGGGCTCCGCGCAGACATCCGCGACCGCGCCCTGATCGACGATGATCAGACACTGGCCGTCACTGACGACTACCGTAGATCCGTCCGTAATGACATTGTCACTGCCGCCGCGGTTCATCAGACCGGTCTTGCCGTGATTGCGCTCGCCTTTGCGGGCCAGGACCTCCTGTCCCATGTCCTTACAGTAGAAAAACTCCTTCCACTGATCGCCGAGTACGGAGCTGACAGAAGCTGCTGCTGCTAAAATAAGTCCCATATGATCCTCCTTCTGCAGAACCTGTCTGCAAAACAATTTAGTATGAACATAATCATCTGCCGGTCCGGCAGGCGCCCGGCGGCCTGAAAGCCCCGTCCTGCCGTAAGCATTTTCAGGAAATATTATATCATATGTACAGGTCCCCTAACATGCGGTTTTGACTGCGGAAGCAGGCAAACTCTGTTAAGCCTCCGGAAAGCGGGCAGGGACGTCCCGGGAGACCGGGCTTTTGTCCACTCTTACATCTGATGGCGGACCACGGCGTATTCATCCCCGTTACGGTAATAGGGGCAGTGATAATGGCGGTCCGACAGGAAACGGGCGTATTCATCCTCATCCATGTCCACATCGCAGACATAATCTTCATAATCCTGGTCATAAGTGTAAAAAGCGCATGTATCGCAGTCGTTTCCCATTGCTCTCCTCCCCTATGGTATTCCGCACCACTTTTCTCCCGGATCCTCCGGCGCAGCCTGTCCATACGCGGATGCTCTTTTCCGCTCACGGGCCGGCCCCGGCACGGTCTTCAGGAGCCGCCCCGGACAGGGGTCAGGATGACTTCCTTCTGATCGATGCGGGTGTCTCTGGTAACAGGCGTGCCGTCCGGCATCTCCCAGCCTGTGATCGGCTCATAAGTGACGCCGTATTCCAGGTTGGCCGCTTCTCCCGGCTGGTCGGCGGGATCGAATCCCAGGGGCCTGCCGGTCTTCACATAGCAGGAAATATTATAGTCCGTGTATTCAAAGATCACCCAGCTGTAGCTGTCGGGGTCCCGATAATAGTCGCAGACGAATTCGTCCCGTCCCCGCATCCAGCTGCGGATGCCGGCCACGTCTTCCTGCCATTTCCGGACAGCCGCATCGGGATCCTCCGCGCCCCACCGGATCCGGTCCATGGCCACCGAGGAAGCCATGGCGTCAGCCTGCCGGGGCAGATCCTCTTTCAACAGCTGCAGCAGGGCCGGCCGGAAGCTGTCCAGATACAGCGCATCCGCTGTGGCTTTGAAACCCGGTTTGGCCATGAGCATACTCAGCCAGGCCCTTCTGGCGTTGCGGATCCACCGGCAGCGCTGGGTGGTCTGGGGCAGGTCCGCCCACCAGAGACGTCCCATACTCAGATCAAAATCCCAGACCGGACCCGCGTACAGCAGGTCGTCCCCGTCTTTTTTATAAAAGAAAAAACTGTAATTCTCGGTATCATACTGGACCATGAATTCCTGCAGGATATACATGGCGGCCCAGGAGCGCTGGTCAAAACATTCCCGCCACTGCCGGCGTCCGGAAGACTTGCGCCGCATGTCGCTTTCCAGAAGGCTGGCCTCCGCGTCCCGGACCAGCGCACTGATATACTCCATTTCCGCCCGGGTGCACTGCTCCGGACATTCCACCGAAATGTTGTTCCATTCTGTCAGGAACCAGCTGTCCTTGTCGGCGTATCTGCCGTCACATTCCAGCAGATAGCCGCCGCTGATATCTTCCGGCTGTCCTTTCCAGGTGCAGTACTGCATGTCGTCCTGGCCATCCTCCGTCACGGTCTTTACTGTGCCGGTGGGACTGCCGCCGCGGTTGTGCTGCTCATTCAGCCTGCCCAGATTCCGGATGCCGACAGATCCCCCATCCGCGTTGACCCGCTGGGCCAGCAGATAGACGCCGTTGTAACGCCCGTTCAGATACAGATCCACAAAGCAGCATTCCGGCGTGTATTCCATTCCCATGGCCGCGGCCAGCTGATAGGCTGTCCAGCTGCGCAGCATGCTGGAATCCATGGCGTTGGATACCAGGGCCCATTTACTGGCCGGCGTCATGCCCAGCAGGCCGTCCGTTTCCTCCAGATTCAGACTGTAGGATTTCTTGTCCATGTCCCAGCTGGAATGGCCTCTGCCATGGATCCGGCAGCTGCCCCCGCTCTGCACCGCGCCATCCGCTGTCCGCACTGTATAGACCGCCGATTCCGTATAGGACCGGTCCGCGTTGATCCGCTTCATCCCCCCGCTCCGGGTCTCTATATAAACAGAAGGGGTACCGGATCCCTCCAGGAACAGGATCTTTCCCTCCTCAAAGACGGTCCCCTTTTTCTCCAGGGATACCCGGTATGTATGGCCGGCAAAATCTTCCGGCAGGGGATCTCCGCTCCGCAGCCTGATCTCTCCGTCCAGGATCAGGGCATCAAAAGCGGAGAATGTCACCCGCAGGTCCATTCTCCCGGCGCCGGAAGGCAGCAGGGCTGTCCATTGATCCTGTTCCCCTCCTTCTGTCAGCATAAAGGATTGTCCGTCCGTGTTTTCCGCCCCGCCTGCCCGGGCAGCTGTCGTGATCCGGATCTGCGGAAAAAAGGAGGCCCGGGCCGGATCTGCAGCCTTTTCTCCTTTTTCAGCTTCCATACCGATAAAAACCGGGATCAGCACAGCAAGAGGCAGAAAAACAAGCAGGAAACACAGCAGGGTCTGTCTGTTCCTGTTTTTCATAAATCGCCTCCACAGGCAGGTCAGAAGGTCACTTCACCGTCATGGGTCAGCAGAGATACCGAGCTGACGCCCTCCAGGGCCGCAAGATCCGCTGTCAGCTTCGCTCCTTCCTCTGTTCTCAGTTCTATGACCAGGTCCAGCTGGCCGTCCGTCAGCGTCCGGGTCTTTTCTTTGTAATGGGGAAAACAGTCTTTGACGATCCGGCTGATCTGCCTGTCTGTTTCTTTGGAATAGACGGCGCTGATGACCAGGATCATAGGGGCTTTTCCCACCGGCACCAGATTCAGGACATACAGGACCAGGGTCACAGCCAGGGAAGACAGAATGGCGATCTCGGACAGACCGGCGCCGCAGATAATGCCGGCACTGATGGCCCAGAACAGAAATACCAGGTCCATGGGATCCTTGATGGCCGTCCGGAAACGGACGATGGAAAGAGCGCCCACCATACCCAGGGATACCACTACACTGGACTGAATGGTCAGAATGATGGCGGACGTAATCAGGGTCAGGGCCACCAGGGAAATGTTGAAGTTCCGGGAGTAGAAGGTCCTGCGGGTCATGACTCTGTAGCAGAAAAAGATGTACAGGCCCAGGATCAGAGAGAAGAACAGGGCCACCAGGATGGTCGCGGTATTGATCTCGATCGTGGAGTATCCCTCCAGAAATGACTTTTTAAAAATATCCTCAAATGTCATGGGTTCTTCCTCCGTGGTAATAGTTCCTGCACAAATAATATTTGGAAAATGTTTCCTGCCGCATACTGGTCATCTGGATTGCATGGTAAATATGGTCGGGCAGATAGTCATCATATTTGACCTCCAGCAGCTGCATGCCGGCCTGCAGGATCGGCCGTTCGGGCAGCGGATGATCAAAGAATCTGTTAAAAGAGGCCGAGGCCGCTATATTCCGGTCAAAAGTGACCCTGACATTGCCCCGGGGGCAGATAAAAGGCCTCCGCTGGTAGGAAACGATCACTTTGGGCTCAAAGAGCCGGGTCCGGCGTTCGATCAGAAAGCGGTTGAGCAGAGCCGGATTGGCATCGGAGACCGGAAGCGGTCTGCCCGCCATCAGATCCCGGAACTGGTCCCGGGTCAGCAGGCAGCTCTTTTTCAGGATCATGCCGCTCTCCCTGCGCTTGCATTCCAGGGAAATCCGGTCCGCAGACCGGTTGTAACTGCGGATCCGCCATTTCTCCCGGGGATCGACGCCATCCTCGTTGGCCCGGCGGCAGCTGTCATATAACGTATCCATGTAGATGCTGCGGATCAGATAGCAGCCGTCCGGCCCCGCGTGGGGGTCAGGCTGCATCAGACCGGTCAGCCGGACCCGGAGCATGGCCAGTTCCGCGTCGGAGCAGAGATATTTGAGTTCATGTCGGAATCTGGGTTCATCTCTGAATCTGGGTTCTTTCAAGACGCCATCCTTTCCTGTATCATCAGCGGCCTTCCGGTCAGCCGCCCAGCTCTTTGGTCAGTATCTCGACCGCCTTGTCCTTCTGATTATCTGTCTCGTCCTTTTCATAGGCTTCGCTGTCGAATTCCACCACCACATCCGGCGTAATGCCCACTTTGTGGATGTCCTGGCCGCCCCTGGTATAGTATTTGGCAACGGTCAGTTTGATGGCGGTCCCGTCGTCCAGAGGATAAATATTCTGTACAATGCCTTTGCCGAATGTCTGGGTACCGACAATGGTTCCGATGCCCGCGTCCTGAATGGCACCGCTGAGGATCTCGGAGGCGCTGGCGGAATAACCGTCCACCAGAACGACCAGAGGCATGTCAAAGTCCGCGCCCTGACAGGTATATTCGGTCCTCTTGCCGTCCTTTTCCTCCATATAGAAGACCAGCCCTTCGGGCAGCATCCTTTCGGCGATCTCGGTCACAGCTGTCACGGTCCCGCCGGGATTGCCCCGCAGATCAATGATCAGCCCCCTGGCGCCCTGGGACTTCAGGTCTGCCAGTGCCTGGTCGAACTGACCGGGCGTTACATTGTAGAATTCGGAAATCTGCAGATAACCGATCTGATCATCGATCATCTCGTTTCTGACCGTAGGGGCGTTGATGATCTTCCGGGTGATATCCACCTCTATATAATCTGCCGCGCCTTCCCGGATCATGGTCAGGTGGACACTGGTATTCTCCGGTCCCTTGACCCTGCTGACGATCTCCTCCGTGGTCATGCCCAGGACTTCCTCATCATCCACCTTGTAGAAGATATCGCCTGCCTGCAGGCCGGCCTCAGCCGCGGGAGAACCGTCAAAAACACCGGAGATGATGGCATAGCCGGTATCCTGGTTGGTGCCTATATAGGCACCGATCCCGCCGTACTCACCGGAGGTCTGCTCCGACAGGGATTTATATTCCTCTGCCGTATAGTAGACGGAATACGGGTCATTCAGAGCCCCCAGCAGGCCCTTGTAAATACCGGACTCCATCTGCTCTTCTGTCAGCTGGTCCTCGTCCAGATAGCATTCATCTATATACTGCTCCAGGAGATGGACCTTTTCGATCGTTTCCGCGTCCAGGACCGACTCTCCGGAGGTCTGGTCCCCGGCATAGCTTGTCCGGGTCCGGACTATGGATACGCCTGCCGCCAGGCCCGCCACCAGGGCTGCTGTCAGCAGACCTGCCAGTACACCTTTCCAGAATCCTGTATTGCCGCGGCCGGCAGGCGCCGGCTGCAGATTGCTTTCCGGCTGCCGCTGCATGTGCGGCTCCGGATCATATCGATTGTCTTTCCAATTTTCTTCCATGTCATTCCTCCGGTCTGCGGGGGGAACGGGCCCCCTCATGAACTTCTTTGGTCGATAGTATACCATACAAAAAAGGAAAACGTGACCATTCACCTCTGTAAAGCCCGAAAAGAGGATGCCGCGGGCGCGGATTCCGGACTGCCGGCCGGTCACAGAACAAGAAAAGCCGCCATCCGGCGGCTTTTCGGAAAACGTTCCTCAATAATCGTATTGTTCCATATATTTCATATATTTGACGACCATAAGGGCGATCTTAAAGGTAATGGCGTCCTCAAAGACCCGCAGGTCAAGGCCCGTGCTCTTCTGCAGTTTATCCAGCCGGTAGACCAGGGTATTCCTGTGGATAAAAAGCTGGCGGGACGTCTCCGAGACGTTCAGCGAATTCTCAAAGAACTTGTTGATAGTCGTCAGCGTCTCCTGGTCGAACTCATCCGGCGTCTTGTTCTTGAAGATCTCGCGGATGAACATCTTGCAGAGGGGGATGGGCAGCTGGTAGATCAGACGTCCGATGCCCAGTTCACTGAAGGCGATCACGCTGCTGTCCTCAAAGAAGATCTTGCTGACATCCAGCGCCATTTTGGCCTCTTTATAAGAGCGGCTTACCTCCTTGATCTCATTGACGACCGTGCCGTAGGCGATCCGTATATCCGACAGGCCCTGCTTGCGCAGATAGGCCGCCACCGCTGTTGCCGCCTTGTCGATCTCCTTCTGTCTGGTTCCTTCGGTCAGATCCTTGACGATGACCACATTGTTCTCATCGACCGCCGTCACAAAATCGGAACTGGTCATGCCCACATACTCCTGCATGAGCTCGAGCACATTGCGCTCCCTGTCCTGATTGGTCTCAATGATCAGGACCACGCGGGAAGCGTCCGCCGCAATATGCAGCTTTTTGGCCCTGCCATAGATATCCACCAGGAGCAGATTGTCCAGCAGCAGATTCTTCATGAAGCTGTCCTTGTCATAACGTTCCTTGAAGGCCACCATCAGGCCTTTGAGCTGGAAAGCCGCCATACGGCCCACCAGCAGGGTATTATCTGTTTCTCCATAGACAACAATGACATACTCCAGCTGCTGTTCATCAAATACCTTGAAAAACTGGAAGGGGCCGGCCGACTGTGAGTCCGCCGGTGAAAGCGCGAAATCCGGGATGGCCCCGGAAGCGTCCGCGAAGACCGGTGCCGTGACGGCCACTTCCCTGCCGTCAGCGTCCATAATACCGAATTCGAGATGCGAGATTTCCTTAAGTCCCTCGATCGTGTTCTGTAATACCTGATTTGAAATCATACCCTGCCTCTCCTATTAAACGCAGTATGCATCTGTTCACCCCTGACGATGCATTTGTTTCCACCTGTTTCATCTCATCGAAATAAATAGTATACATATAAGATTTGTGAAAATGTGACGAAATATCAACCTTGCTTTGATATAACGTGCTTAGCGCTTAGTATTCATTTTAAGGCATTTCAATTAAAAAATCCATAAATGTTCCATCATTTTTTGTGACTTTTTACGAATTTTTTCTCAGGGATACGATTTTCCTTCCCGGGTTCCCGCAGGCTTGGCAGGCCTGTCCGGCTGTCAGAAGAGCCTCCCGGATCACTTCAGGGTAATCCTGTCCTTTTCTATTACAATCTTTCCTTCCTTATACAGATGGCCGATGGCCCGCTTGAATTCATTTTTGCTCATGCCCATCTGCGCCCGGATCTCTTCCGGGGAGGACTTGTCGCTGAGCATCAGTGTGCCGCCCTCCGCCTGCAGTCTTGCCAGGATCCTGGTCATATCGGTATCCATCTGCAGGTAGCCTTTTTCCCGGATGCTCAGATCCAGCTTGCCATCCTCTTTGACCGCAGTGACTCTGGCAGAGATGGTCTCCCCGATCCGGATGTCCCGGACCAGTTCCTTTTTGGGAATCAGGGCGGAATAAATGGAATCTACCGCTACAAAAGCCCCAAAGTTGCGGCTGGTCTCATATACAGTCCCGGTGACCTGGTCTCCGGCCGCGTAGGGACTGTCCGTCCGCAGGTAAGGATATACATTCATGGTGGCGCAGAGCCTGCCGCTTTTGTCCAGATAGACCGCGACCAGGACTTCCTGGCCTTCCCGGACTCTGGTCCTGGGCTGCTCACGGAAGGGCAGCAGCAGGTCTTTATCCAGTCCCCAGTCCAGGAAAGCGCCAATCCGGCCCACCTGGACCACGTCCAGCCAGCCCACCTGGCCCAGCTGCAGTTTGGGCTGTTTACAGGTGGCAATCATACGGTCCTCAGAATCTCTATAGAGGAAGACCTCGACCCGGTCTCCCACCGCGGCGCCCGCCGGCACCTGCAGTCTGGGCAGCAGGACTCTTTCCTCTCCTCCCTCTTCGGCCAGATATACGCCGAAAGGGACCTGTTTCTCAATGATCAGTGTCTGTGTTTCTCCGACTTTTAACATAGTGTTTCTCCGTTCTGTGTTTCTCCGTTCTGTGTTTGCGTGTTCCCTGCTTCTGCGGCAACCGGCCGCTGTCCGCTTCCGGTCTCCCCGGTCATCACAGAGAATCTTTCATTAAGAAATACCGCCCGGACAGCTGAACTCCACAACAGCGTAAGGACTGCCGTCCTCCGCGTTCAGGGCTACCAGGAAGGTATCTTTCTCTATTTCATAGGACACCGGCGTGATCCTGTCTCCCAGGCGGGCCTGGCGCTGGTACATGATCCGGAAACGGCGGATCCGGCTCTCTTCCGGCAGGACCCCCATGGCGATCCGGATATACTGACAGTTGTTCACATGGTGGTTGGTGTCCAGATGATATTCCCGGACGATTTCGGGTGTGTGCGCCCGGCCCGGGACTGTTCCTTCCGCAGGGACCCGGATCTTGCGGGGCAGGTATTCCATTTCCAGAGGCTCTCCCAGAATGTATTTGTCCAGGATTTCCTGGGGGATGCGGACTGGCGCCATCCGCCGCATATCGATCAGGGACCAGACCGAATTGGCCCGGACCAGCATCTCTCCCGCTTCCGTTTCCATAAAGAAATTACGCAGGCCCATAAAGCCCTTCAGGGAATAAGGCAGGGTCCCCGTCCGGATCCGGTCTCCCAGGGCCGGCATCCGCAGGATGTCCACCTGCCAGTAGTTGACCAGCCAGGCCATATGGTCCCGCTTGAGGCGGGCGACGCCGATCTCCAGATCCTCCGACTGGAATGTGGAGCAGTCCTGGAAATAATCGATCAGAGCCGGTATGGTCAGCCGGCCGTCCTGCCCGACCTCACTGTAGCGTATTCTGCCGTCAACTTTATATATGGTCATGCCTCTTTTCCTCTTTTCTCCGGTCCGGAGGGCCGGATGGCTTCCGCGCTGCTGCCTGTTCTGTCAGGCATAATATGGTAGTATAGCATTTCAGATTGCGGAATACCATGAAAAAATGCGAAAAGGCGGCAGCCGTCACAGGAATTTCCCGCTCCGGCTGCCGCCAGGCTTCTTACAGATCCGTCACTGCGCGGATCATTACAGATACCGCGAGGCATTACAAAACATTGCCCTGCGGAACGTGGCTCTGTACCTCGCTGCAGGTCTTTACTTTTTAATTGTCTTCTGATACCCGTCCATATCCTTTTTCAGGACGCCGACCAGCAGCAGCATGGAAATGGCGTTGGGGATGATCATCAGGGCGTTCAGGATATCGGATATGTCCCAGGCGATCTCAAAGGCGGAGACACAGCCCACGAAAGCGATGATCGAGAACAGGATCCTGTAGAACATGGCGATGCTGGTGCTTCTGGTCAGATACTCCAGGGCTTTTTCGCCGTAATATTCCCAGCCCAGGATGGTAGAAAAGGCGAACAGGGCCAGGGAAATGGCGACCAGCCAGGCGCCGGGCTTGCCCAGGGTGGACTCGAAAGCGGCGATGGTCAGGGGCGCGCCCTGCAGGACGGTCTTACCGTTCACGACGACCTGGTCCATGACACCGGAGGTCAGGATGGAAAGACCTGTTACGGAACAGACAACGAAAGTGTCCCAGAAAGTGCCGGTGGAGTTGATATAACCCTGCTTGATGTGGCCGAAAGCAGTATGATGCTCGGTGGAGGCAGCCGCGGCAGTGATGGCCGCGGAACCCATGCCCGCTTCGTTGGAGAAACATCCGCGGGCTACGCCCTTGTTCATGGCCTGCATCATGGTCGCTACGACGGAACCGGCCGCACCGCCGCCGACTGCCTTGACGGAGAAGGCCATGCGGAACATGGTCACGATGGCGCCGGGCAGGGCAGTGATGTGCAGCAGAATAATGATCATAGCGCATACAAAGTAAAATACTGCCATGAAAGGAACGATGACCGAAGCGACTCTGGAAATGCTCTTAAGGCCGCCTACTACAATAATCAGGGTCGCGAAGCCGACGATCAGGCCGATCACCCACTGGGGGACCTGAATCAGGTAACTGAAAGCGACCGCGATGGAGTTGCCCTGGGTCAGGTTGCCGATGCCGAAGGAAGCGACAACAGCGAAGAAAGCGAAGGCGCAGGCCAGCGCGCGGCCGAAGCCCCGGAAGCTTTCTCCGTATACGGAAGGGATACCGCGTTCCATGGCCAGCATGGGACCGCCCAGCATCTCGCCCTTTTCATTTTTGACCCTGTATTTGACCGCCAGGGCGCATTCCGTAAATTTGGAGGTGATACCGAAGGCCGCCGAGATCCACATCCAGACCAGGGCGCCGGGACCGCCTACCGCCAGAGCCGACGCGACGCCGGCGATGTTGCCGGTACCGATGGTGGCTGCCAGCGCGGTACAGAGGGCCGCGAAGGAGGAGACGTCTCCTTCTCCCCGGCTCTCCCTGGATTCCCTGGACAGTGTGGTCTTTAAGGAATAGCCCAGGTTCCGCCAGCACAGGAAACCGGTCCGGAAGGTACAGATAATGCCGGTACCGACCAGGATGACCAGCATGGGAGGACCCCATACAAAACCGTCAATTGCCTCGAGAACGTTGAGTAAAGATTCCATGTAAAAAAATTCCCCCTTTATAGTATTGCAGGCAGGGCTGTCTTCCGTCCTGTCTCCCGGGAGCGGCCGGATCTGCCCTGTCGAACTTTCCGGTTTTGAAAATTCCTAACCAGTGTACCATAAAATCCGCCGTAGTTTAACACTTTAATTTTTTAAACCGGCAAAATATCCGGATCTGAGGTCCGTATCTGAAGCGGTTGAAACTGTTTGGCCCTTGTAGGGATGCCGTTCGTATATTTAAATAGCGGCAGATGCAGGAAAACCGAAGGACAAGGATGCAGGACGTCCGACAGGGCCGACGGGAACAAAAACGCGGTGAATCCTGCTGCCGGTGTTGACAGAATCTGAACGTAAATATAAGGAGGCAGCAAAATGGGCTTTTTTGATTCAGTACAGAAATTCCACGGACAGGGAGAGACCCCCAATACATATACGACGGAGCAGTACGGCACACCGTCCTGTTCTCTTTATACAGAGAAAGATCCCGGGGATCTGCATCAGAAAACAGAAATAAAAGATGATGCCGGACGGGTCCATTACGTAACAAAATCTTCCATGATCACCCTCTTTGCCAAGACGGATATTCTTGATCCCGACGGCAATCCGGTGGCGCATATAGAGAAAAGGCCCATCAGCCTGCATGAAAAGCACTTTATCACCATGGCAGACGGGCGGAAGTTCACATTATCCAATGAACTGCTCCACATTATTAAAGATGTCACCAATATAGAGGGCCTGGGATGGCAGATCCAGGGCAATATCGTGGGGCTGAATTTTGTGCTTTTTGATGAGAACGGCCGGATCATAGCGGCCATCGGACAGAAGGCGGTATCCGTACACGACAGATTCAGCATCGATCTCTACCAGCCCCGGCACGAAGCCATTGTGGTGGCCATTGTGATCGCTCTGAGCAAGATGCTTGAAGCCCGCAGGGAGAATAACAGATGATCCGGCAGGATCCTCTCCCGTAAATCGATTCCATTAAGGAAATTCCATAAAGAAAACAGATGGCGCCAACAGCCGTCTGCGCCAAAAAAAGGACTTTTGCAGTTCCCCTGACGGGTCTTGACAAAAGTCCTTAAAATTGCGCTGGGCTAGAAGGATTCGAACCTTCAAAATGACGGAGTCAGAGTCCGCTGCCTTACCGTTTGGCTATAGCCCAATATTCAATTCGCAGCAGGTATTGCCCGCTACGAATTGAAATTATAAAGGATGTATCCGGTTTTTGCAAGTACTTTTTTTAAAAACTTTTTTTAAAAATTATCTCCTTTTTACTTTCCATACGGAAGGAACAAAGAGCAGGAGCATGGGGAAGAGCTCCAGTCTGCCGGCCAGCATGTCGAACATCAGGACATACTTGGTGACAGGCAGCAGGTGGCCGTAGTTGGCCATGGGACCGACCGCGTTCAGACCGGGACCGATATTGTTGAAGGTCGCCGCCACTGACGTGAAGACAGTCACCAGATCCTGGTTGTCGAACATGGTGATGATCAGCAGGGACATGACGAAGATCATGCAGTAGGCCGCCAGATAGACATTGACGCCCCGGACTGTCTCTTTATCGACCGCTTTGCCGTCCAGTTTGACGGTGGATACGCTGCGGGGATGGATAAAGTGCAGGACCTCCTGTTTGACGGTCTTGAGCATCAGCAGGATCCTGGAGACCTTGATGCCGCCGCCGGTACTGCCGGCGCAGGCGCCGCAGAACATGATCAGGACCAGCAGGCTCCTGGAATACTGGGGCCATTGGTCAAAGTCAACAGTGGAATATCCGGTCGTGGTAATGATGGATCCCACCTGGAAGGCTGCCTGATGGAAGGACATCAGGATGCTGCCGTAAAAGCCGCGGATGGACCAGGTGATGGTCACGATACAGAAGGCGATGATGCCGAAATAGGCCTTTACCTCGCTCATCTGGAAGGCGGATCTCTTCTCCTTCCATGTCTTCCCCAGGAGCAGGAAATAGTAGGCGTTGAAGTTCACGCCGAACAAGATCATGAAGACCGTGATGATGGCCTGCTGCAGGACCGTATAATCCGCGAAGCCGGAACTTCTGACAGCGAAACCGCCGGTGCCGGCCGTGCCGAAGGTGATGCAGAGGGCATCGAATACCGGCATGCCGCAGATCATCAGCAGGATACACTGGATGACGGTCATGCCGAAATAAATGGAATACAGGATCAGGGCAGTATCACGGACCCTGGGCACCAGCTTGCCAACGGAAGGACCCGGGCTTTCTGCCCGCATCAGGTGCATGTTGTAGCCGCCGGTCAGGGGCATGACGGCCAGGATGAAGACGATGACGCCCATGCCGCCGACCCAGTGGGTAAAGCTGCGCCAGAACAGGCTGCAGTGGTTGAGGGCGCCGACATCATTCAGGATACTGGCGCCGGTCGTGGTAAAGCCGGAAATGGTCTCGAACAGGGCGTCTGTGTAGCTGGGAATATCGCCGCACAGGACAAAGGGCAGGGCGCCGAAGGCACTGAGCACGATCCAGCTCAGGGCAACGCCCACAAAGCCTTCTTTGGTATAAAAGGCGCCTTTATCAGACCGGACCAGCTGCAGCAGGGTCCCGACGCCAAAGCAGAGGACCGCCGTCAGCAGGTAATACAGGCCCGCTTTTTCCATATAGATCAGGGCTACGATCGAAGGCAGCAGCAGAAACGCCGCTTCAAAGCGCAGGACCATTCCGAGAAATCTGCGTATACTTCCATAATTCATTGCAAATTACCCCTCTTTAAGTATGTCTCCGATGTCATTGCAGCCCTTGAGGGTCGTTACAACAATCACACTGTCATCCGGCTCGATCGTGCTCTGGCCGTTGGGAATGATGGTCTGTCCTTTTCTGCTGATGCAGGCGATCAGGACGCCGTCCTTGACCGGGAGCTGTGCCAGCGGCACGCCCACAACGGGGGAATCGCTGCGGATAATGAATTCCATGGCCTCTACCTGATTCTCGATCAGGCTGTAAAGAGATTCCATGTTGCTGCCGATGGAGTTCTGCATGGCCCTGGCATAACGGGTAATATACTGGGCGGTGATATTTTTGGGATGGATCAGGCTGCCCAGGTTCAGGCTCTTGATGATATCGTCATAATTGATCCTGTCGATCTTGGTGATGATCTTGGCGTTGGATACGTTCCTGGCGAACAGGGACAGGAAAACATTTTCCTCATCGATGCCGGTCAGGGTCACGACTGCTTCCACATTCCGGATTCCTTCTTCCAGGAGCACATCCTGGTTGGTGGCGTCCCCGTTGATGATGGTAGCCTTGGGCAGGAGGACGCTGAGTTCCTCACAGCGGTCCATATTTTCTTCGATGATGGTGGTCTCGATGCCCTCATCGATCAGCTGCTCGGCCAGATAATAGGCAATGGTGCCGCCGCCGATGATCATGCAGCTGCGGACGCTGTTGGTCTTGAGGCGGATCTCCTCAAAAAACCGCCTGGCATGGTCGGGCGAAGCCACGATGCTGACCATGTCATGGGCCTTGAGCACAAAACGGCCGTTGGGAATGACGGCTTCCCCGCCCCTCTGGACCGCGCATACCAGGACTTCCGCCTTGCCGCCTTTGGCGATGTCCATCAGGGAGCAGTTCTGGATGGGAGATCCTTCAGGAATCTCGAATTTCAGGATCTCGACCCTGCCTCTGGCAAAGGTATCGATATTGATGGCGGAAGGGAATCGCAGGATCCGGGCCGCTTCTGTAGCAGCGGCATGCTCGGGGTTCACGACCATGGAAAGTCCCAGTTCCTTTTTGATATACTGCACTTCCTGATTATAGACGGGGTTGCGGACACGGGCGATGGTGCTGACAACACCCGCTTTCCTGGCGAAAAGGCAGCAGAGCAGGTTGACCTCGTCGGCATTGGTCGCGGCGATCAGGAGATCCGCCTGGTCGACGCCGGCTTCCTGCAGGGTGGTATAGCTGGCGCCGTTGCCGACAATGCCCATGACATCATAGCTGTCCGTCACTTCTGTTATGACTCTGGCCTGGTCGTCAATGACTGCGACATCATGGCCTTCATATGCCAGCTGGCCTGTAATGGTCCGTCCGACTTTTCCTCCTCCAACAACAATTACTTTCATCGCATCCTCCTTGACCGCGGAAGCAGATCCGAGCGGTTCCTTTCTCTATTGTCTAAACTTCAAACATCAGGTCTTCATAAGTAGGGAACGGCCACATTTTCTTGTCCACCAGCTTCTCCAGATTGTCGCAGGGGGCCCGGAGGTTGTCCATCAGAGGCCTGACGATATCCTTATAGAAGAAAGCCTGGTCCCGCATGCCGCGGATCCGGCCCGCCCGGTCCTCCGCGTCAATGAGCATCTTCAGGGATTCCTGGGCGTCATTGATCTGGGTGTTGACGATGGCCAGTTTCTCCGCCTCCGCCATGGGCTCCACGCCGGCCTTGCGCATGATGACGACGGTCTCCGCCAGATTCCTGGCATACTGCATGCAGGCAGGCAGGATCTGTTTGCGGGCCATGTCGATCATGGTCAGGACTTCAATATTCTGGGTCTTGGCATAGGTCTCGTAGATGATCTCCTCCCGGGACCGCAGCTCGGATTCTGTAAAGATTCCGAATTTTTCAAACAGGCGGATGGACTTTTCACTGGTCAGGGCCGAAGCCGCCTCGATGGTAGAGCGGATGTTAGGCAATCCCCTGCGCTCCGCTTCCCGGACCCATTCCTCCGAGTAACCGTTGCCGCTGAAAATGATCCGCTGGTGCTTTGTCATGTTATCCTTGATCAGGTCATGGACGGCTTTATTGAAGTTGTCCGCATGCTCCAGGAGATCCGCCGCCTCGCAGAAAGCTTCCGCGACGATGGCGTTGATGATGGTGATGGGACTGGCGCAGGAGTCCGCGGATCCCACCATACGGAATTCGAATTTGTTGCCGGTAAAGGCAAAGGGGGAGGTCCGGTTCCTGTCCGTGGCGTCTTTGTTGATGTCCGGCAGGGTGGAAACGCCGGTCCGGAGGATGCCGCCCTCTATATGGCTGTCCGCGCTGCCGGTCTCCACCAGCTGGCGGACCACATCCTCCAGCTGTTCTCCCAGAAAGATGGACACAATGGCCGGGGGCGCTTCATCCGCGCCCAGCCGCAGGTCATTGCCCACATCGGAGGCAGACTGCCGCAGCAGTTCTGCGTGGGTATCGATTGCCTTGAGGATACAGGACAGGATCAGCAGGAACTGGATATTGCGCTCGGGAGAAGCCCCGGGCTCCAGCAGATTGACCCCGTTGTCCGTTGACAGGGACCAGTTGTTATGTTTGCCGGATCCATTGACGCCGGCAAAAGGCTTCTCATGGAGGAGGCAGCGCATATTGTGATAGACCGCCAGCCGTTTCATGGTCTCCATGATCAACTGGTTATGATCGGTGGCCAGGTTGGCTTCCTCGTATATGGGGGCCAGCTCATGCTGGGCAGGCGCCACTTCATTGTGCTGGGTCTTGGCGGGTACCCCCAGTTTCCACAGCTCTTCGTTCAGGTCCTTCATGAAGGCGCCGACACGTTCGCGGATGACGCCGAAGTAATGGTCCTCCATCTCCTGCCCCTTGGGGGCCGGCGCTCCGAAAAGGGTGCGGCCCGTAAAGATGAGGTCGGGCCGTTTCAGATATTTCTCAAAATTGACCAGGAAATATTCCTGCTCGGCGCCCAGAGAGGCTTTGACCCGCCTGGCTTCGGTATTGCCGAAGAGGCGGACGATCCGCAGGGCCTGGGTATTGATGGCTTCCATGGATCGCAGCAGGGGCGTCTTTTTATCCAGGGCTTCTCCCGTATAGGAGCAGAAGGCCGTGGGGATGCAGAGGGTAATGCCGGCGCCGGATTCCTTGAGGAAGGCCGGGGAGGTAATGTCCCAGGCGGTATAGCCTCTGGCCTCAAAGGTGGCCCGCAGTCCCCCGGAAGGGAAGGAGGAGGCATCCGGCTCGCCCTTGATCAGGTCCTTGCCGGAAAAGCCCATCAGCATCCGGCCCTCTTCATCCGGGGTAGAGACAAAGGCGTCATGTTTTTCGGCCGTAATGCCTGTCAGGGGCTGGAACCAGTGGGTATAATGGGTGGCTCCGTTCTCGACCGCCCAGTCCTTCATGGCCTTGGCGACCACATCCGCGTCGGCGGGGGAGAGTTCTCCGCCCTGCTCCATGACCTTGCGGACATTTCTGAAGACGCTCTTGGGCATGGCGGCCCGCATCTTGCTGAGGGTAAATACATTCTTGCCGTAGATCTCCTCTACATTCAGTTTTTCCTTGCTATCGTTCATTCAGATTTGTTCCTTCCTGTCTGCAGTCTGCGCAGTCTGTCATTCTTTCCCGGTCCGGAGAATGTCCCCCTGATCGGGCATCTCTGACAAAGTCAGCCAGAGTTCTTCTTTGGGATGGGGGGCATCGGGAACTTCCTCCCCTGCCGCGTTCCGGATCGTCAGGACACGGACGGGGATATTCCTGCCGTCCGGCTTCATGATCTCAATCTCATCCCCCGTGCGGAATTTGTTGCGCTGGATAATGCGGGCACCTCTGCCGGGATCGGTCTCTTCAATAATGCCCAGGAATACGGATTCGCTGACATAGGTATTGTTCTCATAGACCATGGAATCCTCCGCAGGCTTTCCGAAATAAAATCCGGTCGTGAACCTGCGGTAGGTGCATTTGCGGATCTCAGCCCGGTACCAGTCCATATTGGCCCGGTATTTTCCGGGATCCTCGAACCAGTCGTCGATGGCTTTACGATAGGTCCTGGCCACAGTGGCCACATAAAGGGCCGTCTTCATCCTGCCCTCGATCTTGAGGCTGTCGATGCCGGCTTCCACCAGCTCGGGGATGTGCTCGATCATGCACAGATCCCGGGAGTTGAATATATAGGTGCCCCGCTCGTTTTCCTCCACCGGCAGGTATTCGCCCGGTCTGGATTCCTCCATGACCGCGTATTTCCAGCGGCAGGGATGGGTGCAGGCGCCTTTGTTGGCGTCCCGGCCTGTAAAGTAGTTGGATAACAGGCATCTGCCCGAATAGGAGATGCACATGGCCCCGTGGATGAATGCTTCGATCTCCTTATCCGCCGGGACTCTGGCCCGGATCTGCCGGATCTCCTGCAGACTGAGCTCCCGGGCGCAGACAACACGCTCGGCGCCCATCTGATACCAGAAGTTGAAGGTACCCCAGTTGGTATTATTGGCCTGGGTGGAGATATGGACGGGGACATGGGGACAGTGCTCCCTGGCCAGCAGGAACATGCCCGGATCCGCCACCAGGACCGCGTCGGGCCTCATCTGCTCCAGCTGCTGAAAATAAGCAGCCGCCCCGGTCAGGTCGCTGTTATGGGCCAGGATATTGGCGGTCACATGGACTCTGACGCCATGGGCGTGGGCATACGCGATGCCCTCTCTCATGTCATCGGGGGAGAAATTCCTGGCTTTGGCCCGCAGGCCGTAGGCCTCTCCACCTATATATACGGCATCCGCCCCGAAATCCACCGCTGTCCGAAGGACCTCCAGGTCCTTGGCGGGGATCAGGAGCTCGGGCCTGCCCGGCCGTTTTCTGATCAGCTCTGCCATAATGCTGTTTCGCCTTTCCGTATCCGCGGCAAGGCAGGCCGCGGTCTTCTTTTCGATCTGTTGGCGCGGGAGGACGGGCTGTGGGCCGGTCATGCCTTCCTGTAAGTAACGGCCGCTCCGTCGCCCAGCTCCAGGATCAGGGTCGTAAGATCCGGATCCCCTGTAATGGCCCGCAGGTATTCCCGCATTCTTTTGTAGATGGTCCGGTTCCTGCGGGTGACCGCGAACCTGGATTCCAGAAGTTCTTCCTGCTGCAGGATATTATCCGAAATCAGCAGGCCGCCTGGCGGCAGCAGGCGTTTGATCTCCGGCAGGTAATGGATATACTGGCCCTTGGCCGCGTCCATAAAGATAAAATCGAAGGGCCCCTCCAGCTGCGGCAGCAGCTCCATGGCGTCTCCCTCCAGCAGGGTGATGCGGTCAGCCGCCCCATATCTCAAAAAATTGGCCCGGGCCTGTGAGATCCGGGCCGGCATCTTCTCCATGGTGGTGATCCGGCAGCCCGCCGGCGCCCAGTGGTCCATCAGAAGGGCAGAGAAACCCGTGGCCGTCCCGACCTCCAGGATCCTGCCGGGCCGGGTCATGGTAATAAAAAATCGAAGGAGGCCCTGGGTCCGGGGACGTATGATCGGGATCCCCTCTGCCAGTGCCTCTTTTTCCAGTTCCCTGAGAAAGGGAGGTGCCGCCGCTTCCATCGATTCAATAAAAGCAGCCAGGCGTTCCCCTCTTTCCGTATCGGGACGGCCTTCATAAAAATCGGTCTGCCCTGCGATATACTGTTCCGACCGGGTCTCCTCCGGGCCGGGACCGGACTTCATACGGTCCCTTCCGGCTGCTCCACGCCGGTCAGCACGGCCAGGATCTGTTCGGTCGTCATGCCCGAATTGAGCACATAAGTGCCGGGAATGATCTTGCCGGCATAGCCGCCCAGCCTTGCCTGCACGGCAAAGGCCTGGCTGTTGGCGATCACGCCGCTGTCCTCCAGCAGTTCCGCCACCGCCGTAATGTCCATGGTATCGTCAATGACCACCTCAATGGTCAGGATATCCTCTCCCTTGTCCTTGGCGTCGGTCCTGACGATGTTGCTGCCGAAATCATAGGCAATGCCCGCGTATTTACGGATCTGCACGCAGGCTGTCACCATTACCGCGATGATGGCCGCGAAACAGATCATGTCGAACCAGAATCCTCTTTTCCTGAGTGCTTCCATATTATTCCTCCGACGGCGCCGGGGCGCCGGATCAGTCTTCAATCTCCAGGATCATGGGCAGGATCACAGGCCTGCGCATGGTCTTTTTCCAGAAAAACTCTCCCAGGCTGTTCTTTACGGCAGCCTTGATCTTACTGCGGTCTGTCACCCTG
>OCVV011313998.1_pt1 | contig 27723 bp, 27 predicted proteins | sample 1539721 | NCBI WGS metagenome assembly OCVV01 (sample SAMN02144230, study PRJEB22623) | gut metagenome | biome: sheep rumen | host: Ovis aries | place: New Zealand | reverse complement strand
GACCACTATCCGACTTGGTACTCTTAACCAGTACCTTGTGGAGCATGGATGGAGCAAAGAAGCCAGAAAGGTTGAGTTCTTGTCTCCATTAACTTGGGATATACAGGATAATAAACAGCTTCAAGACATCTTCGCCCTTGATTTTGAGAAACAAACCGTTCCTGTTCAATACGCTATTGCATAGTTATGGGGAAGTACAGTAATATCTCCATAGCCAGGTTTCGGAAGATACTAAAGGCGCTGGGGCTGGAACTAGTAAGGACGAAGGGTGGACACGAGATGTGGTTCAAGGAAGGAATGCTCCGCAATGTTGTTTTTCAAACCCACGAAGAACCCATCCCTGAGGACATCATTAAAAATAACATCCGGACAATTGGTATTTCAAAGGAAGAGTTTGATAAAGTGCTGGAGGAAATAAAGAAGTAAAGTCCTCCGTCATTCCTGGCTTGACTGGGAATCTCACGAAGGGCTTGTCATTCTGAACGAAGTGAAGAATCTATGATAGAATTCAAAGTCAGCACCCATGGCGCAGAATTGCAGAGTCTGCGAAAGGATGGGATAGAGTACCTTTGGCAGGGTAATCCTGAATACTGGGGTCGCAGGGCGCCCATCTTATTCCCCATTGTGGGGCAGGTGGCAGGCGGCGTGTTCCGCTATAATGGCCAGGAGTATAAGATGGGTCAGCACGGGTTCGCAAGGGATGCCGAGTTTGAACTTCAGGCCGATGGCCGATACAAGATGGCAGCAGGGGAGCACCCTAACTATCCCTTTGACTTTGAATTGTATGCTGAGTACGTCCCGGAAGGCAACAGACTTGCGTGCCGATGGACAGTATACAATCCAGGCAAACAGGACCTCCACTTCCAGATTGGCGCCCACCCGGCGTTCAACCTGCCGGAGTACAACAAAGAAGACGAGTGTCACGGCTACTTCCAGTGCATGGACAAGGATGGCAAGCCGGTTAACCCTGTCATCAAGAACTCCGTAAACGGTGGCCTCAGGCATCCATTAGCAGAGCCAAGGCAGATAGACGCCATCATCCCCATCACGGAAGATGCTTTTGCCGATGACGCCATCCTGATTGAGGATAGCCAAGTGGCCTCTGTGGCCCTCTTAGACAAGGACCGGAAAATAGTCCTCACGGTCCACTGCCCCGGTGCCCAGGCGTACGGTCTATGGGCACCCAATAAGCCTGGCTGTCCCTTTGTTTGCATCGAACCCTGGTGTGGCATTGCGGATCCCGTGGGCTTCCGCGGAGAAATCTCAGAGCGTGAGCTTAACCACAGCCTGAAGGCAGGGGAGAGTTATATGTTTGAGTATTGTTTTGAACTGTCATTCTGAGCGAAGCGAAGAATCTTTAGTTAAAGAATAATGGGCGCGTTTGAGGACCATATTAGCAAATATCTAAAGTACCTAGAGAAGGAGGGCTGGTCCGATTTGATTTGTCATCGTTGGAAAGACCAAGTGTATTCGGAACTGATACAACGATTTCCTAATATGTCCGATGAAGAGTGGAAGCGCATTGAAAAGGATGTATTTTTATAGTCTCTTCACACATTTCACTTACCACAAATGATAGGGGTATCCGAATATTGAGATAATGAATAGCAGCATATGAACATTCTATACATAATAGGAAACAGACTCGACAAGGCTCAATGATTAGGTATTATTAGTTCAATCTTTTATGATAATAGTAAGACCTTAAGCTTTATCCGAATTTGAGACTTGGGTACAGTTTAAGAAAGAAGAGTAGACGAAGTAAATCCTAGCGAAAAGCCGGATGGATGGTTTATTAATAGGGAAAACGGGATTCTGACGCCTTATGTGGAGAGAACAATCCGAAAGTCGGGCGATGTACAAGAAGGAGACTATCCTTTTCGCTTGCGTAGGATTATCCTAGGTCCCTCCATAAAAGAGAGGTATGCTAATTTAATGCAGGTATTCTATCTGGCTCATCAACATGGGTATTCCCTTTCCGTTGAAGAGAGTAGAATACAGAGTTACAGGTAGATTATCATAGTTTTCTGGTTGCCCGTGCGGAAAGAATTGTTAGGAGATGGACTACCGTAACCGCATTCTTATGGGCGTCAATAGCGGTTTGTTCAAAGGAATAAGAAAAGTTTAATAACGGGATATGACAGTCAGCGGTGGACGAGGAATCGTCTGCCGCTGATTGCTGTTATGGGCCTGGGGAAAGGGGAGGGAGAGGGGCGAGGAGGGGGCTTCTTAAAATATCTCAAAAATGAGATGCGAAAATGAAGTCATTTAGAACGATTTAAGTGCCATATTATAGCTCCGGGGGCTTTGTAAGTCGCTTTTTTTTAGTATCTTTGTCGTTGTTATTTCGTAGAGAGACAACTCGGCAGTCGGTGGTGCTTGCTGTGTTAAGTGGCACCCCGACGAAACCAGATAGGTTTCACATGCCGGATAGTCTCCTGTCGGTCTATATCCAGCTGGCAGGGGAATATAAGTGTTGTCTTTTTGCGAGATGCGGGGAGGAAAGGCCGATGCAGGCCCTGCTATTTAATTCCCGGGCGGAATCAAACTAAAGACCGATGCGCTCGTTCCAGTCCGTTGCCAGTCAATTATAAACAAGAAGCTTAGTGACTGCAGTCCAAAAGCATTGCGATTTGAGGTTTTGCCGTGCCTCGCTTATTACGTGTTAAATCAAACGGCAACTTACGGAGAGCGATCTCCACACGGTCGCTCTCCATTTTCGAGAAGATATAATAATCACGATAGTTAATACGGACCACTGATGGCCTTCTTGTTTTCAAATTGTATCAGGAAGGAATGCCTATATACTATCCTTATTTGTTTGACCTTGAAGCAAGGTATGAGGCTTTTGACAATGCTGTGTGTTGCTCTTGGACAGTAAAGAACCTTGATACTAAATCAATGCATTTTCAGATTGGAGCTCATCCTGCATTTGTTTTGCCCAACTATGATGCTTCTAAATCCTTACATGGTTCTTTTGCTTGCTATAACTCTGATAATCAAGTAGTGTTGCCGATAACCGTTTCACATCTTGAGAATGGATTCGTGTAATGCACGAACCGTGGATGGTGGACAATAAAGAGGGCTTGATTCCTATTACCAACACTTTATTCGCAAACGATGCCATTCTGTTAGATAGCGGTATTATTGCCAGTATCACGTTGGTTGATGTAAAGGGAAAGGAAGTGTTGCGCGTGTCATGCCCTTAGGCGCAGGTATTTGGCCTTTTGGCACCCAATAAGCCTGGTGTGCTTAGAGCCGTGGTGTAGTATTGCGGATAACGTTGGTTTTAGTGGAGATATTTCGGAAAGATAATATAATCATAGCCTAAAACCTAAAGAAGGTTAAGTGTTTAGTTATATGATACAAATTTCATAATTTATGAGAAACAATCACATAGTAATCATGGCAGGTGGCGTAGGCAGCCGCTTCTGGCCGCTGAGCACGCCTGAATACCCGAAGCAGTTCATTGATATACTTGGTTGTGGGCGAACACTGATACAACTCACGGTTGATCGTTTTAAGGGAGTAGCCCCTATTGAAAACTTCTGGGTGGTAACTAATGCCAAGTATGTTGACATAGTAAAGAATCAGATTCCGGATATTCCGGAGAATCACATACTCGCAGAGCCTGAAGCAAGGAACACTGCTCCTTGCATCGCATGGGCATGTTGGAAGATAAAAGCAGAGGACGAGAATGCGAATATAGTAGTGACACCCAGCGATGCTGTCGTAATGAATCCGGAGGAATTTCGTAGAGTAATCAAAAATGCTTTGTACTTCACTGCGGAGGGCAATACGATTGTTACCATAGGCATCAAACCGTCACGCCCAGAGACTGGCTACGGCTATGTTCAATTTGCTGAGCAGGCCGAGGGGGAAATACATAAGGTTGAGGTATTCAAAGAGAAGCCGAACCTTGAAACAGCAAAAGAGTACCTTTCTGATGGCCATTATCTTTGGAATGCCGGCATCTTCGTTTGGAGCGTTCAGACCATTATTATTGCCATCTCCAAGTATAATAGCCAGATTGCCGGCTTGATGAAACGCATCGCCAAATCTTTTGGCAGCAGCGAAGAGAGAAATGTGGTGGAAGGACTGTTCCCGATTTGTGAAAAGATATCCATTGATTATGCCGTTATGGAGCCCGCTTCAAAGGATGGAATGGTATATACTCATCCCGCTGACTTTGGCTGGAGCGACCTTGGCAACTGGGCTTCATTGCACGATAAGTTGCAGAAAGACGCCAACAACAATGGTGTTGTAGGCAACGTCAAGCTTTACGAATGCACCAATTGCGTAGTCCATGCTGAAGATGCAAAAAAGGTAGTCCTTCAAGGGCTGGATGGCTATATCTTCAGCGAGAAGAATGGCCAGATACTACTTTGCAAGCGGAGTGAGGAACAGCGGATAAGAGAATTCTCAACAAATTAATTAATAACACTTATATGAAAGGTATTGTATTAGCCGGGGGCAGTGGAACACGCCTATATCCCATAACCAAGGGAGTGTCAAAGCAACTCTTGCCCATCTATGATAAACCGATGGTGTATTATCCAATTAGCGCGTTGATGCTTGCAGGGATACGGGATATACTCATTATCTCTACCCCATACGACCTGCCTGGGTTCAAACGTCTCCTTGGTGATGGTTCTGATTATGGAGTACATTTTGAGTATGCAGAACAGCCCCGTCCAGATGGTTTGGCACAGGCTTTTATCATTGGTGAGAAATTCATTGGTGATGACAGTGCTTGCTTGGTGCTTGGTGATAACATTTTTTATGGAAGTGGATTTACGGGGTTACTACGCAAAGCTGTGAAGGCTGCAGAAGAAGAAAACAAGGCAACGGTATTTGGATACTGGGTGTCAGATCCAGAGCGGTATGGTGTTGCAGAGTTTGACAAGCAGGGCAATTGCCTCTCAATTGAAGAGAAGCCGAAAGAGCCAAAGAGCAACTATGCAGTAGTTGGACTGTATTTCTATCCCAACAAAGTGGTGGACGTTGCAAAGCATATCAAGCCGTCCGCACGTGGCGAACTGGAGATTACCACCGTGAATCAGGAGTTCCTTGAAGATGGTGAGTTGAAAGTTCAAGTCTTTGGCCGTGGCTTCGCATGGCTTGATACCGGCACGCACGATAGCCTTGCAGAAGCATCAACCTTCGTTGAGGTGATAGAGAAGCGCCAAGGCCTGAAGGTCGCTTGTCTTGAAGGCATTGCCTACCGCAATGGCTGGATTAGCGAAGATAAAATGAGAGAACTCGCTAAGCCTATGCTGAAAAACCAATATGGACAATATCTGCTTAAGGTCATTGACGAGATGAAAGAAGAAATCAATTCGCGTACACTAACACAGGATTAGATATATGGAAGTAATTAAAACAGCCATTGATGGCGTATTGATTATAGTACCCAAAGTCTTCGGGGATAACAGAGGTTATTTCTTCGAGAGTTTTTCCTTAAGGGAGTTTGATGAGAAAGTTGTGCCTATTCTTGGACACAAGGTGATTTTCGTGCAGGACAATGAAAGTATGTCCTCTTACGGTGTAATGCGCGGCCTGCATTTCCAGACCCCTCCTTATACCCAGAGCAAGCTTGTACGTTGCGTAAAAGGTGCTGTATTGGATGTCGCTGTGGACATACGCAAGGGAAGTCCAACCTACGGACAGCATGTGGCTGTGGAGTTAACAGAGGAAAATCACCGTCAGTTCTTTGTGCCTCGTGGCTTTGCACATGGTTTTGCTGTTCTAAGTGAGAAGGCCGTGTTCCAGTATAAGTGTGATGAGTTCTATCATCCAGAGGCTGATGGAGGTATTAGCATTCTTGACGACAACTTGGATATTGACTGGAGGATACCTATGGATAAGGCTTTGCTGAGTGAAAAGGACACAAAACATGTACTTCTCAACGACTTTGACAGCCCATTTGATATAAATGTAAGCCTTTATTGATTATGACAATACTTGTAACAGGAGCTAACGGGCAGTTAGGAAATGAGATGCGGATTATTTCTAAGGGTTCTCAGGATAATTACATTTTCACCGATGTAAATCAGGTGGAGGGGGCTGAAACTACCTATTTAGATATTACTGATCTTGAATCAGTTCAAAAGATGGTGGCCGATCATAAAGTGGATGTTATTGTCAACTGTGCTGCGTGGACAAATGTAGATGGGGCAGAAGACCCTGAGAAATATGACTTGGTGGAGAAACTGAATGCCAATGCCCCAGAGAATCTTGCTAAGGCAATGAAGAAGGTAGATGGCTGGTTGGTACAAATATCTACGGACTATGTATTTGGCAAGGAGCCTTATAATACCCCCTGCAAGGAAGACCAGAAAGGAACACCTACGGGTGTTTATGGTCTGACCAAACTACATGGGGAGCAGAAGATCATGGCTACGGGATGTAAGTATATAATTCTTCGTACTGCTTGGCTCTATAGCGAGTTTGGCAAGAATTTCTGCAAAACAATGCTAAATCTTACGGCCACTAAACCGCAGTTGAAGGTGGTATTTGATCAAGTGGGGACGCCCACTTATGCTTGGGATTTGGCAACAGCCATAGTCGCCGCACTAAAGAATCCAGTTGAGGGTATTTATCATTACAGCAATGAGGGCGTATGCAGTTGGTATGACTTTACTAAGATGATAGCAGAATATGCAGGGAATGCGGGTTGCGATATTCAACCGTGTCACAGTAATGAGTTCCCTTCACTCGTAACACGTCCGAGTTATTCTGTTTTGGACAAAACTAAAGTTAAAGAGACTTTCGGAATTGCTATTCCATACTGGACCGAATCCCTCAAAACCTGTATCAAAAACTTAATTGAGCAATAAATATGGAACGCACAATCATCATAACAGGTGGTGCAGGCTTTATAGGAAGTCATGTGGTTCGCCTCTTCGTGAACAAATATCCGGAGTATAAGATTATCAATCTGGATAAACTTACCTATGCTGGTAACCTAGCAAACTTGAAAGACATCGAGGATAAACCCAACTACAAGTTTGTCAAGATGGATATCTGTGACCTTGACGACGTGCTTAAGTTGATGCAGGATGAAAAGGTTGACGGGATTATTCATCTGGCCGCAGAAAGCCACGTTGACCGCTCTATCAAAGATCCTTTCACTTTTGCTCAGACAAACGTGATGGGTACGTTGAGTCTTCTTCAGGCAGCCAAAGCCTATTGGGAGTCTCTGCCAGAGAAGTATGAAGGCAAGCGCTTTTATCACATCTCCACCGATGAGGTATATGGTGCTCTCCAGATGACACATCCAGAAGGTATTGAACCGCCTTTCACCACGAAAGCCAGCAGCGGAAAGCATCACTTGGCCTATGGTGAGAAGTTCTTTACGGAAGATTTGAAGTATCAGCCCCACAGCCCCTACAGTGCGGCCAAAGCCAGCAGCGACCATTTCGTGCGAGCTTTCCATGATACCTTCGGCATGCCTACAATTGTGACCAACTGCTCCAACAACTACGGCCCTTATCAGTTCCCGGAAAAGCTGATCCCGCTTTTCATAAACAACATCCGTCATCGCAAGCCTCTTCCTGTTTACGGCAGAGGTGAGAACGTAAGAGACTGGCTGTACGTGGAAGACCATGCGCGGGCGATTGACACCATCTTCCATAATGGAAAGATCGCCGAAACGTACAATATCGGTGGATTCAACGAGTGGAAGAATATTGATATCATCAAGGTACTTATCAATACCGTTGACCGCTTGCTTGGCAGACCCGAAGGTGCCGATATTGATTTAATCACTTACGTTACCGACCGTGCTGGCCATGACCTTCGCTATGCCATTGACAGTACAAAACTCCAGAAAGAACTTGGATGGGAGCCCAGCCTGCAATTTGAGGAAGGCATTGAGAAGACCGTGAAGTGGTATTTGGATAATCAGGATTGGCTGGACAATGTAACCAGTGGTGAATACAAGAACTATTATGAAAATATGTATGGTAAGAGATGACAATACACTATCATGAAATAGGTCAAATAAAAAATGAAGATTATAGTGGCAGGTAACTTAAAAGGGCAACACCAAATAAAGAATGGCGGAAAATAGAACAAATTTAAGAGAGAGCAATTTTGAGTTTCTTCGTCTATATGCGATATTCTCTGTATTGATGTACCATGGCATATCGTGGTATATAATGAATTATGCTCCCGAAAATATGGTAGGTCATGCCTTATGGCTCCCTTTTCGGACTGCAGTAACGCTATTTGTTCTCATTAGCGGGTATTTTGGAATCAAAGCATCTGTAATGGGGGGGGGCAAAACTAATTGGGAAGACCATAGTTTATTTCATACCAATTGAAGTGGCGAGTACAATCATAAGAGGAGGTGGCCTCCATGATCTTATACTTGCATTTATGCCCATCTCCAATGGACCATACTGGTTTATTTCAACGTATCTTTGCTTGTTTTTGCTCTCACCTGCAATTAACCAGCTACTCAACGAAAATAATATTCGGAAAAGAAGATACTTGATAATAGTTCTAGCTTTTATGTCTCTATACTTAGGCTTTTTGGGCCCTACAGATGGCCCTTTGGCGCTAGGTAAGAATGTTATTCACTTTATTCTCATATACGTAATTGGATACACTATTCGTAAAAATGAAGATAGGATTAACGGTTTCCCTGTATGGATATTATGGACGTTGTTCATTTTATTAAACATTGGACCAGTTATCTTCTTTGTCCTATTTTCAGATACAAAGTTAACTTATTTGATGTGTTTATTTGATTGGGATAATGGTGTTTTTTTACTCATTAACGCAATCGTAACATTTTTATTGATATCAAAATGGCATTTTAAAAGTAAGTTTATTAACTATCTTGCCAGTTCTGTTTTCGCTATATATATTCTGCAGCAAGAACCATTTATTTCGTCTGCTCTAAGAGAGTGGTTCTATGGTATTTGGCCACTTCAGGTCAATCCTGGCGGAAGTGTAGTCGAAACACTTAATCTAGCATTATTTGTTTTTATTCGCTCGATACTATTTATGATTATATTCATTGCGGTAGATAAACTTTTGACTCCTATATGGAATGGTCTAAATGAGCTCTATAAAAAAACTGATGCTAGCCTAATGACGTATCGTTATAGATAATATTTTATGGATAGTACTCTTATTGCAAAAAATACAGTATTTCTTTATTTTAGATTACTCCTCACTCTTGTAATAGGTCTGTATACAAGTAGGGTGGTTCTTAATGTACTTGGAGTATCAGACTATGGAGTTTATAATGTCGTAGGAGGAGTCGTAAATATGCTCGCGTTTCTCAATGTGGGCATGATGGGCGCGACTCAAAGGTTTATTTCTTTTGAGTTGGGCAGAGGCGAAACGGGAAGACTCAATACAGTTTTTTCAACGGCAGTGTTGACACATGTTATCATTGCAATAATAGTACTCGTAATAACTGAAAGTGTCGGAGTCTGGTTTTTAAATGCGAGGCTTAATATCCCCGAAGATAGAATGTTTGCAGCAAACTGGGTCTTGCAGTGCAGTATCGTTACGTTTGTAATGTCAATTCTTACTGTTCCCTATACCAGTTGTCTGATTGCTCATGAGCGTATGAATATTTACGCTTATATTAGCATCGCAGAGGCTCTTTTGAAACTAGCTACGGTGTTTTGCCTTATGTTACTGCCTTACGATCATCTTATTCTGTATGCAGTATTGATAATGGCATCTCAGATAATTGTTAGTCTCTCTTATATTTTGTATAGCAGGAAATGCTTCCCTGAGAGTCACTATAAATACGTATTTGACAAGCCTCTATTAAAGCAGATGTTCTCTTTTGCTGGATGGGGAATGATAGGGAATACAGGCTTCACATTGAAGGATCAAGGCTCAAACATCATTCTCAATTTGTTTTTCGGAACAACTGTTAATGCCGCACGAGGGGTAGCGTCAACGGTTAACAATATAATATTAAACTTTGCATCCAACTTCTCAATGGCGATGAATCCTCAAATTACGAAGTTATATGCTGCTGGTCAAGAAGAGGAGAGCCTTAAAATAGTTTATTCTGGGGCAAAGCTAACATTCTTTTTAATGTCGTTGATTGTAATACCTTTTTTAATTAATTCCGAATATGTGTTACAATTGTGGTTAGGAACTGTACCTGAATACACCAATTCTTTCGTATATATTCTTCTTCTGGGGTCATTGATATACTCGCTTGCTCAAACTGTTGCTTCAGAGATACATGCGACGGGCAATGTAAAATGGCTTCAGATATCTTTGGCAACTATCCTGTTATTAGAACTACCTGCTGCTTATATTATTCTAAAAGCAGGAGGTAGTCCAGTACATGCACTTCTGCCATCTTTAGTTACCATTCCTTTATCGGTACTAGCACGCATCATTATTCTTAAGAAGTATCTTCCAATTTGTAGCCTTCGGGAATACCTAATGGGTTGTGTCGCTCGTAGCATTGGCGTTTTCGCGCTTTGTTTTGCAATTTGTTTTTATATTCATTCTTTGTTTATTAGTGCCTCAATTTGGACTGTCTTAATTACGAGCGTCCTCTCTTTAGTCATTGATGGGGGGATTATGTTTGCCTTGGGTTTAAATAAACGAGAGAAAAATTTTGTCCTCAATAAAGTTAAACCTGTAATTCAGAAATTCACGAAGAAATAATGAAAAGAATCAAACTTAGTAGATACCTTACTCCTGTTTTTGAAACTCCTTCCAATTCAGGAAGTTGGTTTGGTTATTATAACTATGATACACTTAGCCCTGATCAGACCAGGATGTTGAGCAATAGAACAATCAATGACGCAAGAAAAGTCGAAAAGGGGATGATAATAGAATTGGGCTATTACGATATCCCTTCAGGGAAATGGCATCACATTGGAGAGTCGGACTCGTATAATTGGCAGCAAGGAGCCATGATGCAATGGCTGCCAGGTGAAGGTAATGAGAATAAAGTCGTTTTCAATACATCTGACGGAATACATAATATTGCAAAGATCGTGGATGTATCAACACATGAAGAAAAGGTTGTAGATTGGAGTATTTATGGTATCACCCCCGACGGGAAAAAGTCAATAACTCTCAATTTCGAGCGTTCTCACTGGTGCAGGGCGTATCATTACGAATCTGTATCAAACCCAGATTATGACGTGCAAGTCGCAAACGATGATGGCGTATTTGAAATAGATCTAGAGAATAATACAAGAAAAAGGATTATTTCAATTCAAGACGTCATTATGATAGATTATGAAGATTATTTTGCAACTGCCAAGCATTGGTTGGAGCATATAATGATTAGTCCTTCGGGGAAGCGGTTTTGTTTTCTTCATCGTTTTACTATCGGTTCATTAGATGATTACGAGACACGTCTTTTTATCGCAGATATAGATGGTTCTAATCTACAAATTATAACGGGGTGGCGAGACTATTATTGGTCTCATTTTGGATGGAATGGAGATGATAGTTTTGCTATCTATACCTGTGAGAATAGAATTCATAGTAAGATAGTAAATGATGGACTTATTGGAGCACTTTCCAGACCTTCGGATAATTCTACTCCGGGAATAATGGGAGACGTAAAAAAAATGATGGTTTCATTGATACCATATTCCTTAAAAGGAATACTTCGGAAAAAGCTTCTGGGACAAAATTGTGGTTATCAGTATTATGAGAGAGTTGGAAGCGTATTTACACTTAAACGTTTCCTTAATTCGAGTAATCTGAATATAGATGGGCACCCTTCGTTTACGAAGGATGGACGCTATTTGATAACGGATTCCTATCCTGATGAAAAACAGTATCAGAGATTAATCGTTTTTAATCTGCAGTCAGGAAAGTCAATCATTCTCGGTCGGATATTTGCCGGATTATATCAGCAGAATGGTTCCTGTGATTTGCATCCTAAATTATGCAAAAACAATAACTATCTTGTAGTCGATAGTGCATTTGACGGAACGCATCATATGATATTGTTTAACTTGAACTGGAGTCTAATAACTAATAAATTAATGTAAAATGAATAGTCCGTTGGCCCCCATTGTCCTTTTTGTATATAATAGGCCCGAACACACAAAAAAGACCATTGAAGGTATATTGAATAATCCAGAAGCGAAGGATACAGAGTTGTATATTTTCGCGGATGGACCAAAACCTACCATTTCAACGGAAGGTTTGGAGAAACTAAAGGAAACCCGTGCCTATATTCACCAAATTTCAGGTTTTAAAAAAGTTGTGATAGATGAATCTGACAAAAACCGTGGTTTAGCAAATGCTACAATACGGGGATGCACAAAAGTTATCACAGAGTTCGGAAAAATGATAATGATTGAAGATGATGATGTCCCTACTCCTTTTTTTTTAAAATTCATGAATGAGGGGTTGAATAAGTATGAAGATGATGAGAGCGTCTGGTCCATATGTGGTTTTGTAGATTCTAAAGCAATGCCATATACTTCCGGTGATGAAGTGTTCTTTGTCAATCGTCCTTCCAGTTGGGGATTTGGAACCTGGAAAAGATGTTGGGATAAAGTAATATGGGATACAAAAACTCTTAGAGGTATTTTTAGACACAAAGATGTAATTAGAGGATTTGACAAATGGGGCGGACGCGATCATTACCATACTATGTATAATTTGCTCCATGGGAATAATAGTTCGTGGTCAATTAGATATCATTTTGCAGCATATATTCATGATTGCTATTCTGTATATCCATGTAAATCATTAATTGAAAATATTGGACTAGATGGGTCTGGAACACATTGTGGAAGTTCGGAGATGCAGGTTGATAAGGCGTCCGAACCAATTGTCTGGCCTACAGTTACCATATTTGATAAAAAGAAGAATGCAGCTTATGTCAGGTCATTCTATCCGTTAGATTTTAAGCTTAGATTAACCTATTTCCTTCTGTATCATCCGTCATTGTATAGTATATTAAATAGGATTCACCATCTGTCACGAAAATAAAATGAAAGTATTATATGATTATCAGGCATTTTCAATGCAGCGGTATGGTGGCGTCTCAAAATGCTTCTGTGAGTTGATTAAGTCGTTGGATGAAAGCGTTAATTATGAAATATTAATTAACAAGAGTAATAACGCGCATCTGAGGCAGTCAAATTTATGCAATAATCTTGATGGAGGTTTTGATTATTATTCTTTCCTCCCTAATATATCGTTCAAGGGGAAAAAACGTTTGTATTTGGCGCTTGAGAAATTGAATTTAATCCGAACTATAGAAAAGGAGAATCTCAGGTTTGCAAAAGAAAATATCTCAAACCGAGAGTTTGATGTATTTCATCCTACTTTTTACAATCCCTACTTTGTTGAGCGGATAGGAAATAAACCATTCATTCTCACAATACATGATATGATGCCTGAGTTGTTCCCTCAGTTTTATAGGCAAGATGATTCACAAATTGTTTGGAAAAGAGAGTTGGCGCAGAAAGCAAGTCACATTATAGCCGTCTCAAATAACACTAAAAAAGATATAATCAAGTTGTTAGGCATTTCTCCGCAGAAAATAAGTGTTATATATCATGGAGGACCCGAAGTAAGAGAACATATTTCTTCTGAAGATATGGATTATCCCCCATATTTCCTCTTTGTTGGAATGAGAACTGGTTATAAGAATTTTTTTAATACGCTCGATGAATTTGGACGATTTAATGCCATCCATAAGGAATATACTCTGAAATGTGTAGGAATGCCTTTTGAAAAAAATGAAAAGTATTACATTGAATCAAAAGGTCTTGCAAATGTTGTTTCCTGTATAAAAGCTAACGACACGGAACTTGCCTCATATTACGCTCACGCTCGTGCATTTGTTTATCCATCACTATATGAAGGCTTTGGGATGCCTATTTTGGAGGCTTTTGCAGCCGGCTGTCCTGTAATCCTAAACAACGCAAGTTGCTTCCCGGAAATTGCTGGTTCATCTGCGATATATTTTGACAATCAGAAGAAGGATTCATTGTATATGGCTTTCGAGAGGATTCATCAAATGCCTGAATCCGAGAGGAAGAGCTTGATAGAATTCGGTTTTGAGAGATTGAAGCTCTTCTCTTGGCGTGAATCTGCAAATAAACTATTATCCGTCTATAACAAGGTAGTATAGATTTAAAATGACTTCGATAGAATTCTTCTTATACTTCTCAGAGAATGCTATTGCCTTCTTCGTAATTGCGGCTATAGTTATCGCATTATATGTATGTATTGCAAATAAATTAGCAAATTCTTGGTTTAATCCCATTAAGTTTAATGTGTTTCAAGCAGGAATTGGTATTGCGGTAGCCTGTTTTGTTTTTTATATTGGAGAAGCTCGGAAGGAAACTTTTATTTATGTTATTTTGAGTTCAATTCTTTTTTGGGGGATTCTTTGTTTACTATACCCAAAGAAGTTAGGACATTTCAAACCGACAATAGCAAATGAGAGCTTTTATTCGTTTAACTTGTTTTTAATAATATACTTCGGAAATATTGCATTACAACTTTTTAGTTATTACCGCTTCGGTATCCCTATATTTAACGATGATTCCAGGCTTTCAACATATACGGGAAGTGGAGGATTGGGAATAATATCTAGGTTGAATGGTTTTCTTAGGGTATATTCGATTTTTTATATTTTTAATCGATACATAAAGAAAGAACATGTAGATTGGGTAAAATTAGTATTGTGGTTGTCTCCACTTATTCTCTTTGGATTATTTTCAGGCAGCCGTTCGAATTTCTTGATGTTTGTTTTTGGTTTTTGGGGTTATAAACAGTTTTATGAGGGTGAAGAAATTTATTTGTCTAACTTCAAAGGGCTTTTAATCCCATTAATCGTAGTTGCGGTACTTACCTTCTCTTTTGAGCGAGGTACAAATTTGGCGGGTGGCGCTATGTCTTTTTTAGAGAGAGTTGTTGCTTGCGGGGATTTATACTGGGAGGCAATGCCAGATGATACTTGGTCGGACGTAACAATCAAGACTCCTTATAAAGATTTAACAGTTGGCTTCCTAGGACCATTAAGAATTCTCCCCGAGTCTGCAACAGATGTCCCAATAGGTTATCAGCTGACTCAACTTGTATATCAAGGCTATGATGTGATGACAGGCCCAGTTGAATTATTCCCTATATCGAGTTTAATCTATTTTGGTTATTATGGTGGAATAATAATGGTAATTGTTCAAGCCCTTCTTACATGTTTTTTTATTAGATTGTTTTATCGTAAGTCAGAAAGCTTGATTTTTGCCTCATTATTATACTATGCTTTTTATAATTGTATTTATTTCGTAGGATCACTTAGAAATGCAATGGGGCAGCTTTTCGATATTATGTTAAATGTAGCCTTTGTTGCATTCTTGTGTCTTTGTATAGGTCTATTGGAGTATTTTATTAAGCCGAGGTCAAAAACTATTTCTGAATTATGATAATTAGTATTATTATTGTGACATATAATGCGGGAAAAGCTGTAATAAGCACTTTAAATTCCGTTGTGGCCCAATGTTTTGACAACTTTGAGGTCATAGTAGTAGATGGAGAATCTACAGACAATACTCTTGAAATAGTTAAGTCTTACGAAAGTAAGATTAAGAATCTTCGAATATTTTGCGAGCCCGACAAAGGCATATATGATGCGATGAATAAAGGTATTAGATTGGCCAAGGCAGATTATATTTATTATCTGAATGCAGGTGATGTGCTCTATGACAATGACGTGTTAAAGTCTATTGCTGGTTCATTAGACGGCAAAAGTGTAGTGTATGGGAACGCCATTACAATAGATGCGCATACAGGAACGGAAGTCCCATACCGTACTGGCGTATTCTCAAAGTATAGACTGGCGCATACTAATATCTGTCATCAAACCATTTTTTACCCTAGAGAGGCATTAGCTCAACGCCAATATAATCTTAACTATCGCCTTTTTGCAGATTGGGCACTCAATTTGGAATTGTGGAAAAAAGTAGGATTCAAATATGTAGATACGAATATTGTCTTGTATGAAAATGGTGGTATAAGTGCCACTCAGGAAGACAAAATATTTGCAAGCCGGCAGAAGATATTGATTCTAAAGAATCTAGGTATTGATGCAATAGTATTTTTAGCACTAAGAAAAATATTCAGATGGAAATAATAGCTTATTATCTCCCCCAGTACTATCCCTTTAAAGAAAATGATGAGTGGTGGGGAGAAGGATTCACGGAATGGACAAATGTCGGGAAGGCAAAGCCGCTTTTCCGAGGACATTATCAGCCTAAGGTTCCGGCAAATCTTGGGTATTATGATTTACGTATGGCAGAGACAAAGGAAAAGCAGGTAAAGCTTGCAAAAGAAGCCGGGGTTACAGCATTCTGCTACTGGCACTATTGGTTCGGTAATGGCCGCGTTCTGCTTGATTTGCCCATGCGCCAGGTGCTGGAAACGGGAAAACCCGATTTCCCTTTTTGCCTTGGCTGGGCAAATGAATCATGGATGTCGAAAATTTGGAACCCAGATGGCTCTTTTGAGGGAAAGACGTTGATGGAGCAGCTATACCCTGGTGAGGGTGATATTGTGAATCATTTCAATTATATAAAGCGTTGTATCTCTGATAAACGTTATCTTAGAATAGATGACAAGCCTGTATTTGTAATTTATAAGCCTCTATTGCATCCCGATGTGCAACATTTTATGGAGGTGTGGAACGAGATGATTCAGGAATCTGGTATAGCAGAAGCTTTTTTCTTTATAGGTCACACCGTTAATCACGCAGAGATAGAGAGATTACAGAGCCTTGGTTTTGATGCGGTGAATATTGTACGTAACGGAGAGTACCGTTACAATGCTGAAGTAGTGAAGAGAATTCCTTTCGAGCTTTTCAAGTTCAAGATACTGAAACGACCGCTTGTGCTTGACTATGGCTTTATCTCCAAGTATTTTATTGATAAAACAATTGACCAGAGGGAGGATGTAATTCCTACGCTCATCCCCAATTGGGATCACACACCGAGAAGTGGGAATCTTGGGTCTATGTTCCATAATGCTACACCAGAGCTATTTGGGAAGCATGCCAGACAAGCATTAGAAGTAATAAAAGGAAAACGACCGGAGCGGCAGATATTGTTTCTTAAGTCATGGAACGAGTGGGGTGAAGGAAACTATATGGAGCCAGATCTTAAATACGGAAAAGGATATATAGAGGAATTGAGAAAAGCAATTAATGAAATTTAAGAAACTATGAGAATAGCAATATCTCTTTTATGGCTAAGATACAAGTCAAGTGGTGGTGTGGAATCATTTAGTAGAAACATACTTGACGGCCTGAAGAATCATAGAGACGATAATTATTATATTCTTGTCTGTAGTAATGATAACGCAGATAGTTTTACGTCGTATGAAAACGATGCTAGGTTCGAGGTTTATCGTTGTGATGTTAACACCAGAGATACGAAGAAGATGCTCTTTTATGAGAATTTTAGACTTGATAGATTAATCTCACGGCTTAATGTGGATCTCTGCTTCGTCCCAACATATAGGATGCCATTATTTATTTCTAAGAATAGGTATGTGGTCGTTATACATGACTTAATAGCATATTGGTATCCTCAGAACTTTTCTGTACTTCGGCGTAAGTGGCTGCAATGGGGGTGGAAAAGGAGCGTAAAAAAGGCCAAAAGAGTGGTTGTTATTTCGGAATTCGTAAGAAATGACATAATAATGCATTTTGGTCCTAAGTTTAACGATAAGATTTTTGTTATTTATAACCCTATATTGCCATCGATGAAGTATGAAGATTTCCATATTGCGGGCACTGAATATGGAATTGGGAAATATGATTATTTTTATACGGTATCTTCTACAGCAAAACATAAAAATTTGTCCACAATTATAAGAATGATGGGCGAGTATGCAAAAAAATATGGAAGAGAAAAGACCCCCAAATTGCTTATATCTGGAGTGGGGCAAGTTGGCCCTGAGGCAAAAACCCATTTTATCACTAATGAAATATTGAATCTTATAAATGATCTTTCTTTGGAAGATATTTGTATTTTAACTGGTTTCGTGAGTGATGAAAGGCGAAATACCTTAATGCAAAATGCTAAGATTTTTCTCTTCCCTTCAGTGTTTGAGGGATTTGGAATGCCTCCAGTAGAGGCATTAGAGATGGGCACTCCCGTTGTAACTACCAAATGTACAGCTCTGCCAGAAGTGACGCATGGAAAGTGTATTTACGTGGAAGACCCATACAGTGTTGAAGAATGGCTGAATAATGTTGAAAAATGTGATACTATTAATAGAAAAAAGCACAGTTTTACTGAATACGGTATAGACAGTATTACACAATCATATCTTAACTGTTTTAACGAAGCAGGAAAGCATGACTATGTAAGTAAGCTCAACAAGTAATATTATGCCGAACTCAATCAATAGAAATGATATGTTTCAAGTAACGGCGACGATAGTCACATATAAAAATTCTCCCAAAGAAATACGTGCAGTGGCAGATTGCTTTCTAAAAAGTAAGCTGGATGTGCATTTATATTTGGTTGATAATTCTCCAGATCCGCTATTGGGAAAATACTTTGAAAACGACTCAAAAGTTGATTATTATTATGTAAATGCTAATCGTGGTTTTGGGGCTGGACATAATGTCATTTTGCGGCAGGCTTCTAAAATGGGCAAATATCACATTGTCTTAAATCCCGACATTACATTCGCAGAGGGTACAATAGAAAACCTTTATAATTATATGGAGGAGAATAGTGATATCGGGAATGTGATGCCTAAGGTGGTATTTCCCGATGGTTCTTTCCAGTATCTATGTAAACTTCTTCCTAGACCCATCGATTGGTTCATTCGCATGCTCCCTATAGAATCAATAAAGAAAAAAATCAATTATAGATTCGAGATGAGATTCGCGGACTTTTCAAAGCCTATGAATGTGCCATATCTTTCGGGATGTTTTATGTTTCTACGTAAAAGTGTGATAGAAGAAATAGGCGTGTTTGACGAACATATTTTTATGTACGGAGAGGATGCTGATTTAAATCGTAGAATATATCAAAAGTTTAGAACAATGTATTATCCAAATGTGACAATCACTCATGCCTATGCGGGTGGTACCCATAAAAGTCTTCGTCTATTTTGGATTACAGTTAAGGCGCTTTCTTATTATCTTTCAAAATGGGGATGGTTTTTTGATAAAGAAAGGGATCTCATTAATAAAGAAACAATAAGTTTATATTCATCAAAGAAATAGAAATGAAGAAACTATTATTTACTGGGGCTTCTGGTTTCTTGGGCTACAATATATGTCCCATATTACAAAAACAATATGATGTCCATACAATCGGGTTAACAGATGATGATGATATAAAGATTAATATAGCCAAAGAGGTGCCGCCTATCAATACGCGCTATGATGTGGTACTGCATGCGGCAGGTAAGGCTCATGTTGTCCCAAAGACAGAAGCGGAGAAGCAGGTTTTCTTTGATGTGAACTATCAGGGAACTGTAAACCTGTGCTCAGCACTGGAGAAAGCCGGAATCCCAAAGTCGTTGGTGTTTATATCTACTGTGGCGGTGTATGGCTGTGAGTATGGGGATTTTATTACTGAGGAGCATCCGTTGGAGGGTGATAGCCCCTATGCTAAGAGTAAGATAATGGCTGAGGAATACCTGACCGAGTGGTGCGCTGATCACGGTGTTGTGCTTGGTATCCTTCGCCCGTCTTTGCTGGCTGGTAAGAATGCTCCTGGCAATCTTGGCGCCATGGTAAATGGCATCAAGAAAGGGTTCTATATGAACATTGCCGGGGGAAAGGTGGTAAAGAGTGTGCTGATGGCAGAGGATATTGCTCGTTTGCTACCTTTGTTGGAAGAGAAAGGTGGAGTTTATAATGTTTGCGATACTCGTCAACCTTCCTTTGGCGAGATTTCTGCTTCCGTTGCGAAACAACTTGGTAAGCACCAACCCATCAGCATTCCATACTGGATGGCTTGGTGTTTGGCAAAGGTCGGTGATTTGCTGGGTGATAAGGCTCCTATCAACAGCTATAAACTGGAGAAGATGACGAAATCACTCACTTTCAGTAATGAAAAGGCCCGCAAGGAACTTGGCTGGGAGCCATTGGATGTGTTGACGAATTATAACATTTAAATTTGTGAGAAGGAGTAACCATCAAAGGGTATTCTTTGATTTAGTCCAAGCTGGTCTCTGGGAGAAAGCAATCCCACAAGAAGCGGCTGTAAACATAAATTGGCAGGAGGTTTACCGATTAGCACAGGAGCAGTCGGTAGTTGGACTTGTCCTTGCCGGATTGGAAAGGTATGATATTAAACCTCCCCAAGCATTACTTCTTCAATGGATTGGCGAAGTGCAGGTGTTAGAGCAGCAGAATAAGGAAATGAACACGTTCATAAGTGGCCTGATTGATGAATTAAGAAAGGCTAGTGTTTATGCCTTGCTGGTGAAAGGGCGGGGGATAGCTCAATGCTATGAGAGGCCTCTGTGGAGGTCTGTTGGTGATGTGGATCTTTTTCTTAGTGACAACAACTATAGAAATGCTGAGAGAATACTTACCGCACAATCTACTTATAAGGAAGAAGAAAAGGAGTATTATAAGCATATCGCTTTCGTTATTGGTTCCTGGGTCGTGGAACTGCATGGGACCCTCAGAGGAGGGCTTTGGAAAAAGATAGACAATGTGCTAGATGAAATGCAGGAGGCTATTTTTTCTGAGGGGAAGGCGCGCTCATGGATGAATGGAAGAACGCAAGTATTCCTTCCTAAGGAGGACGAAGATGTCGTATACGTTTTTACGCATGTTCTTCAACATTTCTTTAAGGAGGGGGTTGGTTTGAGACAAATCTGCGACTGGTGTAGGTTGTTGTGGACATATAAGGAATCATTGGATTATGACTTGTTGAAGTCTAGGATTTCCAAAATGGGCCTTTTGAGTGAGTGGAAGGCTTTTGGTACTTTAGCGGTGGCGTATCTGGGAATGCCAGTCGAAGCCATGCCTTTTTATTCATCTAATAAGAAATGGAAAAGAAGGGCTAATAGGATACTTTCGTTTATTATTGAAACCGGTAATTTCGGACATAACCGTGATTACTCATATCAGAAGAAGTATCCATTCTTGATTTATAAGCTGATATCTGCGTGGAAGCATGTCAAGGATGCTTTTAAGTATTTTATAATATTCCCTTTGGACACGATAAGGGTAACTGAAAGAAGGATGAGAGTAGGCCTTAGAATTGCTTTAAAAGGTGAGAGACATGAATAAGAATATGGATAGACGGGATTTTATGAAGACTGCGGGATGCGCTTCTGCCGGCCTGGTGATTGGAGGGTTGGGGATAAGTATTCCGGCTCATGCGCAAGACAATAATCTGAATCCTAATGGGATGGATTATTCTGTCTTGCAAAAGAACAAAGCATTCTCTGCCCAAGCCATAAGTGATAATACTATCTATGAAATTCGTAACGACTTTGATTTGGGTGGGCAGTCTATAAAACTACCAGCAAGCTGCATTCTTAAATTTGAAGGAGGCAAAATAAACAGAGGGACATTAACAGGGAACAACACTTTGATAGATGCTCCATTGACTACGATATTCGGACCTGATGTCTCCTTATCTGGTACTTGGCGTTTGCAGGAAGTACATCCAGAATGGTTTGGTGCTGTCGGTGATGGAAAATCAGATGATGTTCGAGCCATCCAGAGAGCAATAGATACATGCTCTTCGCTTAAAAGCGTGAATACCGTACTGTTTTCGGATGGGGAGTATCTGATAAATACTCCCATCAATCTTAACTCTGACAAGTCATTCACGAGACACAATATTTGCTTAAAGGGAAGTTCGATGCCGTTTACTTCGGTAGGGAAAGGTGTAAGAATTATCGGAAATACCGGCGGATCGATAATTGAGGCAATAGATTCAGTGAATTGTGTGATAGAGAATATCGCATTATTCTCTGGCTCCAGTTCCAAACCTTCGACCATTGGAGTTGTTATAGCAAGAGGAGACCTACAATATGTTCCCAAATTCACAATGCGAAATAGTTTTGTGAGCATTGGGTTCAATCAGGCACAGTCACGTAATTATAATGGCGGGTTTGGGAGTATTGGATTACTGATTAACGATGCTGAAGAATCTATCTTTGACAATGTCGAAGTATGCGCCAATCTGTGCGTCGGGGTCACTCATAATGGGAAGATGGCAAAGTATTCCGTTGATGAGAAAGGAGTGCCTAAGAGTAAGATTTATTATACGTATAAGCCCTTCTTCAACAAAAAATTTTCTTATTTGAGCAATACCTTGTATCGGTTCAACAATTGTCGGTTTCTTAGTAAGGGGAAAATTTCTCCAGCTGTTTTTGTGAGCTCAACTTCCGATGCTAATTTTTTCAATTGTTTCTTTCAGACTTCAAAATGGGGGAGTCATAACGGGAATGTGAACTATGCGATGTATTTAGGAGCACTTCGAAATAGTACTGTAAAGGCATCATTTGAAGGGTACGGAACTGCAATTGTCTGCGATTCAGAAATATCGAACTGTGACATTCGTATGGTGATTGACGGACGGGATTCAAATGGAGTGATTCATATTGTGGAACCAGACAGAACGGAGAGGAATTGGTACAACAATAACATTTCTGTAACTTCGAATGAGGCAGATAAGCCATTGTTTGTATTGGAAAAGAACCATTCACTAGATAATTGTCTGATAGGATTGGCTAATAACAATATATGCAGTAATACCAAAGATAGGAATATTCTACCGGCCTTCGACATCTTGAAAAGAGATAATAATCTAAGACTATCGAACGTGAGTTATTTGGAGGCGGGGCGATATCATGGTAGAATAATAAGCGACAGCCCTTCTGCCGTTTCTATAGATGAGTCAAAGTATTACCATCTATGGGACTATTTGGTGGGCTCAAATGCGCCTGATAGTCAAGGAAGTTCTTGTAGTATTGAAGATTTTGTGACTTGTCTGACAGCCAATACAGGCTCGCCCGCTCCAACCTCCTATAACATTAAGATTATTGTTGAAATAATGAATATGTCAAGCAAGAATAAGCCGTCTTTCCAAGTAAGGTATTCGTTTACGCCAATATATCAAGGTTATATATATGCGTCACATCAGATAGAAAGTATTGAACCGGTAGTCGTTTTCAATAACGACAAATACAAAGTCTCATGTTTTGTTAGAATTAAGAGAAAGAATCATTCGAATACAATGCGCGCTACTATTGCGCAGGAAATTGAGTATAATGGGACGCCAATCCGTTCAGGTAGACAAATCCTTGTCGCGAATGATGTTATCTCTTCATTAAAAGATTATCCGACACAAGGATTATTAAAGAGCGTTGCGTTTGAGGGCAAAGAACGTCCTTTAGCTCCCGTCGGTTTCTGCTATTTTGACACGTCTCTTTCTCCCGCTCGGCCCGTATGGTTTAATGGCAAAGATTGGGTGGATGCAAACGGAAAGGTGGTATAAAAATGAGTTGTGAAATAGTTTAAAGTAATAAGAGTGAATTATTTAAATATAGAAATATAAACATAAAGTATAATGGCAAAAAAAGCATTGATTACCGGAGTGACGGGTCAGGATGGCTCGTACCTGAGTGAATTCCTGTTGGAGAAAGGATATGATGTACACGGCATCATTCGCCGTTCTTCTGTGGATTTCCGTGAGCGCATTGCGCATCTGGAGGGGAAGCCGCACTTTCATCTGCATTATGCGGATTTGGGCGACTCGATGTCTATCGTGAAGGTGGTTGATAAGGTTCGGCCGGATGAGATTTACAATCTGGCGGCGCAGAGCCACGTGCAGGTTTCGTTTGACTCGCCGGAGTTTACGGCAGACGTAGATGCCACTGGCGTGCTGCGTGTGCTGGAGGCGGTGCGGGCCTGCCATCTGGAGAAGACGTGCCGGATTTATCAGGCGTCGACCAGTGAGCTTTACGGTAAGGTGGAGGAAGTGCCTCAGAATGAGAATACACCGTTCCATCCTTATAGCCCGTATGCAGTGGCGAAACTCTATGGCTACTGGATTGTGAAGGAGTACCGCGAGGCGTACAATATGTTCTGCTGCTCGGGTATCCTGTTCAACCACGAGAGCGAGCGCCGCGGAGAGACGTTTGTGACCCGTAAAATTACTTTGGCTGCAGCCCGTATTTCCCAGGGACTGCAGGATTGCCTGTACCTGGGTAACCTGGACAGCCTGCGTGACTGGGGCTACGCCAAGGACTATGTGGAGTGCATGTGGCTCATTCTGCAGAATGACAAGCCGGAAGACTTTGTGATTGCAACGGGCGTGCAGCACAGTGTACGTGAGTTCACGGAACTGGCTTTCAAGCATGCCGGTATCGAGCTGAAGTTTGAGGGCAAGGGCATAGATGAGAAGGGTATCGTGGTGAAAGGTCCCGAGAAGCTTATTGGTAAGACTGTGGTGGCTGTGAGCGAGGACTTTTATCGGCCTACGGATGTGGTGAACCTCTGGGGTGATCCGACGAAGGCGAAGGCGAAGTTGGGCTGGAACCCCGCCAAGACTAGCTTCGAGCAGCTGGTGAAGCTGATGGTGGAGCACGACATTGCCAAGGTGGCGTCTGAGGGCGCAGCAGCGAAGGTTCGCACCAACCTGGCTGAGTATCTGGAAAAAGGAATTGTGAAGTAATGGCACTTGATAAGAATTCGAAAATATATGTAGCGGGACACCACGGCCTGGTGGGTTCCGCTATCTGGAATAACCTGAAGGCCCGCGGATATAATAACCTGGTGGGGCGTTCGCACAAGGAACTGGACTTGACGGACCAGGTGGCGGTGAAGAAGTTCTTCGACGAGGAGCAGCCGGATGCCGTAGTGCTTGCCGCCGCTTTCGTGGGGGGCATTATGGCCAATATGCTGTACCGGGCAGACTTCATTATGATGAACATGAAGATCCAGTGCAACGTGATTAGCGAGGCGTATGCCCATGGAGTGAAGAAGTTGCTGTTCTTGGGGTCGACGTGTATCTATCCCAAGAATGCGCCGCAGCCTATGAAGGAGGATTGCCTACTCACATCTCCGCTGGAATACACTAACGAGGAGTATGCCATTGCCAAGATTGCCGGCCTGAAGATGTGCGAAAGCTATAACCTGCAGTATGGCACCAACTACATTGCGGTGATGCCCACGAACCTGTATGGCCCCAACGACAACTTCCATCTGGAGAACAGCCACGTGATGCCAGCCATGATGCGTAAGGTGTATCTGGCTAAACTGATTCACGACGGTGCCTGGGACAAGATTGCCATTGACCTGAATAAGCGGCCGGTGGAAGGGGTTTCCGGTTCGGCTTCACATGAAGATATCCTGAAGGTGCTGGGCAAGTACGGCATCTTTGACAACAAGGTGGTGCTGTGGGGCACCGGCAAGCCGCTACGTGAGTTCCTGTGGAGCGAGGATATGGCGGATGCCAGTGTACATGTGCTGCTAAATGTGAATTTCAGCGACATCATCGGCATTGAGAAGTATTCTTCCGTGCATTATGGCGCCTCGACGGATGGCGCTGTGGACAGGAACCATTCGGCCGGGCGCGGCGGCTACATTCCTTCGCTGGGCGAGATCCGCAACTGCCACATCAACGTGGGCACGGGCAAGGAACTGACCATCCGGGAGCTTTCCCAGCTTGTGGTGAAAGCCGTGGGCTTCGAGGGCGAGGTGGAATTTGACGCTTCCAAACCGGACGGCACCATGCGAAAACTGATTGACGTTTCCAAGCTGCATTCCCTGGGCTGGACGCACAAGGTGGAGATTGAGGACGGTGTGCAGAAGCTGTTTGATTGGTACAAGGAAAGCCTGAATGCCTAAGAAAGTATTTGTTTCCGGTTGCTACGACCTGCTGCATAGCGGGCATGTGGAGTTTTTCCGCCAGGCTGCGCAGTATGGGGATTTGTATGTGGGAATCGGGAGCGATAAGACGTATTTGGGATACAAGCACCGGAAGACGGTGTACAGCGAGCAGGAGCGCCTGTTCATGGTAAAGAGTATCCGTTATGTGAAGGATGCCTTTATCAATGCGGGAAGCGGCGTGCTGGACTTTGTGCCTACGCTGGACATTGTGAAGCCGGATGTGTTTGTGGTGAATCACGACGGCGGCTCTCCGGAGAAGAGGCGGATTTGCGAGGAGCGTGGGATTGAATATGTGGAGCTTTCCCGTGATCCGCATGCTGGCCTTACGGCGCGTTCTTCGACAGATTTGAAGAAGACGGATTCGCAGATCCCGACGCGGCTTGATTTGGCGGGGACGTGGATTGACCAGCCGTATGTGTCTTGCTTTGCGCCGGGGTGGGCGATAACCATCTCGTTGGAACCTACGTTTGAGGTGCGGGAGCGGTGCGGGCTTTCTACATCGACCCGGAATGTGATCAAGAAGATCTGGCCGTATCAGCTGCCCAACATGGACCCGGAGATGCTGGCGAAGCTGGTGTTCTGCTTCGAGAACGATCCGGAGCGCTCGGACGGGATTATTTCCGGGGCGCAGGATTCGATTGGCATTTGTGTGCCGGGGCTTTGTCGGCATTATTATAATAACCGGTTTTGGCCGGAGAAGATAGAGGTTTGCTCCGATGAGGCTGTTTTGAGCTGGCTGGAGAGCCATCTGGTGATGATTCCGATGGAGCCGCGGAGGCCGGGTTGTTCGGTGGTGGAGGGGAAGGATATTACTGAGCCGAAGGTTCGCGCGCTGGCTGCGGCGGCTTCGGATTGCTGGGATGCGATTCTTGCGCGGGACCTTTCTGCATTTGCGGCTGCATATCGGGCTTCGTTTGATGCGCAGGTGGCCATGTTCCCGGCGATGATCCAGGGATGTGTGCAGGCGTATATTGACAAGTATTCCGCTATGCCGGAGATCTTGGCCTGGAAGATGCCGGGCGCCGGAGGTGGGGGGTATCTTGCCTGTGTGGTCAGGGATGCATCGGCCTTTGTGGCGGAGCATCCGGAGGCGATTCCGCTGACTATCCGCAGGCCCGGACTATAGACCTCTTGCCTGTCAAGCAAGAGGTCCAAACCAACTAAGCTAAGCGCTTATGAAAGTTGTTGAAAAGAAGTTTTTGCTGCCTTTCTGCCTGGTTACAAGCCTTTTCCTCTTGTGGGGGTTGGCGAATAACATGACGGATACGCTGCTGAGTGCATTCAAGAGGATTATGGAGATGAGCGACACACAGACGTCGCTCATTCAGTTTGCGTTCTATGGGGCGTATTTCGTGATTGCGTTGCCGGCCGCCTTGTTTATCCGGAAACATTCTTATAAGAGTGGCGTGATCCTGGGGCTGTGCCTTTATGCCGGCGGGGCTCTGCTGTTTATGCCTGCGGCGAAGGCGGCGAGTTATGCTTTTTATCTGGTGGCCATTTACATCATGGCCAGCGGCTGCTCGGTGCTGGAAACAACGGCGAATCCGTATATCATGGCTATGGGTAGCCCGGAGACGGCGACCCGGCGGCTGAATATCGCGCAGGCCTTTAATCCTATCGGCTCCATTCTGGGCATTCTCATGAGCAAGTTCTTTATTCTCAAGGATATTTCGCTGTATTCGGTGAGCGGGACGTATATGACGCTGGGACTGGTGCTGGTGGGAATTATGGTGATTATGCTGTTTGCGCGGATGCCGGAGGGGCGTGATACCGGGGCTACCAGCGGGGTGCGGGCGTCGTTCCGCAGGCTGCTGGCGAATAAGACGTATGTGTTTGGCGTAGTGGCGCAGTTTTTCTAT
>OCVV011324973.1_pt1 | contig 27794 bp, 20 predicted proteins | sample 1539721 | NCBI WGS metagenome assembly OCVV01 (sample SAMN02144230, study PRJEB22623) | gut metagenome | biome: sheep rumen | host: Ovis aries | place: New Zealand | reverse complement strand
TCGGAGACAAGAACAATCCCGCAATTGTTCTTATACACGGTATGTTTTGCGATTACAATTCTGTAATGCACTTTGCAAAGTATTTGCAGGACGACTTTTTCCTCATACTCCCCACGCTTGACGGACATTATCCTGATTCAAAGGATTATACAACCGCTTCAAAGCAGGGCAGAATATTGACTGTTGCACTTGAAAAAATGGAACTTGACAAAATAGCCATGATACACGGAACATCAATCGGAGCTGTTGTTGCCCTTGAAATGGCTAAGGTATGCCATATTCCCGTTGATAATTATTTTTTTGATGCAGGTTCTTTCTATCGTTTTACGGGTGCAGTAAAAAAATTTACATACAACAGATTATTGAAATTTTCAAACAATCTGAAAAATTCAACTGTTGACGAGGTTATGCATGAAAAATTCGTAAACTGGTTCTGCGGTGATAATCCTGAAAATTATGCCGATATAATCCGTATAGCCACTAATACTCTAAGTTTCATGACAGAAAATACCATAAAAAATGCAGCGGAAAGCTGTTATAATTGTCATCTTCCGAGTATTGAAGATGAAATCACAGAAAAATTCCTTTTCCATTTTTCATACAGAGAACCTGCCCACAAATGCAAAAAGCGTCTTGAAAGCAAATATCCGCTCGCACGTTTTTCGGGTTATCAGGGCAAAAATTACTGCGGATTCCAGATGAATGAGCCTGAGAAATACGCAGAATACCTTAAAAACATAATAAAAAGTTCATAAAAAAACCACCGCATTTTCAGCGGCGGTTTAAGTTTTAATTAAAGTGACGAATGGAAAGTTCTTGAAATAACGTCGTCCTGCTGTTCTTTTGTAAGCTTTACGAAATTTACTGCATATCCTGAAACTCTTACAGTGAGCTGTGGATATTTTTCGGGGTGAGCCTGAGCATCGAGGAGAGTTTCTCTTGTGAACACATTTACATTGAGGTGATGACCGCCTTTTTCAACGTAACCGTCAATGAGTTCGATGAGATTATCAATCTGTTTTTCGTTTGCCATAATAATCCTCCTGTTTTTTATTGTTAATTTATATTTAATAATTACAGCCGATTAATTTGAATTACACGTTCGGGATTTTGAATTTAATCTTCATCATCAACAGCGTTTTCAGTAGGCTGACAGCAAGCACCTTTTATGCCTGAGCAGTCTGTACTTCTGACAGTATTGACTGTAATGCCGCCGTCACCTGACTGAATATTGACATGACCGCTTCCCTGAGCCATGAGAGCGTCTATCAAATCAGCGAGTTCTTCGGGGTTGTCTGCATTTTTGATTATATCGGGATTAATATTCATTATTCTTCTTCCTTGAGTTTGTCGAGGTCTATATCTCCGACGAATACCTGCATATCCTTGCCGAGGGCATCGGGGACAATTGAGAAAGTATTTGATATACCGTCCTGAGCGTGGCGGAAGGGGATTTTAGCAACAGATGAGAGTGAAGCAACTGCGCCATGAGTATCTCTGCCGTGCATGGGGTTGGCACCGGGAGCGAGCGGAACGCCCTGTTTTCTGCCGTCAGGTGTATTACCTGTCTTTTTGCCGTAAACAACATTTGAAGTTATAGTGAGAATAGACATTGTAGGAACGCTGTCACGGTAGGTATGGTGTTTTCTTATGCAGTCCATAAATCTGCGGACAACAGTAACGGCTATATCGTCAACACGGTCGTCATTGTTTCCGTATTTCGGGAAATCTCCTTCAACTTCATAGTCAACAACGACATTTTTAGCGATATCAATTACATTACCTGCTTTGTCCTTGATTTCGATATCCTTTCTTATTGGTTTAACCTTAGCGTACTTGATAGCTGAAAGTGAATCGGCTACAACGGAAAGACCTGCTATACCCGTAGCGAAATAGCGTTTTACATCTCTGTCGTGGAGAGCCATCTGGAGTCTTTCATAGCTGTACTTGTCGTGCATATAGTGGATAACATTGAGGGTATTTACATAAAGACCCGCAAGCCATTCCATCATATCCATATATTTTTCCCATACGTCATCGAAGTCGAGGTATTCGGTATCGACAGGTCTGTACTTAGGACCTACCTGAATACCGAGTCTTTCGTCAACACCGCCGTTTATAGCGTATAAGAGACATTTAGCGAGGTTAGCTCTTGCACCGAAGAACTGCATTTCCTTTCCGATTCTCATAGATGAAACACAGCAGGCGATAGCGTAGTCGTCACCGTGGGTAACTCTCATCATATCGTCATTTTCGTACTGTATGGAAGAAGTTTGAATAGATATTTTAGCACAGTAAGCCTTGAAATTTCTGGGGAGTTTCTGTGACCAGAGAACAGTCATATTCGGTTCGGGGGCAGTACCGAGGTTTTCGAGGGTATGGAGATAGCGGAAACTGTTTTTTGTAACGAGGTGATGACCGTCAACATCAACACCGCCTATTGATTCAGTAACCCATGTGGGGTCGCCTGAAAAGAGTGAATTATATTCGGGAGTGCGGGCGAACTTGACGATACGCAGTTTCATGATGAAATGGTCGATAAGTTCCTGAGCCTGTTCTTCTGTGAGGATACCCTTTTCAAGGTCACGCTGAATGAATATATCGAGGAAAGTGGAAGTTCTGCCGAGTGACATAGCTGCGCCGTTCTGTTCCTTGACAGCGGCAAGATATCCGAAATAGAGCCACTGAACGGCTTCTTTTGCGGTTGATGCGGGTTTTGAGATATCGAAACCGTATATTTCGCCGAGTTTTTTCAAATCCTGCAAAGCACGGACCTGTTCAGCGAGTTCTTCACGCAGGCGGATATTTTTTGAAGTCATTCTCACAAGAGAAGTTTCAATCTGATGTTTTTTGTCGGCAATAAGGATATCAACGCCATAGAGGGCAACACGCCTGTAATCGCCTATAATTCTGCCTCTGCCGTAAGCGTCGGGCAGACCCGTAAGGATAGCGGAGTGACGGGCGAGGCGCATTTCGGGGGTATAGGCATCGAAAACGCCCTGATTGTGAGTTTTTCTGTACTTTGTGAAAATTTCCACAACTGACGGGTCAACCTCATAGCCGTATTCTTTGCAGGCTTGCTGCGCCATTCTTATACCGCCGAAGGGCTGGAGGGAGCGTTTAAAAGGCTTGTCTGTCTGTAAGCCGACAATCTGTTCGAGGTCTTTATTGAGGTAGCCTGCACCATGGGAAGTGATAGTGGAGATTATTTTTGTATCCATATCGAGGACACCGCCAGCCTCACGTTCCTGACGGGACAAATCCATGACCTGTTCCCAGAGTTTTTTTGTAGCCTCTGTTGGGGGAGCGAGGAAGCTTTCATCACCGTCATAGGGTGTGTAGTTTTTCTTGATGAAATCACGGACATTTACAGATGTATTGCACCAGCGGCCTTCTTTGAAGCCTTCCCATTCCTTTGGAAATTCTTTAATGAAATGTAACATATCCATACTCCTTTGACAAATTTTTGACTATATTAATATTAGCACATTGTTGAAGAATTGTCAATCTAAATGTTAGCCAAAGTTATCAAGATTTAAAAGCGATAAATATTTATTTTTTACTATCTGAGTAAATTGACAAATCATAAACAACGGATTACAGGGGAAAAATTAATTATTAAAAGATATTATCAAATTTCTTTCGTTAAAATTACCTGATATTGTCTATAAAGTTTAGTGAAATAGCAGAAAATTTTTTTAATGATTTTCGTCTTGAATTGTTAAAAAATCCTTGACGCAGGCTGTATTTGTATGTTATAATTCTGTCATTGATAAAGGGACTGTTCCCGTTGCGGACAGGAGGTAATTTTTTTGAACACGGAAAATTTATACAGAATAGGCAGAGTAACAGTTGACAGCAGTTTTCACACTCAAAGTGCTGACGAAGCATTTTTCAGTTATTTCGGAAATGATGTCACATATTCCATAAAGCGCACAATTTATCCCGATGATGCGGAAAAAATAGAGGAATTTATGAAAATTTCCGACAATGCCGAAAGAAAAACCGTCATAAGAATGAAAGGTCTTAACGGTGAAATGAGGTGGGTGCTTGCAGGAGTAAAACTTTCAGGGCATACAGGCGAGGGAAACCTTTACAGCATAGATTTCAGTGATATATTTACTCTCGAAGAAAATTCAATGAGATACAGGAAAAATCTTTCACGTTACAGATTTATTCTCAGTCTCAGCGGTGATTTTGCCTTTGAATACAGTTTTGAGACAAAAAGGATAAAAATATACATATCTGATTTCTGCCGTGATATAACACTCACTGACGAACCGCTTGAAAAATGGCGTGAGAATGCAATAAATTCAGGCTATGTGCTTTCGAGGTATCTTGAAACATTCAATACGCTGTGCCGTGATATAAAAAACGGCGTATACCGTTTTGACTATGAACTTGAAACATCAATTCTCACAAACGGAAAAAACAGGGAACTTTGTCTTTTCAAAGGTGTAACGCATCATTCTGACCCTGAAAACAAGACCGTATACGGCATAATATCCGTCATAAGTTCAAAACACAAGGCGAAAGATATAAATTTATCTCTTGAATCGAATAAAGACCAGCTTTCGGGACTTTTAAGCAAAAGGGCAGTAACATCATATGCTCTTGACATACTTTCGGGCGAACCTGCGTACAATGTAAATCTTGTCATACTTGACATAGATGATTTCACGGATATAAATTCAAGATACGGGCATCTTTTCGGTGATGAAGTAATCTATACCATAGCATCAATAGTAAAAAAGGAAATAGGCACAAGAGGTATTGCAGGACGTATAAGCGGAGGAGGTTTTCTCATAGTCCTTGAAGAAACAAGGGACGAGGAGGATTTGCGTGGAATACTCAGGGCTATACGCACAAATACGGAATATGCCTTTTCGGAACGTTTTGAAAATTTTCATCTTACCTGTTCAATGGGGGTATCGACATATCCCACGGACAGCAAGGACTATGATGAACTTTTCATGCAGGCGGACAAGGCTTTGTATCTCGCTCAGGAAAAGGGAAAAAACCGCTATGTAATATACGATATAAACAAGCACGGTCCTGTTGAAAAGGATATCGAAAATAAAATAGCTTTTCTCAGCAACGGAAAAGATACTACGGAAAAATTGTCTTTTGTCGGAAATATTACTGAAAGTCTTGTATTCGGACGCATACCCGATATATCGGTTCTGCTTGAACAGATACGCTCACAGTTTTCGATAGATGACATATGTGTATTTGCAGGCAGTGACATGAGTCTTATACTTAGCTGCGGAAATGCTGTATCAAGAAATGCATCATATGTGCTTGAAAATAATTTTACAAACAGATTTTCAGGTGACAGCGTATTTGTTATAGACAATGTAAATGAACTTGAGGGCAGGGACGACAATGCCTTTATGCGTCTTTCATCGGAAAATATAGGCGGAGCAGTAGAATATCTCATAACAGATGATGCAATAGTGAAGGGAATGATATCATTCTGTTACATAGGCAGATTCAAAAAATGGTCTGTATCAGATATAAATTATCTTGTGATACTTGGCAGACTTATTTCGTCCATACTGAAAAAACAGGCATTCATATGAAAAAATCCCCCGAAAAATACGGGGGATATTTTGTTGCGGGAAATAATCAGCCGAAAGAGCGTGAATTTTTCTTTCGTTTCTTTATTTCGTACATGGCATCATCAGCCTGCTGTATCAGGTTAAAGAGGGTAGTGTCATCATTTGCGACAGTTATGATACTTCCCACGCTTGCGGAAATTTTATAGGGTTTATTGAAGATTTCGTTTTTATTTTCGAGTTTGCGGTTTAATTTTCTTTCAAAGGATTCCGCATCTTTGTCCGAAACATTTTTATTGAATATAACAAATTCATCGCCTCCGAAACGGGCGCACACGCTGCCAGGGCGGACGGATTCGGTTATAGCTTCAGCGAGTTTTTTTATAGCGAAATCGCCTTCATTATGACCATAGTTGTCGTTTATGAATTTAAGACCGTCCATATCGACAAAGGTAAGCATAACTTTTTTATTTTTCTTTACACATTCATTGAATGTATTGTCAACTATGTTTATAAAGCCGTTTCTGTTGTAGATATCGCAGAGGGGGTCTATTACATAGAGTCTGTTGAGTTCGTCCATAGCCTTGTTTATATGTATAAGTTTTCGGATATTTTCGAGGGAATGGCTTATATTCATGGAGAAAGTATGGCAGAAAAGGCTGTATATACCGAATTCACCGTTTGTGATGATGTAGTATCCGAGACATCTTTCCCTGAAATGAATCGGGAGGAAGAAACTTATATTTCCGCCGTTTGTGAGTTCAGCGGGGTACATTTCGTTTCCTGAGAAGTATTCGACAGACGAGACATTATTTTTTTCCCATATAAGCGGAGCGGTCATTCCCGAAGAAAATGCATATTCGGGGTCATTTTCCATAAAAGTCTCCTGCCAGTCGCTTGTAAGGCAGAGAGAAAATCTTTCACATTCAAGTCTGGGGATAAAATCTTTTATTACATTGAGGTTGTCCTCAAAAGTTTCCGTTTCAGCGAGTTTAGCGGCGAATATATTGAGCATATGGACATTTTCGTTATTTGTTTCGATTTTCTTATAGGTACGTCTTTTATATTCTGTTATATCGTTGGATTTGTCGCAGCAGCAGCCGCAACTTTCGGAAAATATGGGGGAAGCTTCAAGTCTTATGGTTTTTTCGGGGATATTTCCGCTGAGTATGTCAAGAATTGTCTGACAGGCTATATATCCTGCTTCTTCGAGGGGTCTTTTAACGGAAGTGAGGGCGGGGGTGAAATTTCTTGCGTTATAGGTGTAGTCAAAACCTGTAACTATTGTATCATCGGGTACTTTATAGCCGAATTTTTCGAGAGTGCTTACAGCGGTAAGAGCCATTGCATCATTTGCACAGATATATGCATCGGGGAGAGACTGCCCCGTACTCATAAAGTATTCAATGGCAGATTTTCCGTCAGGGCTTCTGAATTCTCCGTAATAAATGCGCTGTTCATCGACGGGGAGGTTATTTTCAGCCATTACTTCACGGAAAGCTTTAAGCCTGTCTCTTGCTTCGGGGTTTGACATAGGACCTGAGATATAGTTTAAAGTTTCCGCACCGTGTACTTTAATTGTATGTCTTATGATATCCTTCATGGCAGTGATATTGTCTATGCTGATATTGAATATTTCGGGATAGTCGGCACAGTCGAATATAACTGCGGGTATTCCTGATTTTCTGACGTTTCTGATTATTTTTTCCTTTACTTCCGTATTGCATATGGTATTTGTCATAAGTATGACCGCATCAAAGAAATCATAATCAATCAGGTTATAGATACAGTATTCGCCTATATCGTAGAGATTACTGCCAATCATACCGCCGAAAGCGGCAAAATATGAGGTATTTACGTTATGCTGTCTTGTAAACCTGTTTATGCCTTCTATTATGTCGTTCTGATATTCTTCATCTATGCCTGAAACAATAACCGCAATATTTATTATTCTGTCGTTATCCATAACAATTCTCCGTTCCGATATGAAAATTATCTTTAATAGAATTATATCACATTTTTTTCGGAAATAAAACAGATTAAACAAAATTCGTATTAATACACAACATAATAATTCCTTTATTGTCAATAATGCACAAAGATAAATATTTATATAAAATAAAAAAAACGGTTGCAAATAAAGAAAAAATGTAGTATAATAGTTAGGGAACTTTTTCCCTTGTGATAATGATACAATGGCGTTTCATTGTCAGAAATATTCTTTACATTATTCGGAGGTAATATTTATGTGCGGAATTGTCGGCTTTACAAACAATATCCAGAATCCCGATAAGGTTATCGGTGACATGATGGACAGAATAAAGCACCGTGGACCTGATGCAGAGGGAAAATATATCGACAGCAGTATCGCCCTCGGTCACCGCAGACTCAGTATCATTGATACGGGAGCAGGCGGAAATCAGCCCATTTTCAACGAGGACGGAAATATTGTCATCGTTTTCAACGGTGAAATATACAACTACCGTGAAATCAGAGAGGAACTCAGGGCGGAAGGTCATGTCTTTAAAACCAATACCGATACCGAAGTCCTCGTCCACGGCTATGAGGAATACGGCACAAATCTCCTCGAAAAACTCAGAGGTATGTTTTCATTCCTCATATGGGACAAAAATAAAAAACAGCTCTTCGGCGCAAGGGACTTTTTCGGAATAAAACCAATGTATTACGCTAAAATGGGAAAAACTTTCATGTTCGGCTCGGAAATAAAAAGCTTTCTCGACCACCCGCATTTCAAAAAGGAACTCAATACATCAGCACTTGAAAACTATCTCACATTCCAGTATTCCCCGACAAAGGAAACATTTTTCAAAAATGTATACAAACTCCTGCCTGCACATTATTTCATACTCAAAGACGGAAAACTTACCGTAAAACCATACTGGGACGTATATTTCAACGAGGAAAAGGGAAGTACCGTTGAAGAATGGTCAGACAGAATTTCAGAAGTTTTCCACGATTCCGTAAAGGCTCACAAAATAGCCGATGTCGAAGTAGGTTCATTCCTTTCAAGCGGAGTGGATTCAAGCTATGTCGCAGCCGTTGCAGATGTTGACAATACATTTACAGTCGGTTTCGGAGATGATGAAAAATATAACGAAATCTCATGGGCTAAGGATTTCTCAGAGGCTATCGGAAAGGAAAATACAAGCAAGGTGATTTCCCCCGAAGAATACTGGGGAAGTCTCGAAAAAATCCAGTACCATATGGACGAACCGCTCGCAGACCCTTCCGCAGTAGCACTGTATTTCGTGTGCAATATCGCATCACAGAAACTCAAAGTAGTTCTTTCGGGAGAGGGCGCAGACGAAATTTTCGGAGGATATAACGTGTATTCCGACCCTGACGGCACAGTTTACGACAAACTCCCACGAGTTCTGAAAAGAGGTATTGCAGACGTTGCAGAAAAACTCCCGCAGAGGAGAGGCGTGAATTTCTTTGTACGCAAAGGTCGTGACGTTGAGGAGAGATTTATCGGAAATGCCTATATATTCAGCCCTGCACAGAGAAAAGACATACTTAAAATAAAAACTTCCGCACCGCCCCCGCAGTTCCTTACAAAACCCTACTACAACAGGGTACGCAATAAGGACGATGTTACAAAAATGCAGTATCTCGATTTGCATATGTGGCTTGCAGGAGATATTCTCCTCAAAGCGGATAAAATGAGTATGGCAAATTCCCTTGAACTGCGTGTTCCTTTCCTCGATAAGGAAATAATGAGCCTTGCCGAGAAAATTCCGACAGAGTTCAGAGTTACACGCTCAAAGAAAACCGATGAAACAAAATATATAACCAAATATGCCATGAGACTTGCCGCTAAAAAAGATACTCCCGAACAGACCGCCGCAACCGCTGAAAAGAAAAAACTCGGTTTCCCTGTTCCCATAAGAGTATGGCTCAGAGAGGATAAGTATTATAATGTGGTGAAAACTGCCTTTGAAAGCAAAAATTCACAGAAATTCTTCAATACAGAAAAAATAGTAAAACTCCTCGATGACCATAAGGACGGCAAAGCAGATAACAGCAGAAAAATCTGGACCGTATTTACTTTTCTTGTATGGTACAAAGTGTATTTCGGTGTATAATTAATAATTTAATTTGTTAGTTTGCATTAAATAAGAGGAAAATCTGCGCTCTTGACGTATGAACGAACGTAATGAAATGAAGTGAGTGAATAGTCAAGGCTATAAAAGCGCAGATTTGACGATTTTAAATAGGAGGCTTTTATGAAATCAGAATATCAGCATTTTATTGACCTGAACGATTATCCCGTACAGTGGTGGCTCAATGTCCTTGAACTCGGTGAGAAAATCAAGAATAACCCCTCGGATTTCGCTCACGAATGTGACGGAAAAATTATGGCTACTCTTTTCTATGAACCGTCCACACGCACACAGATGTCTTTCCAGACTGCCATGATACGCCTCGGCGGTCAGATAATAGGTTTCGACAACCCTGCAAATTCTTCCGTCTCCAAAGGAGAAACAATCAAGGATACTACTAAAATTGTAAGCAATTATGCGGATATACTCGTCATAAGACACCCCGTTGCAGGTGCGGCAAAAGCCGCTTCATTAAGTGCGGACTGCTCCGTTATAAATGCAGGTGACGGAGGTCATCTTCACCCTACCCAGACCCTTACAGACCTGCTTACACTCAAAACCGAAAAGAAAAGACTCGATAATTTAACTATCGGTATGTGTGGTGACCTGCTCAACGGAAGAACTGTCCATTCCCTCTGCAAAGCCCTGAGTATGTTCAATAACAGGTTTATATTCATATCCACAAAACATCTGAGTATGCCTGCCTATATAAAGGATATCATCAAGGCTAACGGAAGTTCATATGAAGAAGTCAATACCCTTGAAGAAGCTGTGGACAAGCTCGATGTCCTCTATATGACAAGGATTCAGCAGGAACGTTTTTCAAGCGAAGAAGAATATCTCGCTGAAAAAGATACATATGTCCTCGATAAACAGAAAATGAAGCTTGCAAAAAAAGATATGATTGTAATGCACCCTCTGCCGAGAGTTGATGAAATTTCTGTTGAAGTTGATGATGATTCAAGGGCTATGTATTTCAGACAGGCAAAATACGGAGTTTTTGTGCGTATGGCTCTGATAATGACCATGCTCGGCGAAAAGAAGGAATCCGTTACGCTCAAAGGCAAAACATTCGGAAAAATAAATTGCAGTAATCCGAACTGCATCACGAATCATGAGACATATCTGCCGAAAAGCTTCATTCCCTGCGGTGATGAAACTCTTATCGAATGTGAATACTGTGACGAAAGAAAATTAATCTGACAAAAAGAAAAACTGCTGTCGCATAACACGACAGCAGTCTTTTAAAATTTTATTCTACGTCAATTACTTTACGATGTACTTGTCGATTTCCTTAAAGAATGCATCTGCATCGTCTGTGTGTGCAGTAAGCTCAATAGGACGGCTGAGGTCAAGGCTGAAAATACCCATGATAGATTTTGCATCGACAGCATATCTGCCTGAGATAAGGTCAATGTCATAGTCGTACTTCATAACGATATTAACGAAGTCCTTTACGTCATTGATTTCGACAAGTCTGATAGTAGTCTTTGTCATAATTTGCCTCCTTAGTGTGCCTACACCCCGAAAGGGGGGAGTAGTATGTGTTTGTTTTTTATTGTTTATATCTTCTTCTTTGCGGCTTTCCCTGACCGCACCTATATGATATCACTTATTTTTGCCTTTGTCAAGGGGAAAAACGCATTTTCGTCAATTTAGTACAATAGGAATATAAAATGGCGGAGATATTTTATTGAAAACAATAACTATTAAGAGTGCATAAAAATTAGTATTGAAAATTGTGCATTATAAACATGATGAAACGGAGTGAATAAGGTGATAGATATATGATGATTCAGGATAAAAACAAAATATTTTTCATAACTCTTGGCTGTAAAGTCAACCAGTATGAAACCGAATGTATGAAAAGCAATTTTATTTCAGCAGGATTTTCTGTAACCGATGATAAAAACAATGCCGATGTCATACTTATAAATTCATGTACCGTCACAGGTTCAGGCGACAGCAAATCATTGTATGCCGTGAGGAAAGCAAGAAATGACAATCCCGATTCTGTCATAGTCCTTACAGGCTGTCTGCCACAGACCGATAATGATATATGCAGTAAAATCCCCGAAGCGGATATTATTACAGGTACTAAGGAAAGAAAAAATATACCACGCCTTGTACTTGAATTTATTGAAAATAAAAATAAAATAACCGAAATTATTCCCTATGAGAAAAATGATATTTTTGAAGTGACCGAATATAAATCATCTTTCAGCCACACAAGGGCATTTGTGAAAATTCAGGACGGGTGCAACTGTTTCTGTTCATACTGCATTATCCCTTACGCAAGAGGAAGATGCAGAAGCAAGCCGATTGACGTTCTTGAAAAGGAAATAATAATGCTTGCCGAAAGCGGTCACAAAGAGATAGTTCTTGTGGGAATAAATCTTGCGTTTTATGGTATGGAATACAATATGCGCCTTGCAGATGCAGTCGAAATGTGCAGTAAGATAAAGGGAATCGAAAGAATCCGCCTCGGTTCGATTGAACCCGAAATGATACTCGATGATGACCTTGAAAGACTTTCAAAGATTGACATACTGTGTCCGCAGTTTCATTTGTCACTTCAAAGCGGCTGCGGACGTACTTTAAAGGCAATGAACCGCAGATATACACCTGATGAGTATTATTCCCTAACAAGGAAAATCCTTGAATATTTCCCCGATGCCAGCTTTACAACAGATATAATGGTAGGATTTCCCGAAGAAACAGATTCAGACTTTGAGGAAAGCCTTGCCTTTGCCGAAAAGACAGGATTCGCAAAAATTCATGTTTTCCAGTATTCCCCCAGAAAAGGTACTCCTGCCGCAAAAATGATTCAGATACCCAAAAAATTAAAGGAAAACAGAGCCGACCGCATGAAAGCCCTCGGTGAAAAACTCCATTCGCAGTATATTCAGAAACAAATCGGCAGAACTGTTCCCGTACTTTTTGAAAAGGAAAACAGTTCCGAATATCATCACGGCTATGCCCCCGATTATACGCTTGTAAAAGTTTTGAAAGGAAATATTGAAAAAGACTTGCGTAATCAGATATTTTATGTTACAATAGAAGAAAGTCATGGTGATTATTGCATCGGCAAAATTAAAGACCATGATTTCTGCTCCTCTTTATGAGTAAGCAGACTGAAACACAACAGGAGGAAATTATGTCAGTATATAGAATTTATGCAGAAAAGAAAAAAGAATTTGCCGTTGAGGCACAGTCTGTCCTCAATGACATCAAAACAGCCCTGAGAATCAATATCACAAATGTGAGAATCTTTAACCGCTATGATGCCGATAAACTTTCGGAAGAAGATTTTGAAGCAGCTATAAGCACAGTGTTTTCAGAGCCTGCCGTTGACCTCGTTTACAGGGAAATGCCTCAGCCTTCATATGGCGAAAGAGTTTTTGCTGTTGAATATCTCCCCGGACAGTTCGACCAGAGAGCCGACAGTTGTCAGCAGTGCATACAGATTCTCAGACAGGGCGAAAGATGCCGTGTGAGAAATGCAAGAGTCTATCTCATAGAAGGCAATATCACAGATGAAGAATTTGACCGCATAAAGGCTTATATCATAAACCCCGTAGAAAGCCGTGAAGCTTCCCTCGACAAGCCCGATACACTTGAATCAAATTATGATATTCCGACTACTGTTGAAACTCTTGAAAATTTCATAAATCTCAACGAAAAGGGACTCCATGCATTTATTGAAAAATTCGGTCTTGCCATGGATTATGACGATATTAAATTCTGTCAGGACTATTTCCGCAATACCGAAAAGCGTGACCCCACTATCACAGAAATAAGAATGATTGATACATACTGGTCTGACCACTGCCGTCATACAACATTCCTCACAAATATAAAGAATGTCAATATAAACCAACAGTATGTGAAAGATACATATGATATGTATATAAATGTCCGTGAGGAACTCGGCAGAACCGATAAGCCCATTACTTTAATGGATCTGGGTACTATTGCCGCAAAGAAACTCAAAGCTGACGGACTTCTTCCCGACCTCGACGAAAGCGAGGAAATCAATGCCTGCTCAGTTAAGATAAAGGCTGATATTGACGGCGAGGAACAGGACTGGATTCTCATGTTCAAAAATGAAACCCATAACCACCCCACTGAAATTGAACCTTTCGGCGGTGCGGCTACCTGTCTCGGCGGAGCAATCCGTGATCCGCTTTCAGGACGTTCATACGTATATCAGGCAATGCGTGTGACAGGTGCGGCAAATCCTCTCGTTCCCGTTGAGGATACCATAAAGGGTAAACTCCCCCAGAGAAAAATTACTGTCGGTGCAGCTAACGGTTACAGCTCATACGGCAACCAGATAGGACTTGCAACAGGTCATGTCGCAGAAGTCTATCACCCCGGATATATCGCAAAAAGAATGGAAATCGGTGCTGTACTCGGTGCTGCTCCTGCCTCAAATATCAGGCGTGAAGCTCCCGTTGCAGGCGATATAGTTATTCTCCTCGGCGGAAAAACAGGACGTGACGGCTGCGGCGGTGCAACAGGTTCTTCAAAGTCCCATACACTTGAATCCCTTGAAAGCTGCGGTGCGGAAGTCCAGAAAGGTAATCCCCCCGAAGAAAGAAAACTCCAGAGATTATTCAGAAATCCCGATGTAACTGCCATGATAAAACGCTGCAACGATTTCGGTGCAGGCGGTGTTTCCGTTGCAATAGGCGAACTCACTGACGGTCTTGTGATAAATCTCGATGCAGTCCCCAAAAAATATGACGGTCTTGACGGTACTGAAATCGCTATATCAGAATCACAGGAAAGAATGGCTGTTGTCATCGCTCCCGAAGACCTCGATAAATTCCTCGCAGAGGCTAAAAAGGAAAACCTTGAAGCTACTGTTGTTGCTGATGTCGTGGACGAGCCGAGACTTAAAATGGTATGGAACGGAAATACTATCGTTGACCTTTCAAGAGAATTTCTCAATTCAAACGGTGCGCCCAAGTATACTGATATAACCGTTGAAGCTCCCGATAAGCTTAAAATGAGCTGTCTGAGCAATACAGGCGATTCATGGATAGAACTCATGGGCAATCTCAATGTATGTTCACAGAAAGGACTTGTTGAAAAATTCGATTCAACTATCGGAGCGGGTACGGTTCTTATGCCTTTCGGAGGCGCATACCAGATGACACCCTCTCAGGCTATGGCTGCAAAAATCCCCGTACTCAGCGGTGAGACAAATACCTGTTCACTCATGGGCTGGGGCTATAATCCCGATATATCTTCAAACAGTCCGTATCATGGTGCTATGCTTGCGGTTATCGAATCAATTGCGAAAATAGTCGCAGCAGGCGGAACTTATAAAAAATGCTGGCTGACATTTCAGGAATATTTCGAGAGAACTAAGAATAATCCGAAACGCTGGGGCAAACCTATGGCGGCTCTCCTTGGAGCTTTCAAGGCACAGCTTGAACTCGGCTGCGGTTCAATAGGCGGCAAGGATTCAATGTCAGGTACTTTTGAGGATATAGACGTACCGCCCACACTTGTATCATTTGCTGTTTCAACTGCAAAGGCTGACAAGATAGTTTCAACTGAATTTAAAGATGCAGGCGATAATGTTATACTTATCACTCCCGAATATGACGAAAAGGGTCTGCCTGTATTCGACAGCATAAAGGCTTGTTTTGAACAGGCTGAGAAAATTATCGCAGACGGCAGGGCTAAGGCTGTATGGACTGCGGGCTACGGCGGAAATGCCGAGGGTATCGCTAAAATGTGCTTCGGAAACAAGCTCGGATTTGAATTTTCAAAGAGACTTTCATCTCACGAACTCTTTAAACCTTGCTACGGTTCATTTATCATTGAACTTGACGGAGATGTTCAGGAGGGCGAAAACCTTATCGGTAAAACAACAGATGACTACATGATAAGAAGTCTCGACTATATTGTAAGCCTTGATACTCTCCAGCGTACATGGGAGGGCAAGCTTGAACCTGTATTCCCGTGCAGAATAAAAACTACCGATGCCAAACCCGAAACTTACAGCTATAAGAACGAGGAACATAAGAGTGCATCAATAAAAACTGCAAAGCCCAAGGTTGTTATCCCTGTATTCCCAGGTACAAACTGCGAGTACGATACCGCAAAGGCTTTTGAAAAAGCCGGCGCAGAGACTCAGACTATCATTATAAGAAATATTTCCGCAGGCGATATAGAAGAATCCGTTGATTTCTTTGAAAAATCCGTGAGAGATGCCCAGATGATAATGATACCCGGTGGATTCAGCGGAGGCGATGAACCTGAGGGAAGCGGTAAGTTTATTACAGCATTTTTCCGCAATCCCAAGATAAAGGACGCTGTTCATGACCTGCTCAAATTCCGTGACGGTCTTATGCTCGGCATATGCAACGGTTTTCAGGCTCTCATCAAACTCGGACTTGTACCCTACGGCGAAATAACCGATATGACGGAAGAATCTGCAACTCTTACATTCAATACTATCGCAAGACATCAGTCAATGATGGTAAATACAAGAATTGCATCAAACAAATCACCATGGCTTTACGGCTGTGAAGTAGGTGATATCCATACTGTTGCAATATCTCACGGTGAGGGACGTTTCGTAGCTCCTGAATCACTTATACAGAGACTTGCAAATAACGGACAGATTGCCACACAGTATGTTGATTTAAAGGGACACCCCACAATGGATATCCGCTATAATCCGAATACTTCAATGGAAGCTGTTGAGGGAATTACTTCACCTGACGGCAGGGTTTTCGGAAAAATGGGTCACTCCGAACGTAAGGGAAATTATATCTGCAAAAACGTACCCGGCGAAAAAGACCAGAAAATCTTTGAAAATGGTGTTGCATACTTTAAATAATACAATATAAAAATTCAGCCCCGAAGATTGAAAAATCATTCGGGGCATTTGTTTTTAATTATTAAGAATCAAAGAACTGTCGTCCGTCATCGGTAACAAGTCTTTCAGATGCAGGATATTTGAAAATTTCGGGATTATCAGCATTTTCTGCAAGATATTCAGCGAATTTTCCTGCATACCATTTTGCCATTACAAGGTTATGCATGAGGTAATTTCCGCAGTTTACCGCTGATGCACCGGGGACATCTTCAACGTTTTCAACTGATTTGAAGGCTCTTAAAATCAAATCAAAAATTTCATCAGGCTTGTGATTTCCTTTAAGAATAAGATAGAATCCTGTAAGGCAACCCATAGGACCCCAGTAAATTACCTGTTCTTTCCAGTCGGGGTCATTTCTGAGGTATGTGGCGATAATATGTTCAAGCGAATGCATTGCTGCAACATCAATTGCAGGCTCTGCATTGGGTTTTGTTACTCTTATATCGTAGGTAGTAACTGTATATTCTCCGAGGGTATCTGTTCTGCTCACGAAGATTCCCGGAATAATTTTAGTGTGGTCAACTGAAAAGCTTGGAATCAAATCCATATTTTCATCTCCTTTATTAATTTTCATCAAGCATTAAATTCACTTACAGCGAGTTTAATTCTTTCAATGGATTCATTTTTTCCGAATACTTCCATTAATTCGGTAGCACCGCCGGGGGTTATGCTCTGACGGGCAACGGCAATTCTTACAGCCCACATAACTGCGCCGGCTTTGATACCGCTTGATGCGGAATATTCTTTCAGGAGGGCGAAAAGACTGTCATTGTCCCAGTTTTCGAGATTTTCGAGGAGTGGGAGAGATTCATTGAGAATCTGACTGCAAAGTTCAAGGGTAGTTTTGTTTTTCTTGTTTATGTAAAGAGAACTGTCCATATCGAGTCTTGAAAGGATAAACTCAATTTTTTCCTTAACTTCGCTGAAAACAGCAATTCTTCCGTGAAGAAGCACGGCAAGTTTTTCGATATTTATATATTCGGGACATAAATTTTCAAGTATCGGGAGAATAATTTTATTATAGTCCTCATCGGGCATTTTCTTGATATATTCGGAATTGAACCATTTTAATTTTTCGTAGTCGAATACGGCAGGAGACTTGCTTAATCCTTCGAGGGAGAAAGATTTTTTAAGTTCGTCCATGGTGAAAAATTCCTGATTTGTATCTTTCGGACACCAGCCGAGGAGAGCGATATAATTCACGATAGCTTCGGGGAGATAGCCGTCATTTATTAAATCCTGAAAACTTACAGCACCATGTCTCTTTGACAGCTTTGAAACATTTCCGTCAGCATCTTTTCCCATTAAGAGGGGGAGATGTACATAAGTAGGTCTTTCCCAGCCGAAAGCATCATATAAAAGGCAGTATTTCGGGGTAGAAGTGAGATATTCGTTTCCTCTTACAACGTGGGTTATACCCATTAAATGGTCATCTACAACGTGGCAGAAATTATAAGTGGGATATCCGTCAGCCTTTATGAGAATCTGGTCACGCAGTTCAACGTTGTCTATTGAAACTCTGCCGTAAACCTTGTCATAATATGAAGTAGAACCTTCATTCGGCATTTTCTGGCGGATAACGTAGGGGATACCGTCAGCGAGATTTTTCTCAACCTGACTTTTTGAGAGATAACGGCAGTGACCGTCATAACCGCCTATGCCCTTGTCATCTTTAAGTGATTCAAGTCTTTCGGGGGTACAGAAGCAGTAATAAGCGTGACCGCTCTGAATTAATTTATCTGCATATTCCTTATAGATATCGAGTCTTTCGCTCTGGATATAAGGACCTTCATCGTAGTCGATGCCTGTCATTTTAAGGGTATTGAGGATAACGTCCTCCGCACCTTCAACATGGCGAACCTGGTCTGTATCTTCTATACGCAGGACGAATTTACCGCCCTGAGATTTTGATACAAGGTATGAATACAAAGCTGTTCTTAAATTTCCGATATGCATAAATCCCGTAGGGGAGGGAGCAAATCTTGTTTTGATTTCTGACATAAAAGCCTCCTGAAAAATAATCTGTATGTTAATTATAGCATGATTTTATATTGATTACAAGAGGAAATTTTATTTTTGTTGTTTTAATCTAACAGGCTTGACATATTTGTTAATTTATAGTATAATAATAGTACATTTTTAGCACATAATAATAATATATTCATTCAGGAGGTTTTTTATGAATACGGATAAAAGAAAAGTTGTGCTTATCGGTACGGGAATGGTCGGAATGAGCTTTGCCTATGCCCTTGTAAATCAGGGCGGTATCTGCAACGAACTCGTTCTCATTGATGTCAACAAGGTGAGAGCTAACGGCGAGGCTATGGATTTGAACCATGGTCTTGCATTCGCCAAGTCAAATATGAAAATCTATGCAGGTGACTATCATGACTGCAAAGATGCTGATATAATAGTTATCGCCGCAGGTGTTGCACAGAAAGAGGGCGAGACAAGACTTGACCTTCTCCAAAGAAATACAGAGGTTTTCCGCTCAATAATAACTCCTGTCGTAAAATCAGGATTTGACGGAATATTCCTTGTAGCCACAAACCCTGTTGATATCATGACAAGAGTAACATATGAACTTTCACGTTTCGGCTCGGCGAGGGTTATCGGTACGGGTACTTCACTCGATACAGCAAGACTGCGTTATCTTTTAGGAGATTATTTCACAGTTGACCCGAAAAATATCCATGCCTATGTAATAGGTGAACACGGCGACAGCGAATTTGTACCGCTTTCACAGGTTATGCTCGCCACAAAACACGTTACTGAAATTCTTGAAGACGGTAAAAATGACTACTGCATCGATGATATGCAGAAAATAGAAGAACAGGTTCGCACAGCCGCATATAAGATTATTGAGGCTAAGAGAGCAACTTATTACGGAATCGGTATGGCTATAACAAGAATCGTAAAGGCTATACTCGGTGATGAAAACAGCGTTCTCACTGTTTCTGCAAAACTCTGCGGAGAATATAACGCAAGAAATGTATTTGTGGGTGTTCCCTGTATCATCGGCAGAAACGGTGTAAAGGAAATTATCGAACTTTCACTGACAGATGATGAAAAGGAAAAATTCAAAAATTCCTGCGATATACTCGAAGAAAATTTTGACGGCTTACAGCTTTGATTGTTTCAATCCACGCTATGACGATATTTTGTCAATCAAGCCATAGCGACATTATGTCAGTCATTTGCACACTTAACTTCACACTAAAAATTTTACACACAGAATGTTTTGTCTGTGCAACCGCATATTTTTACTATTGTCAAGATGCTGTGACTTTATGATAACATAAAACAGTGCAAAATGTCAAGTGGATTTACTTCGTGTCAGTGGGAGATACCAATTCTTTCCGCTCCCACTGCCGTTTTATAATGTCCGCCGCTTAAAGAAGCGGGGGGATTCAATGTTTTGTTGAAATTTCAAATATGTAACGCTCCCTGCGGCATCGTAAGGGAGCGTTTTTTCATCGGCTTGCAGAACTGTACGAAAGTTCCCCTTCCCTGCGGAAAAGGAGAGATATACACCATACCGCAGATATAGCTACAAGAATGTAGACCGTTCTTGCGATAAGGCTTCCTGCACCACCGAAAAGCCATGCGACAAGGTCAAGCTGAAAAATGCCGACCAGTCCCCAGTTTATTCCTCCTACTATCAGAAGAATAAGTGCAAGTTTGTCCCACATATTGAGAACACCTCTTTATTCGGGATTGAAAGACGTTTATTTTAAAAGATATTAAATAAGCGTCTGAAAATATTATTGCATATTTTAAGAGATTTATTCAGGAAAATTTTTAATATCCGTCTTGTAATTTCAGGTATAATATGGTATAATTGTGATTAGGCATTTGATAATGCTTGACTTTTTCGCTTTAACGTGATATAATTGTTCTTGTGACTTATGTAAGACTGACATTGTTATAAATTATAGAAAAGGAATGATATTTTTGAAGATTAGCTTTTCAACACTCGCTTGTCCGAATTTTTCGTGGACTGACATCTATTCTATGGCAAAAGACCTCGGCTTTGACGGAATCGAAATCCGTGGACTCGGAAATGAAATATTTTCAGTAAAAGCCCAGCCCTTTACAGAAGCACAGCTTCCCAAAACTGTCGCAAAATTAAAATCCCTCGGTCTTGAAATACCCTGCCTTACTTCGGGTGCGTGCCTTAAATTCAAGGATAAATTTGAAGAAGTAAAGAACGAAATAACTGAATATGCAAAGCTTGCAGAAAAACTCAATACTTCATATATACGCATACTCGGTGACCTCAACCCTGCACCGAACGGTGATGTTGATGATGAATATGTTTCGGAATGCCTTAAAAAACTCGTTCCGATTGCGGAAGAATACAATGTTACACTCCTCGTTGAAACAAATGGCGTTTACAGCGATACCGCCCGCCTTGCAAAACTCCTCGAAAGTGTAAACAGCAGAAAAGTCGCAGCCCTCTGGGATATGCATCACCCTTATCGCTTCAATAACGAATCCCCTGAAACTACTGTTGCAAATTTAGGCGAATACATTAAATATATTCAGGTAAAGGATTCAGTCATTGACGAAAACGGAAATGTTAAATATATGATTATGGGCAGCGGTGATATTCCCGTAAAGGATATGATTGCCGCCCTCGACAAAATAAACTATACAGGCTATATTTCCCTTGAATGGGTTAAACGTTGGGCTCCCGACCTTAGCGATGCAGGCATAGTTATTCCGCAGTTTGCAGAATATATGTCTCCATACAAGAGAAAACACAAGCACCCACTCCAAACAAATATGCGTGGTGACGGTCAGTATCCGTGGCCAAAAGAAAAAATACTTAACTATACATTCCCCGATATTCTTGACAGAATATGCGACCAGTTCCCCAATCAGTATGCTTTCAGATATACCGAACTCGACTATACAAGAACTTATCCCGAATTTCGTGATGATGTCGATACCTTTGCACGTTCACTCCTCGCAATGGGTGTTAAAAAGGGCGACCATGTTGCAATATGGGCAACAAATGTCCCCCAGTGGTATATAACATTCTGGGCAACTACAAAAATCGGTGCGGTACTCGTTACAATGAATACCGAATACCGCATACATGAGGCTGAATATCTCCTCAGACAGTCCGATACAATGACACTTGTCATGATAGACGGAATCAAAAATATAAACTATGTGGATATAATAAAGGAACTCTGTCCCGAACTTGAAACCTGCGAGGCAGGACAGCTTAAATCAAAGAGACTTCCTTTCCTTAAAAATGTCATAACCTGCGACTCAAAAAATAACGGCTGTTATACATGGGAAGAAGCTGTTGCACTCTCTAAAAATGTTTCATACAGCGAAGTAGAAGCCCTCAGACGTACCATAAATATCCATGATGTCTGCAATATGCAGTATACATCAGGCACAACAGGTTTCCCGAAAGGCGTTATGCTCACACATTACAATGTTGTAAACAACGGTAAAGCTATCGGTGACTGCATGGATTTGTCAACCGCTGACAGAATGATGATACAAGTGCCTATGTTCCATTGTTTCGGAATGGTGCTTGCCATGACTGCATCTGTTACCCACGGAGTTACAATGTCACCTATAACAAGATTCTCACCAAGAAAAGGTCTTGCCTGCATAAATCAGGAAAAAATAACCTGTTTCCACGGTGTACCGACAATGTTCATAGCTATGCTCGGTCATCAGGATTTTGAAAAGACCGATTTCTCTCATATGAGAACAGGTATTATGGCTGGTTCTCCCTGTCCCATAAAGACTATGGAAGAAGTTATCGAAAAAATGCATATGAGCGAAATATGCATTACCTACGGTCAGACAGAAGCATCTCCTGCTACTACCATGAGCAAAACTACCGATTCAATCGAACAGAGAGTCAATACTGTCGGAGGTCCTATATTCGGTGTTGAGTGTAAAATCGTTGACCCCGAAACAAATGAGGAACTCCCTGACGATACAGACGGCGAATTTGTCGCAAGAGGCTATAATATCATGAAAGGCTACTACAAAATGCCCGAAGCTACTGCCTCAGCAATAGATTCAGAAGGCTGGCTGCATACAGGTGACCTCGCAAGAAGACGCTCATCAGACGGATACTATAAAATTACAGGACGTATCAAGGATATGATTATCCGTGGCGGTGAAAATATCTACCCCAAAGAAATAGAAGATTTCCTCTACACATACCCGAAAGTAAAGGACGTTCAGGTTATAGGCGTTCCAAGTGAGGATTACGGTGAGGAAGTAATGGCTTGCATTATCCTTCAGGACGGTGAAACCGCTACCGAACAGGAAATAAAAGATTACTGCCTTGAAAAAATGGCAAAGCATAAGTGTCCGAAATATGTCGATTTTGTTGACGGATTCCCGATGAATGCCGCAGGTAAGATTCTCAAATACAAAATGAGAGAACAGGCTGTCGAAAAACTTAAACTCCATAACGCCAACAGTATCGAAACTGCTTAAATAACTAATTCCCCATAAAATTATGGGGAATTTTTTTTTGAAAAGGTATTGACAAATGAGAATTACTGTGCTATAATGTATTCATACCAAATATATAGGTAAAATAGAAATAAGGAGTTAATATTTATGGCTATCTATAAGAAAATTACAGAACTCATCGGCGGTACACCCCTCCTCGAACTCGGAAATATAGAAAAATCTGAAAATGCAGGGGCTAAAATACTCGCTAAACTTGAATACTTCAACCCCGCAGGAAGCGTAAAGGACAGAATCGCCAAAGCTATGATTGATGACGCTGAGGATAAAGGACTTCTCAAAGAGGGAAGCGTTATTATCGAGCCTACCAGCGGAAATACAGGTATAGGTCTTTCATCTGTCGCAGCCGCAAGAGGTTACAGAATTATAATAACAATGCCCGAAACCATGAGCATCGAGCGCAGAAACCTCATGAAAGCCTATGGAGCTGAACTCGTCCTCACAGACGGCTCAAAGGGTATGAAAGGCGCAATTGCCAAGGCGGAAGAACTCTCAAAAGAGATTCCGAACAGCTTTATTCCCTCACAGTTTACCAATCCTGCAAACCCTGCTGTACATGAGAAAACAACAGGCGTTGAAATCTGGAACGATACTGACGGAAAAGTTGATATATTTGTCGCAGGTGTAGGAACAGGCGGTACTCTCAGCGGTGTAGGCGCATACCTCAAATCAAAGAATCCCGATGTCAGAATCGTAGCCGTTGAACCTGCAAATTCCCCCGTACTTTCAGAGGGTAAAGCAGGAGCGCATAAAATTCAGGGTATAGGAGCAGGATTTGTCCCCGATACTCTCAATACAGATATCTATGATGAAATAATAAAGGTTGAAAATGAAGATGCGTTTGATACAGGAAGATTAATCGCAAGAAAAGAAGGCGTACTTGTCGGAATTTCATCAGGTGCGGCACTCTGGGCAGCTTTACAGCTTTCAAAGCGTCCCGAAAATAAAGGAAAAACAATAGTTGCGCTTCTCCCCGATACGGGCGAACGTTATCTCTCCACTCCTATGTTTGAATAAAAAAAAGCCGCATTATGCGGCTTTTTTATATGCAGTAATAATCTCCCTCATGACTTGAATGTTTGTCGATAATATCCTGAATGGTTATACCTCCGAGATAATCCGAAACAGTTTTATAAAGCCCCTCCCATATATAGAGAGTTGAACAGTTTTCTTTTCTGGGGCAGTCATTTACTTCATATTCGAGGCATGAAACAGGTGCAAGGCTTCCCTCCGTAGCGATGAGAACATCTTTGACAGTGAGTTCAGAGGGGAGTTTATTGAGCATATAGCCGCCACGGTTTCCCCTGTTTGTTTTGAGGATACTGCTTTTATTGAGCATGGGAACTATTTGTTCGAGGTATTTTTTTGAGATGTTTTGTCTGTCGGCGATATCTTTCAGAGAGACATAGCCTTCCTGCTGATGAATTGACAAGTCGATAATCATTCTGAGAGCATATCTTCCTTTTGTAGAAATTTTCATTTGTATTCCTCCTTAGTTGTTATATCTTCATTATAACATAGGTTTAGTATGTTTTGCAAGGGGAAATAAAAATTCGTTTATTTTTTTCTTCTGAATTTTGGCATGAAATGTTTTCGGTATATAATATAGACCATTCCGAGGTTATAGTCATATAGCAGAAATATGACATTGCTCATGGCGAGCATTATAACACCGCTGTATTTCCCAAATTCTTCAAACTGTTCGAGCATTTCCTTTATACCGAAAATATACACCGTCATATAAAAGAAAGAAATAACGCAGATATTGAATATTATTAATTTCACGGCAAAACGCAGTATTCCGAAATTCATTTTTTGCAGATAAAAGCGCATTATAGGATAATGTCCGAAAAGCATTATAAATATCAGGGCAGCCTCTTTGTCAGCAGTTATCAGCAGAGACAAAAGACTTACAGCTATATAAGTGAGCAAAGCCCATTTTGTACTTACTTCCGCAGCAATTATCATCATCAGAACTCCTGCAATCATGGGGAGTATGAGATAAAATGCTGGGAGTATTCCTGCGAGAAACATAGCTATAAGGCACAAAGCCGCAACAATTCCGCCGAGTGCTACCCTGTAACTTACATCTCTCATTCAGTGACCGCCTTTGAATCGGGGGAATCTTTCTTTTTGGCTTTCTGGAGGTTATAGACAACAGCCGCACTGAGTCTGTAAGGGAGGAATTTATTCAGGAAAATGCTTGCTTTCATAGCAAGTTCAGGGATAGCAATAACCTGACCTGCAAAGGCTTTTTTCAGGGCATATTCAGCGGCATAGTCGGGAGATATCGGTTTCACGCTGAAATTAACTCCTGCACGGTTATTGAAATTGGTATCGACAGGACCGGGGCAAAGTACGGTTATTCCAACATTTGACTTGTCTCTCCTGAGTTCTTCTGCTATTGCAAGCGAAAGCCTTACCACATAGTTTTTTGATGCATAGTATGATGAAAGCAGCGGACCTGACATAAATCCTGCGGAGGAAGCTACATTTATAATTATACCTCTGTTATGTTTTTTGAAGTCACGAAGGAAAAGTTTTGCGAGGATATGAACAGCAGTAATATTGACATTAATCATATCTATTTCGTCATTGAGGTCGGTTTCGTCGAATTTTCCGAATATTCCGTAGCCTGCGTTATTGATAAGCAAGTCAACGTCCTTGTCCTTACAGAAACGATATACTTTGAAAACCTCGTTTTTATCGGACAAATCCGCAGGGATTATCATAGTATTATTGCCGAGTTTTTTCTGCATATCGAGGAGAACGGATTCATTTCTTCCTGTGAGGATTAATTCCCAGCCTCTTTTGCTGAGTTGTTTTGCGAAACTTTTTCCGATTCCCGAAGTTGCACCTGTAATTAATGCTCTCATAATTTTTACACTCCTTTATAATCAGTCTGTGAGAGATGAAAAGATATTTTCATTTCCGAGACTTTCTGTACTGAATAAAAACAATACCTGTTCATAATCTCCAATATTCACGAAATCGCCTATATTTCTGACAGAACATTCAGGCGAAAAAATATCTATAACGCTGTAATGCTGTATCAGAAAGGGGATAAAGCAGTTTGCAAAATTATCTTTTATGACGAGAAGTTTTCTCTCGTTGTTTACCGAAGTTTTAATCTGCACGAGCGGCATATCATTACCGAGGTAAAGTCTGTACATATCGTCTGAATTTATGGCATTTCTGCAATACAGTTCTTTTCTGCATGAATGTAAGGTATTGTCAAGACCTGTGCATGAAACAATTTCCGCACCGTCATTATAGTTATATATATCGAGAATATCGGGTTTTGATTTCATATAGTGTGATTTTTCCCAGAGGTTGCCTCTGAAATTATCCGTAACGTGTTCGATTGTATACTTGTCGTAAGGCGAGGGCTGAAAACCGAGTTTCTGAATGACAGTTCTGTAAACGCAGTAAGCCCCATAACTTGTCCATTTGGTATCGCTGCGGAAATATATATAATTTTCATTAAGTCTTTTAAGGATATTATACGCATCAATTCTGCGGATATTATTTCCGAGCCTTGAATAAAGAGTATCAATGCATTGTTTTTCCGTATCGTCTGTGAGGTATTCAGGGAGAATATCACTGTAAACTCCCGAAGAATCAGGAACAGCGACAAAATACACTGCACAGTCGTTTTCTTTTGCGAATCTGTTTACTATATCCGCATTGGATTCATAGAAAGGCGAATATGATATATCCGCATTGAGAAGTCTTTCGCTGTTTATATAGACATCATTGACAATTTTTTCGCAAATCTGCGATTCTATCTTAGCCTTTGAAGAAGTCCAGAAATCTCTCTCAATGAAATTCATGGTAAAGCGGTTTTCGATACTTCTGAAAAAAGAGCCGTCCATAAATGCGGAAAATGTCAGCGGAATACTTGTATTGTCGCTGTTTTTGTTTGTTGCCGTCAGTATAAGGACAGATGCCATTATAAGCAGGATAAAGAATGCAATTATTCTGTGGATTATTTTTGACATGGCTACCTCCTTAGAGTTTCAGCAGAATCATATCGGAAAAACCGCTGTAAGATATAAGTGCAGTACATACAATCAGCAGAAAAGCCGCAATTACGGGAGATATCGCTGAAAATGCGGTTTTCAGTTTTGATTTTCCCGAACGGAGTATCATATTTCTGAAAAGGTCTGTTGAAGCGTACATTGAAATCAGAAGCACTACAATATATGATTTAAAGAAATAAACTGATATACTGTCTGCAAAAAGTCTGTTTCCGCCGAACATTACCAGCAGATATCTTGCGGAATCGAGCATACTGTCGCCTGCGAGGAAAACCATAAGCACGGACATTATGAAGAATGTATACATTATACCCGTAGCTTTTAATATTTTTTTTCTTACAAAGAAATTTTCCGCTGTTATGGAGATACCCACAAGACCGCCCCATACTGCACCGTTAATGCTGAAAGAATACCAGAATCCTGCAATACACCATACGGAGATAAACAATATTCTTCTTATCCGGTTATTTTTTGTAATTTTGTAAAGCGGTTTTGATATATAGAATTTAAACCAGCGGACTATCTGAATATGCCATTTTGAGGCGAAATATTTTATTCTGCTGCTGAAAATGGGGTAATTGAAACTGTTTGGCAGGCGGTATCCGAAACAATATCCTATACCCGTACCCATATCCGCAAAGCCCGAAAGTGT
>OCVV011216071.1_pt1 | contig 27813 bp, 27 predicted proteins | sample 1539721 | NCBI WGS metagenome assembly OCVV01 (sample SAMN02144230, study PRJEB22623) | gut metagenome | biome: sheep rumen | host: Ovis aries | place: New Zealand | reverse complement strand
TAGCGTACAGGCGCTGATAGAAAACAACGATATCAAGGCCAAGAAACTGATGGATTTGCTCTGCGAGTGTCCGCCCAAGCATTTCTTCTGTGTCTCTACGGACAAGGCGGCCAACCCAGTGAATATTATGGGCGCCAGTAAGCGCATTATGGAAGACTTAGTAATGGCTTACAATAAGTATTTCAAGGTAACTACAGCCCGCTTTGCTAACGTTGCATTCAGCAATGGCTCATTACCTGATGGATGGATTCACCGCCTGCAGAAGAAGCAGCCGCTGGTGGCACCTTCAGACGTGAAGCGTTATTTCGTTAGCCCTGAAGAATCTGGTCAGATTTGTATGCTAGCTTGTATCCTTGGTAAGGGTGGCGAAGTGTTCTTCCCGAAGTTGGGTGAAGACCAGATGCTTACTTTCTCTGCTATTTGTGATGGTTTCGTGAAAGCCAACGGCTTCGAGAAAGATCCCTGCACTTCTGACAAAGAAGCAATACTCAAAGCCTCAACCTTGAACCTTGAACCCGTGAACCTTGAACCGGTGAAATATCCAACGGTATATTTCGCCTCGGATACCACTGGCGAGAAAGCCTACGAAGAGTTCTATGTGCCAGGTGAGAAGATTGATATGCAGAGATTCCAAGCCCTTGGAGTAGTAGAACAAACTACCCGCCATCAAATGGATGAGGTTAATGGCTTCTTTGATAAACTGGAAGGAATCTTTGCAAAGGAGGACTTCACCAAGGCTCAGGTAGTTGATGCGTTAAGAGAATTTTTGCCCAATTTCCAACATGAGGAAACAGGAAAAAATTTGGATCAGAAGATGTAATCCTAACTTCGAACATGTAGTGACGCAAAGATAAGAATTGCGGCAGTATGTGTGAATGGCAAGAACCTTGACCAAAAAATGTAATTGAGATTAAACTATTATTGCAATCATGGCTGATTATAAGAAGACTATAGAATTTATCAAGTCCGTATATGGCAACCAAGAGTTTACCCCTCTGGCTGTACCTGTTTTTGTGGGCAATGAGAAGAAATACCTCGAAGAGTGTATTGACACTACGTTTGTTTCCTCTGTAGGTAAGTTTGTTGACCGTTTCGAGGAAGATATGGCTAAATACACGGGTGCCAAGCGGGCAGTGGTGTGTGTGAGTGGTACAAATGCTCTCCACATGAGTTTGCTGCTTGTGGGTGTGAAACGTGATGATGAAGTACTTACTCAGGCTTTGACATTCATAGCCACAGAGAATGCATTGAGCTATATTGGTGCTCATCCTGTATTTCTGGATGTTGACCGTTCAACTATGGGTCTTTCTCCGGATGCGCTGAAGGAGTGGCTCCATAAGAATGCAGAGGTTCGTAAGAATACCCGCATTGGAGAACTTGATAAGAGCTACGACTTTGCTTACGAAGAGGATAAACTTGCCTGCTACAATAAGAATACTGGCCGTAGAATCAAAGCTTGTGTACCAATGCATACCTTTGGTCACCCTGTTCGCATTGAGGAGATTGCGGCACTCTGCAAAGAGTGGCATATTGAATTGGTGGAGGATGCAGCAGAAAGTATTGGCTCAAAATACAAAGGCCAACACACCGGTACATTTGGTAAGATAGGAGCCATCAGTTTCAATGGCAACAAGACCATCACCACGGGTGGTGGCGGTATGCTGTTGTTTAATGATGAGGAGTTGGGTGCTTACGCCAAGCATATCACCACTCAGGCAAAGATTCCTCATCGTTGGGAGTTCCGTCACGACCATATTGGTTTCAACTACCGTATGCCCAATATCAATGCAGCACTCGGTTGTGCACAGTTAGAGCATTTGGATGAGTATGTTGCCAGCAAGCGTAAGGTTGCAGCAGAATATGAGGAGTTCTTCAATAACGTGCCAGATATTGAGTTTTTTGTGGACTCTCCAGATACCTTCTCTAACTATTGGTTGAATGTGGTCATACTTCCTAACAAGGAAGAACAGATAAACTTCCTCACTCAGACTAATGACAATGGCGTAATGACACGACCTATCTGGGAGCTGATGAACCGTCTGCCAATGTTCGAGCAATGTGAGAATGACGGATTGAAGAATACTATCTGGTTTGCTGACCGTGTGGTAAACATTCCGAGCAGCGTACGTTGCTTTTAGTTTTTGTATATGATAGGCGGTGAGTTTCAAATAGCAGTTACGGATATTCTGAATGCGCAGAATAGGCATTTTGAGGCACCTGATGTTTATGCTTATTCATCAGGCAGGGCTGCTTTGTATCAGATTCTGAAATATCTAAAGTCGGAAAAGAACGTAATAAGTATCCTTCTGCCCGATTATCTATGCAGTTCAGTACTTGTACCTGTCAAGGAATTGGGCTTGGACTATACGTTTTATCCTATCAATGAAAAGTTGGAGTTGGAACCCTCTTCTTTTCAATCGCTTTACAAGAATGGAACGGCAGTACTATTGATTAACTTCTTTGGACTTCAGGACTTAAGCTGTCAAATCAAAGTAATTCGTGATTTTGATGATAAGGTCATCATCATTGAGGATGATGTTCAGGCCTATTATGAATTTATTAAGCCCCTTGATGGGGTTGATTTTAAGTTCACCAGTCTTCGTAAGACCTTTGCAGTACCAGATGGAGGATTGGTGAAAACAAAATACCATTTGCCCAAAGTTACCACTCCAAACACTTTTGGCCAATACAAGGCTGCTGCAGCGTTGTTGAAATCAATGCGAGAAGGAAATTTCAATGATCAAATATATCTTGAATTATTTGAAAAGGGAGAATTGTTGATTGATCGCGAGCTGGAATGTGGCATGAGTTTAATAGCCGAAAAACTCTATTCTTTTATGAACGAGGAGCATGTAAAGGTTCGCAGACTTAACAATGCAGATTATCTTGTAAAGAAATTAAATGAGATAAATATAAGCCCCATTCTTCCTCTGTTAGATAATCATGTACCATTGTTCATTCCTGTCGTTTTGAAAGATAGAGATACTGTTCGTAAGGCTATGTTTCAGAAGGAAATATTCTGTCCTGTGCATTGGACATTAGATGGTATGAATGTGAGACGAGGAGAACAAATGTCTAGAGAGGAACTGTCATTGATAATAGATCAGCGGTATGGCCGTAACGATATGGATAATATCATAGCTGTATTAAAAGAACATTTGCATGAAATCCAATAAAGTTTGTATCGTTACAGCTGCTCGTTCAGAATACGGCTTGTTGAAGTGGATTATAGATGGGGTTCATCATGACCCAGAACTTGAACTTCAACTTGTAGTCACTGGCGCGCATTTGTCAGAAGAACACGGATTAACCTATCGTTTTATAAAAGAGGATGGCTATCCAATAGTTGCAAAGGTGGATATGCAACTGTCTTCTGGCGATAAGGCTAGTATTGTGCGCTCAATGGGAAAATGCTCTGAAGGCTTTGCAAATACCTTTACAAAGCTTAGTCCTGATGTGGTGATGGTCTTGGGTGATCGTTATGAGCTATTACCTATAGTCAGTGCCGCTTTGGTTATGGGAATCCCTGTTGCTCATCTTTCAGGTGGAGATGTTACAGAAGGAGCGATAGACAACGAGGTACGTAATGCTGTATCTATGATGTCTGCAATTCACTTTCCAGGTGTAGAGAGTTCCGCAGAGAATCTTCGAAGAATGCTTGGAGAAAACGCTCAAATCTATACAGCAGGAGAACCTGGTTTAGAGAGCTTTCTTCGGTTTGAACTGATGAGCAGAGAAGAGCTGGCTGATAACCTGCAACTTGATATCAACATGAAATGGTGCTTGGTAACTCTGCATCCTGAAACTAAACTGGGACTTGATGAAAACCTTATAATGGTAAAGAATCTCTTTGAAGCTATGCGTAATTCAGAGGGTGTTCAGTTCGTAATTAGTAAAGCCAATGCCGACTTTGGTGGTGTGCAGATAAATACTTTTTGGGAAGAGGCGATAAAGGAAGATGAGAATAAATACAAGGTGTTCACTTCCTTAGGCCAGCGTCGCTATCTTAGTTTTATGAGGCAGGCTGCAGGAGTCATAGGCAATTCCTCCAGTGGCATTGTAGAAGCTCCGTTCTTGGGCATTCCTGTAATCAATATAGGTGACAGACAGAAAGGACGCCATCTCTGTAAGAATGTGATACAGACCAATAGTGATAGTGTATCTTTGAAGAAAGCATTCACAAAGATGTTGGCACAACCTACAATAGTGGATAATTACTATGGCGATGGTCACACTTCTGAATATGTGGTAAGCGTGTTGAAGGATTGGTTGAATAAGAGGTAATCATGAATATAGAAATAGCAATTCATTGGAACGAATATTTTAAATCATTCTCGCTAGAAAAGAAGGATGTATATTTCACGGAACAATACGTGAAATTATACGAAACGGATACGGAAAAGGCAGAATGCTTTGTCTGTCAAGATGGCGATAAGGTGTTACTGTTCCCCTTCTTGGCAAGACCCTTTGAGTTCCAAGGAAAGCAATACAAGGATTTTGAAACAGCCTATGGTTACGGAGGCCCATTATGTAATTGTGAGGATAGTGATTTTGTCATCAAAGCATTGGCCGCTTTCAAGTCCTATTGTAGTGATAACAACTATGTGGCAGGTTTTGTGCGTTTCCACCCTCTTTTTCAGAATCAGGGCGGTTTTGAGACCGTTGGTCGTGTGATAGAAGACCGTAAAACTGTTGCTATTAACCTCGACCAGACGATGGATGAGGTGTGGAAGAATGAGATTCACTCCAAAAACCGTAATGTCATCCGCAAGGCAGAGAAAGCAGGTTGCACCTTCCTTGTTGATGAAAAGTATGAGCATCTAAATGAATTCATAAATCTTTATGATTCCACAATGGATAAGTTGTCTGCTGATGGATTCTACTATTTTGATGATGCCTACTATGAGAATCTGAAACGTGGTATTACGGATAGTTTCTTAGGTTGTGTGCAAAACAGTGAAGGTCAGATAATTTCTGCTGCCATCTTTATGTATAGTGGTCCTTATGGACATTATCACCTTTCGGGAAGCGATAAGAGCCAGTTGGCTATTTCCCCCAACAACTTTATGTTGTGGAATGCTGCTATTGAATTGCAAAGACGTGGTGTGAAGCGCTTCCATTTGGGAGGTGGTATTAATGGTGATGAAGCGAACTCTTTATATCAGTTTAAACGTAAGTTCTCGAAGGATACTTGTCAGTTCTGCATTGGTAAACTAGTATTCAACCAAGAGCTATACTATGCTATCTGTGCAGAATGGGAAGCGATAAATCTCGATAAGGCAGAACATTATAAACATCATTTGCTGAAATATAAGTACTAGTATATGAGCGTATATATCATTGCGGAAGCAGGTGTAAATCATAACGGCAAGCTGGATTTGGCATTGAAACTCTGTGATGCAGCCAAGGAAGCTGGAGTGGATGCTGTGAAGTTCCAAACTTGGAAGACTGAGAACATCGTGACGGCATCTGCCAGACAAGCTGCATATCAGACAGAGAATACTGGCAAAGAAGAAAGCCAGTATGACATGTTAAAAGGTCTGGAATTGAGTTATGACCATTTCCGTACAATACAAGACTATTGCAAGAAGATAGGGATTGACTTTCTTTCCACTCCTGATGAGGAAGAAAGTTTGGAATTCCTTGTTTCACTTGGATTGCCTTTCATAAAAGTTGGCTCCGGCGAAGTAACAAATATCCCATATCTCCGCAAGATTGGAAGTTGCAAGAAACCTGTGATTCTGAGCACCGGTATGTCAAATATTGCACAGGTGGCCATGGCATACGATACACTGCTGCAAGCGGGTGCTGATGGTGTTTCTCTACTTCACTGCACCACCAACTATCCTTGCCCCTATAACGAGGTGAATCTGAAAGCCATGATTACCCTTCGTGAAGCATTCAAGTGCAAAGTAGGCTATAGTGACCATACTATGGGAACGGAAGTTCCTATTGCTGCAGTTGCGATGGGTGCTGAAATCATAGAGAAGCACTTTACGCTTGACAAAAACATGGAAGGACCTGACCATAAGGCCAGTCTAGAACCTGCTGAACTGAAGCAGATGGTTCAACAGATACGTAATATTGAAGTTGCTCTTGGTGATGGTATTAAGCGCCCCAACAAAAGTGAGGCAGAAAATGCTAAGGTGGTGCAGAAGTCAATTCTTGCTAAGAGACCTATCAAGAAAGGTGAGATTCTGACCGAAGATATACTTACTGTCAAGAGAGCAGGTGAGGGAATCAGTGCTTCGCTATGGGATTCAGTAATAGGAGCACCTGCTATTAAAGATTTTGAGATTGACGAACCGATTAAATTGTTTTAAAAATGAATATACTGATTACAATCTGTGCTAGAGGTGGTTCAAAGGGCATCCCTGGTAAAAATATTAAAATGATGAATGGCAAACCACTTATCTGGTACACCATTCAAACTGCTAGAAAGTTCCAGAATACAATGCCCAATGTGGATATTGTACTTTCTACCGACTCTGATAAAATACGAAAAGTTGCTAAGGAGTGTGGACTTGATTCTGATTATAAACGTCCGGACTATTTGGCTAATGACACTTGTGGTAAGATGGATGCCATCAAAGATGCTTTGCTGCATTATGAGACTCAGTACGGAAAACGATATGACTATCTTTTGGATATGGATGTAACGTCACCTTTAAGAAATGTGGAAGATTTATTGGCAGCCTTTAAGATAATTGAAGAAGAAAAGGGCGCAATCAATCTATACTCTGTTAGTCCAGCTGGTAAGAATCCATATTTTAATATGGTTGAAAAAAAATCAAACGGCTTCTATAATTTGGTGAAAGATGATGTGTTATCATTGTCAAGACAAGCGGCCCCCGTTGTTTATGAGCAAAATGCATCATTCTATTACTATCGTAGGGAGTTTTTTGATTTGGGTTATAAGAGTTCCGACACGGATCGCTCAACTATTTATCTGGTACCTCATACCTGTTTTGATCTAGACAATCCGATTGATTTTGAATTCATGTCCTATTTGATGGAGAACAACAAATTGGACTTCACATTATGAGAATAGTTTTCATTGGTATTGGTTCTATTGCCAAGAAGCATATAAAGGCAATAAGAAAGATAGAACCTAACGCAGAGATATTTGCACTAAGGTCTTCAAGGGGTGCTGCACCATATGAGGATGTGAAGAATATCTATGATTATGAAGAGATTGCTGGAATTTCGCCAGACTTCATTATCATATCTAATCCAACCTCCAAGCATTTTGAGACTATAAAGAAGATCTTGTTTTACCGGATTCCTCTTTTTATTGAGAAACCCGTGTTCGCAGAATTGGGGCATGATGATATTATCACAGAGATTGAGGATAAGCAGGTTCTTACTTATGTGGCTTGCGATATGCGTTTTATGGATTGTCTGACATGGTTACATAAATATATGGAAGAGCATCGGGATAAGGTCCGAATAAATGAGATTAATGTTTATTGCGGATCCTACCTGCCAGAGTGGAGACCTGGTACAGACTTCCGAAAATGTTATAGCGCCATTCCAGAGCTCGGTGGAGGGGTTCATATTGATCTTATCCATGATGTGGATTATGTCTATTGGATATTTGGAAAGCCGGAAAAGCATCATGCCATATTTAGAAATGTCTCGTCGCTAGATATCAGGGCCTATGATTATGCCAATTTCAATCTTGTTTATCCTGAGTTTTGCGCTAACGTAGTGCTTAATTACTACCGTCGTGATGCCAAGAGATACATGGAGATTCTCTTTGATGACTGTACTTGGACCGTGGATATGATGAAGAATGAGATAACCAGCAGTACAGGAGATGTTGTTTATCGCTCCGAACAGACTGGAGCTGACGAGTATGAAGCACAGATGCGTTATTTTATGGGGTTGGTGAAGGAAAAATCTACCACATCAATGAATTCTGCATCTGAGGCATATGATGTTTTGACTATTTGTTTAGATAAGTAAGAGCAGTGACTATGAAAATAATAGTTATAGGTTTAGGTTCTATGGGTAAACGTAGAATCCGTCTGTTATCCGAGCATAAGAATATGACGCTCTTTGGCATAGATAGTAATCTAGAGCGTTGTCAGGAGGTAAAAGAGAAGTTCGGAATTAAGTGCTATAATAGCATCAATGAAGTTGTGGCTGCAGAAAAACCAGATGCCGCAGTTATTAGTACCTCACCGCTCTCTCATGCTGCTATTATCAAGGAATGCCTGCAGAACAATCTTCATGTCTTTACGGAAATCAATCTCGTCCCTGATGGGTATGAGGAGAATATGAAGATGGCAAAGGAAAAAGGGTTAACACTATTTCTCTCATCAACCTTCCTTTATCAGGCAGAAACCTTGAAGATAATAGAGAAGGTAAAGGAGACTAAAGTTGGAAAACTTAACTATATGTATCATGTGGGGCAGTACCTCCCGGACTGGCATCCTTGGGAGAGTTATAACAACTATTTTATTGGTAATCCGAGAACCAATGGTTGTCGTGAGATATTGACTATAGATCTACCTTGGATAGTTACTGCTTTTGGAGATATAAAATCTGTTCAAGTTCTGAAAAATAAAAATACGGAACTTAATATTGAGTATAATGATAATTACCTTATTATGCTAGAGCATGAATCTGGAGCAAAGGGTGTATTTGCTGCTGATGTTGTAGCTAGGAAGGCCGTCCGTCATTTTGAGGTCTATGGCGAAGACTTACACCTGACTTGGGATGGGACACCTGAAACTCTATTGGGTTATGACATTCAGAAGAAAGAAGATATCAAATTATTGGCAGAGCTAACGACAGAGCATATTGAGGGTTATTCTAATTTAATTGATGAGAACCCTTACCGCGACGAATTGCAAGCATTTCTTGATGCAGTTCTTTTGGGTAAGGAGCCTCTTTGGGACTTTAAGAAAGATTTAGATTTACTAAAGGTCATAGACAGAATAGAATCTTAGATATTTACATTGATAATATGGACAATACTCATCTTATACACAAGGACCGGACACTTATTGAAGCTCTAAAACAGATAAACACTTTATACCCAGATCCTCTTGTCTTGTTTGTTCTAGATGACGACGATAGGATGGTGGGTACATTAACGGATGGTGATTCCCGACGGGCTCTTATTGCTGGCGCTTCAGTTAATGATACCGCGGAGAGAGTGATGCATCGTAATTTCAACTTCATGCGTGCTGATGAAGCTAATTATGTTCTTGAACTACGACATCAAAAAGAGATGAATATGAAGCTTGTCCCCATTCTTGATGATGAGCACCATATTGTTGACATCATTAATTTAGAGAGATTCAAGACCCGTCTTCCAGTTGATGCTGTGATGATGGCAGGAGGGAAAGGGGAAAGGTTGCGTCCTTTGACCGAGAAGACCCCCAAACCACTTTTACCCGTTGGAGGTAAGGCTATCATAGATCATAATGTGGACAGACTTATCAATTATGGAATACAGCATATCTCAGTTACCGTTAATTATTTGAAGGAGCAAATAGAGGAGCACTATCGTGAGCCACGGAACGGAGTACAGATTATGACGGTCCGAGAACCCAAGTATCTAGGCACTATTGGTAGTATACGTTTCGTGCCACAATTCTACAATGACACAGTGCTTTTGATGAATAGTGATGTGTTTACTAATATTGATTATGAGGATTTCTATTTACATTTCTTGAATCATGATGCAGAGATGTCTGTAGCGGCTATTCCGTATGATGTCTCTATTCCATATGGAATCCTTGATTTAGATGGCCGTGCTGTAAAAGGGTTATTGGAGAAGCCTAAGTATAACTATTATGCCAATGCTGGTATTTATCTAATTAAGCGAAGAGCCTTGGATGAGATTCCAATGGATACTTTCTTTAATGCGACAGATTTGATTGAAAAATTAATTTCTGAAGGTAAAACCGTCATTCGTTATCCATTGAATGGAACCTGGATTGATATAGGTAACCCTCAAGAGTATCAAAAAGCAAACGATTTAGTTAAACATTTATTTATATAAGAATATGTTCAAAGTTGCAGTTATAGGAGCTGGGCAATTAGGAAGCAGGCATCTTCAGGGACTTAAAGGTGCAGCATCGCCATTGGCTATTACGGTTATGGATAGTAGTAATGAGTCGTTACAGGTGTCTAAAGAAAGGTATGATTCAATACCGGTAATAGGGGAAAAGACGATAGATTACGTCACTTCTATTCAGAAATTACCAAAAGAACTTGATTTAGTTATTATTGCTACTGGCTCAAAACCTAGGGCTAATATTGTTAAGGCACTTTTGGAATATACTACAGTAAAATTCCTTGTTTTGGAAAAAGTATTATTCCCTATTCTTGATGAGTACAAAGAGATAGAGACCCTCTTAAGGGCTAAGCAAGTGAGATGCTGGGTTAACTGTCCCCGAAGGATGTTTGGAATGTATAAGCAAGTCAAGGAAACAATTGACGTTGCGAAGCCCATTTATATGACTAACGCAGATGAAGATTGGGGGCTTTGTTGTAATGCAATTCATATGATTGATTTGTTCTTATATCTAACAGGGGAAACATCATATACTGTTGAAACAAAATTCTTGAATGATCAGATAGTGGATAGTAAGAGAGGCGGTTACATAGAAATGACAGGCACACTTAAGATTAAAACTTCAAAGGGGAATGAATTGCTACTTATCTCTGAGAAAGATTTTAAGGGCGAGAAGGCTTTTATGATCGAGAATGGAGATAACACGTATATCATCTCTGAAGTGGAAGGGTTTTGGTATTACCAGAATCAAAAGCGTAATTATTCTATACCCTATCAAAGCCAGTTAACGGGTATCTTGGCAGATGAGATTCTTAAAACGGGAGGCTGCAGCCTCACGCCTTATACTCTATCTACTTTATATCATAAGCCTTTTATTGAGGCTATGCTTGCAAGATATAACGAGATAAAAGAAACTCCGGATAATAAATTATTACCAATTACATAAGAATATGACAAATATTTGGATTGTAGGTGCAGGTGGTATAGCGATAGAATACACCAAAGTACTTCAAGCTCTAAAAAAAGAGTTTATCACTATAGGTCGTGGACACGATAAAGCTGTTGCTTATTATGAGGCAACAGGAGTAAAGGCAATTGAGGGGGGGCTCGATAGTTATATTGAGACAAACCCTGAAATACCCGAGTATGCAATTGTGGCAGTTAATGTGGAGTACCTTTCTTCGACTACCATTTCTTTGATGAAATGTGGCATCAAGAACATATTCTGCGAAAAACCTGGTTTCAACGAGCCATCAGAGTTGGACGAGGTTGTAAAAGTTGCGAAAAATACTGGCGTAAAGGTATATTATGCCTATAATAGACGGTTCTTTGCTTCCGTTCTTAAGGCGGAAGAAATTATTAAAGAAGATGGCGGTTTGACTTCAATGAACTTTGAGTTCACAGAGTGGGGGCATGTAATAGCAAACACTGAGCATCCGGCAGCTGTAAAGAAAAATTGGATGACTGCCAACTCTTCGCACGTGATTGATCTTGCATTCTTTGAAGGCGGTGAGCCAAAACAAATGAATTCATTTAGTTCTGGGGAATTATCTTGGCATAAACCTTCAAATTTCGCAGGTGCTGGAAAAACAGATAAAGATGTGTTGTTCAACTATCAGGCCAATTGGGATGCCCCTGGACGTTGGGCAGTTGAGTTGCTTACTTCAAAGCATCGTATTTACCTGAAACCAATGGAGCAACTTCAACTTCAGGACAAGGGCAGTGTAAAGATCTATCCAGTGGAAATAGATGACCATCTGGATAAAGAATTCAAGCCTGGTTTCTATCTGGAGACAAAAGCCTTCCTAGAAGGTGACACCGAAAGACTCTGCTCTTTGGAACAGCAGCTGAAGCATGTCAAGGATATATATAATAAGATTTTAGGAAAATGAGAATTCTGTGTATAGGTGATAGTCTGGGTCTACCAAGAGAGGGCGTCCGTTACGAGGATACTTGGTTTTATAAGCTTCATGAGAAATATCCTGACCATGAGTTTGTTGATATGTTCGAACGAGGCCTTTTAATAACAAAGGCTAATGATAATTTTGACTCTTATTATAATTTTTATCCTTCTGACATCGTAATTATACAGACGGGTGTATGTGATTGCGCTCCTAGATATATTATTGAAGAAAAAATATACGTGAGATGTCTGCTAGCTATATTCGAAAAGTTGAAATTAACTAGTTTGTTCTGGAAGATAGTAAAAAAAAAGGGAAGAAAGCCGACATGTGTAGACACACCCATCGAATTGTTTGGCTCTGAATTTTCCGATCTAATTAGGAAACTTATACATAATGGCGCAAATCATATTATTGTTGTTAAAATTGGACATGCGACAGAAGAAGTTATAAAACGAAATCCGTTTTTTAATACTAATGTAGATAGGTATAATAAAGAGATAGACAGGATCGGTGTAGCGTATCCAAATAATGTGGCAATTATCAATCCTTTAGATAATGCAGACAAGGATTTTTTCGTAGATGGCTATCATTGTAACAAACTTGGAATGGAAAAAGTCTACCAAGGTTTGGGAAAAGAACTTGAGGAGATATTAAATGTCGGACTATAAATCACTTGCAAAACATTCAAGGAATTACCTATTTGCAACGATAGCGACAAAAGCACTGTCGTTCATCTCAATCCCTGTATATACCCGGCTATTGTCTGTCGAAGACTACGGTGTTGTAAACGTCTTCATGTCAATGGTTGGAATAGTGGCCGTATTATTGACGCTTAGTTCAGAGGCATCTATCAGTCGCTACTACTATGATGCTAAAAATACAGAAGATTTCAAGCGGTTTGTTGGAACTTCCATTCGCTTGACTTCGATGATATTGTTGGTGACGACATCGGTTTTTATTTTGGGACTGAACATTATAGCTGATATTGTAGAGCTGCCTAGAAAATTGACGCTCTGTCTTATTCCTGTCGCTCTCTTCAATATTACAAATTCTATCTTTACCCAGATATACAATCCACAAATGCAAAGTAAGAAGATAGCTATTGTATCTTCAATCCAAAGCTATCTTGCTTTTGCTTTATCAATTGTATGTATCATAGTTATAAAAGAAGAAAAATATTATGGATATGTATATGGTAACATTATGGCAATGATACTTCTGGGAGCATATATAGTTCGCCAAATTAAACCATTTTATACCAGTTGTTTTGATAAACAATATATCCCTTACATTCTTAAATATTGTTTGCCTTACATTCCCGATGCATTAAGTGGTATTGTTTTGGCACAATTTTCAAAAATATTTATAGGTAGTAATCAGGGGTTTGCCCTAGCGGGAACATATGGACTTGTAGTTAATATGGCAATGTTAATGATTATAGTGATTCAAATCACAAACAATGCATGGGTTCCATATTACTTTAGATATATGAATGATAAAGATTATAAAAGCATTAATAATGACTTTAACTTAATATGGCGTTTAACTCTAGTGGCAGCCATTGGTTTATCTTTCTTTGGAAAAGAAATAGCTGAGATTCTTGCAAAAAAAGATTTTCTAGAGATGATGCCTTTGCTGCCCCTACTTGTGACTGGATATGTGTTTCATCAATGGGCTTATGTCTATCTCAGGAATGTGGGGTATTCAAAAAGAATGATGTGGAATACTTACGCTTATATGTTTAGCGGCGCAATGTTGATCGCGCTCAATGTCATACTAGTACCTAGATTTCAGGGCTACGGAGCGGCTATTGCCACATTGTCATCATATATCTTGTTGTTCTTGTTTACTTATATAACCAACAGATTTGTCATAAAACTACATGCGCCTTCCATTCTTGCTTCTCTTAAGCCATTCCTCTGGTATGTTGTTTTCATCGTGGCAGCGATTAGCTTAAATATGCTAGACGTTAATTGGGCCTTACTTCTGCTGATTAAAGTTGTTGTGTTTTGCATTGGAACAATAGTGCTGACATATACATTTATTGATAAAATTAAACCCTATATATTAAGCAGATTTGATAAATGAAATTAATAGAAAACCCAGAGTTACTTAACTGCCATTTTAAAAATGGAATGATGATTCTTCCCTATTACCATTCCATTATTGAAGCTAGGCTGAATCAGCAGACCTTTGCTGGTGAGGGGGCTAAGAAGGCTCCCATTAAGAATAGGCTGTGGTCGTTGCTGACCGGTTTGCGGCATTGTAAGATTAAGCAAAAGGATATCCTAATCTTTTCAAGTACATTGTTTAACGTGAAAAGAAATGGTATTTTCTATAATTGCCTGCATGGTTATTATTATGACCTCTTTCCAAACGATACTTTGTTAATAGAGGATGGGGACACAAGCTATATATGGAGAACCAAGGACCCTTGCCGGAATCTATCTTTTGTCAATACATATATTGAGTTGTTGTGCCTATTCCTTCAAAAGATATGTCATACTGTCGCCCCTATTCGTAGGTCAGACTATGATTTGTTCATTCAAGAATACCCAGAACTTTTCAATGAGGACCTTCTGAGTAAGGCTGATTATTTCACAAAATTTTATGCTTATTTCATTAAAAAGCTATTGAAGCGTGTAAATCCAAGAGTGGTTTTTGTGAACTGCGGATCATATGGCCATACAAGAGCAATTTTATGCTATGTGGCAAAACAAATGGGTATCAAGGTTATAGAGCCGCAACATGGTGTAACATACAAATGTACTGGATATGTGACGCCGGAATTTATTGCAAATTCAGAGGAATACCAGGGATATCTGCCTGATACGCTTTTTACGTTTGGTGATTATTGGAAGCAGTTTGTTAATTGGAAATATGAAATGGTGTCAGTGGGGTATCAATACTTAAATGAGTACGCGGCCAAGAATTGTGAAGCTAAAGTTACTCATGAATACCTTGTGATATCACAACCTATGAATGAAGAGGAAGAGGAAAAGAAGGAAATGTTTGTCAAGTCACTTTCTCATTCTTTCCCTGATAAAAGGATTCTGTTCAGAATACACCCGTCAGAAAACTACGAACAGCAAAAGTCTATCTATAAGGATTGCGACAACATTGAGATTTCTAATTCCACGAAAGTCTTATATGAGGATATTAACCGATGTAAATATATAATAGGATGGTTCTCAAACTGCCTTTATGAGTGTTTGGCATTTAAACGGGTTCCAATTATTGTGGATACTCAATATACCCGAGATTTTTTTCCTCATAATATTGGCATTTGGATAGAAAACCCAGAGGAACTGAAAACAAAAGATTTGGAAGCTATGCAAGGAACTGCAGGCTATTCAAATTATTGGGCTACAGACTTTGAACATCGAGTTAAAAGTTACATTGACAATATAAAGTAAAGATAATATGAACGTTAAGTATTTAGAGAAGGAAGAATACCAGCAATGGGACGAATTCGTGAATACATCCCCACAGGGTTTTATTTTTGATTACTCCTGGTGGGCAGACATTCTCACGAAGGGAGATTTTAAGATATGCGCAATTTTTGATGATGACAATGCCATTGTGGCGGGTGTCGTATTGCCTTTTATTGGTCGTGGAAAAGTTTCTATGCCTATCCTGACTCAATCTATGGGTATCCTTTTTGAGGACTTCTCAAAGCAAAACAATATTAGGCTACAGAAGCAAATGACCAAGCAAAAGGAATACACAAACACGATATGGGATTATATAGAAAAGGATGTCAAGAGTTTCGCACTCCAGTTTAATTACCATTACGATTATTGGTCTCCTTTGTACTGGAAAGGTTGCGAGCAGACAACAAAGTACACATACGTAATAGACTATTCTGACTATATTCCGGCGGAAGAGTTTAAACGGTTCTCAAAGGGGCACAAGTGGATTTTGAATCGTGTAGAAAAGAAATCGGATTTAAAAGTTCTTGAGACTGACCACGTAGACGAATACCTTCGCGAATCACTTAAAACGTATGAACGGCAGGGAACGAAAAGAGCATATAGCGATGAGGTTGTAAAATCATTGTGCGAAGAGCTTAAGAAACGAAACATGATGAAGATCTTCAAGTGCGTTGATCCGCAGGACAGGATACATGGTATCGCTATTTTTATTTACGATCATCGAGAGGTTTATTACTGGCTTGGAGCAAGCGATGCGGAATTGAGGGAAAGCGGCGGTCATACTTATTTAGTATGGCATGCCATACAGTATTTTGCTGATAAGGTTAGTGCGTTCAATTTTGGTGGGTCAATGATTGAGGCTGTAGAAAAAAACTTTAGGAACTTCAGTTCTGTTCCAAAATCATATTATCATATTTCATATGATAGCAAACCTATCCTGGCTCAAACCAAACGTCTAATTAGACTTATACTAAAGGGAAAATGATAGTTCGTGCCAGAACAGAAATTGATGAAGGCTTGATACGTGGATTGCTTGCTGGGGCATCTTATGACTTGCAGGCTCCTTCGTCATGCTATTTTTTTAATAGTGGCAGTTCTTCTCTACGTTTCTTCCTGCAGTTGATAGGGAAAGGAAAGAGGGTCGGGGTGCAGGTATATACATGCTCTACTGTTTGTGATGCCATTATTAAAGAAGGGTGCATCCCCGTTTTTCTTGATATAGATACGTCGTATTACACCACAACGATAGATTGTGTCAAAAACAAGATAGATCAAATAGATGTTCTTCTCTTAACCCATTTATTTGGTGTTCCCAACCCAGACTACCTACAGATAAAGCAATTATGTAGGGAACACCATGTGATTCTGATTGATGACTTATGTCAGACCTTTCATGCAAAGGTGGGTGATTGCTATTTGGAAGATCTTTCTGATAATTATATATATAGTTTTTTCTATGACAAACCTATTTCTTCCATTTCTGGTGGAATGTTAAAGGTGAGTGATGATTATAAGGTGATAGCGGAAGAAAAATGCACGCAATTATCAAGGGAGGATGATGAGCAGGGTAAAAAGAAACTGAAAGTTTTATTACTGATGCATCTCTTACTTGCTCCTGAATTGTATGATAGGGAGTTTCGTTATGGGACTCTTTGGAAGAAACTATTAGAGAGATGGCCCTTGACTTGGAACATGAAACTCCTAAAATATTTGGTTAATGGGAAATGGGTGTCATTGATAAACCGGGTTTTTGGCCCTCAAAAAGAGGATGGGATATGGTTGTTGTCAAATATTGAGATTTATTATTTACTTGCCGTGATGTCGTCTTTCAGAAATCGCAACCAATTTTTGGTCGATTTCTTTGTGCGCAACGGGTTAGTATTGCCGCCTTATTTGCAGAACTCCTCTATTACTTGTTCTGTCGCCAAACGTGCCATAGTGGATTGCTGTGTCGAGTCAAGCGGCATTCAGGTTGGTTTGTTTAATTGGCCGGAGCTTATTTGTGATACCAATGATTATTGTAAGTTCCCCAATGCAGAGATTGTTATTCGAACACATACTAACATACCGTGTTGGATGGATATTTCAATGCGGGCTTATAAAAAACGGTAATGAATAAGAAAATATTGTATCTTGCGTTTGCCCCAATTCTTGAAGGGAATGGTGTCGCAAAAAAAATACTTGCTCAGAGGGACGCGTTTAAGAGATTAGGGTACAACGTTGTTTTCTGCTATTTCAAGGAAGAAAATGGTAAAACGTATGCATGCTTGGATGATATACATTTTTACTGTTTAGGGGGGAGATTATCATATCAATTTAGTATATTTACCTTTTTTAGAAAACTCTCAAGCTTCGTTAAAGATAATGGTTTTGATGCATTATACATCAGATATGAGAAAAACGCAAATGCAGGTTTTGTCGGATTTCTCAGGTCTTTAAAGAACCAGTGCGTCAGAATAATGGAAGTCCCCACTTATCCTTATGACAACGAGATTAATAATGCCTCTTTGTACAGACGTATAAGGTTATGGGAAGAAAGACACTATCGGGCAAAGTTCGATACATGCGTGGATTATATCGTAACATTCACAGATGCGACTACTATATTCGGAGTTAAGACTCTTAAAATATCCAATGCTGTTGATGCATCATCTATATGTTTGCGAAAAAGAACTAAAGCCTCCAATGATGAGATTTCATTGATAGGTGTTGCAAACTTGGCTTTCTGGCACGGATATGATCGATTGCTTTATGGGATGAGAGATTATTATGCCCGTGGCGGTCAAAAGAAAATTTTATTCAGGATCGTTGGAGAGGGCAATAGAGATGAGCGATCTCGTCTTATGGATATTGTTAAGAATGAGAAATTAGAGAACAATGTCGTTTTCTATGGTAATAAGAGTGGGAAAGAGTTGGATGAGTTGTTCGATAATTCTGATTTTGCTATTGGGTGTCTCGCTTGTCATCGAAAGAACATCATAACAGTTAAGTCTCTGAAAAACGTAGAATATGCGATGCGTGGTATTCCGTTTATTTACTCGGAAACAAATGATGATTTTGATCAAAAACCATATGTTTTGAAGGCAAGTGCAGATGATACTCCTATTGATTTGAATATGTTGATAGATTATTTGCAGAAAAATAGCATTACCCCAGAGCAAATTCGTAATGATGTATCTCATTTGACATGGGATAAACAGATGGAATTAGTGAGCACTTATTTCTAGTGCTAGAAGTGAGGTATGAGTGGACATATTATATTAGTATTTGTTATTATTGCTTTCTTAGCTCTCTTAAACAAGAAATGGGGGCTATTGGTAAGTTTTGCTCTATTGATATGGATGTTATCGTTCAGGACAAACGAAATCCCTGACACGGAAATTTATCAGTGGATGTATGATGACCCCATTAGCCGCTTGGATTACAACGAGATTGGGTTCCTTTTCCTAGGAATTGGGTTTAAAATGGCTACAGGAGCAGAATTCATCGTGTTTTATTTGTCTTTGGTAGGGGTATGTCTAGCTCTGTGGTACTTTGGCTCCAAGAAAATACTACCAGACGATGAGCATTTCGGAATGCTCTTTCTTATTTTCCTTTCCTTCTTTGGATTCTTTTATTTGGGCATTACAATAAGGAATTGTTTGTCGGAAGTTCTTATCTTGTGTGGTTTGGGGTTTTTCTTGAGACTAAAGGGGTGGAAAAGAATTTTCTTTTATCTGCTATTTGTCGTCCTGGCGATGTTCATACACAGATCTGCCGCATTCTTTCTGCTATTACTCCCGCTGATACGTGTTAAGATATCAACGTCAGGCTACTATCGTATTTTTGCCCTGTGTGTTATTCTGTGGCTTTTATCCGGTTCAGCCTTGTCAAGAGGAATTGTTGGCGAAATATCAAAATTGTCGATGTTCTCGAAACTTGATAATTATTCCTCTTCTGCAGAATCTGCTCCAAGTATGTTGTCACTTCAAATCCTGATCAATTGGATTGTCTCATATTTCGCCATACGTTCCCAAAACAGCATAGAAACGAAATACAGGTCTATCTATAATTATTTTCTGAAGATAAATATGATGGGCTTGTTTACCTTGTCTGTGATATGGTCGGTACCTACGTCGTATAGATTCTATAATATGTTTTTCTTCTTTAACTTTATCTTAATCTATTTGATAATTTTCCATAATAATAGGATAACAAAAAAGAAAAGTAAAAGTATTTATTCCCTCTCGATAAGTGCAGCGTATTTTGCGATTCTATTACATAGTTTTTCTTTCTTGTTATTGTACTAATGGTTAGCATTTTATTAGCGACATACAACTCTGAGAAATATATAAGAGCACAGATAGACTCTCTTATAAACCAAACCTACACAGATTGGAGCTTGGTGATTAGGGATGATTTGTCTTCGGATGGTACGATCAGCATTCTTCAGGAGTATGTAAGGCAATACCCTGATAGAATATCTTTCCTTGATAATCATGGGGAGTCGAAGCGGGCATACCTGAACTTTGTGGAATTGATGAGGAATGTGGAATCTGACTACTATATGTTCTGTGACCATGATGATGTGTGGCTGCCAAACAAAATTGAATTGTCAATGGCTCGAATGCTCGAGGTTGAACAAAAAGATTTGCCTGTAATAGTTCATACAGATATGAGAGTGGTGGACCAAAATCTGAGAACGTTATCGGAGTCTTTCTGGCATTATACTAAACTGTTACCTGAGCATACAGGATTTAAAGATTTGGTACTATGCAATAGCGTGAATGGATGTACTATGCTTTTTAATCGTAAAGCGCGGGAGGTCGCGTTGCCTCATGTGGAACATGCTACCATGCATGATATGTTAGTTACACAGTCGGTGGCAGCAAATGATGGCATAATTTCTCCAATTTATGTGCCAACAGTATTATATCGTCAGCATACAGACAATGTTGTGGGTGCCCATGAACGAAACAAAGACTATTATCTGGCAAAGCTGAAGAATATTACGCAAATATTTAAGAGTAATTATAATGACTGGTATCTCTCACAACAAATTAGTCATTATTCTTATGTTTCGTATTGGTGGACAAAGATGAAAGTTTTTTATTGGAAATTAAAGAAATACAGATAAAGAAGAATATGAAATTTTCTATTATAACAGTCTGTTTCAATAGTGAAAAAACTATAGAGCGCACAATACGCTCGGTCCTTAACCAGACTTTCTCAGATTATGAGTATATCATCGTAGATGGTTGTTCTAAGGATAACACCTTGGACATTGTAAAGCGATACGAACCAGATTTTAATGGCTGTCTTAGGTGGATTAGCGAACCTGATAGTGGTATTTATGATGCCATGAATAAAGGCATAAAAATGGCTCGAGGTGAAATCGTTGGTATAGTAAATAGTGACGATTGGCTTGAACCTGATGTCCTTGAAGTCATTAATGAGTCTGCGAAGGATACTGTAGAAGACAGAATTTACACTGGTGATATAAGGTATTATTATGTTAATGGTGAGGTTCAAGTGATAAGTTATAATCACACAAAATTAAAGCGTTGCTCTAAGTTGTATCTTATAGGGGTGAATCACCCTGCAACTTTCGTTCCCAGAAGTTGTTATGAAAAATATGGGACGTTTGATACTAATCTTAAAATTATGGCTGATGGCGATTTGATAACAAGACTATATTATAATAACGTACCGTTTGTCTTCATACCCAAAGTTTTAAGTAATCAAATGGATGGAGGCGCATCACAAACTTATTTGAATAAGACATTACAAGATTACAAATATGTCCTCAGCAAGAATGTTTCCAATAAGTTTGTCTGGTGGTATTTGTATCTGTTCTTCTATAGTAGAATTACCGTGAGAAGGTTTTCACCAACGTGGTTAAAAAAGATACATCGTAGGTGATATTATTATGAACACATATAATTTTGAAGTATAATATTCTATGAAATACTTGTTTTTTGATACAACATGGAATCAGATTCTTCGTTTCGGTAATCTGATTTCTAAAGAAATAAAAGAGGTTACGTCAGCGAAGACGTATGGACTGGTCTTTGAGACTTCAGGAAAGAAGGTGAACCCAGAGAAAGATGCTAATTCTTTTGATGACTACCTCGTTACAACAGAAATATCTGCTGTTGAAGAATACGTCAATCGCATTAAACCAGATGTTGTTGTCTTTGCTCAGAATACGACACCGGATTTGGGCGCCATCTATTTTTCCAGGAAGGCAGGAGCCAAGATTGTTATGATGCAACACGGCCTGCTATATGATGGAGCCAGTTTGAACAATGTGCGTCTTGGTGAAATATTTGCCGCTTTGATGATGGCGAAAAAGACTTTTGGCTATTTCAACATTATGCGAGTGATGTGTAAGAAAGAAGGGAAGTCTTTTGTGAAGCTAGTCAGTACCATCATCAAAGAAAAAGAGAATGTCACTACAACAGTACAGAACTACTTTGACCCTCCTCTTAGAGGTGATTGTGCCTTTGTGATTGGTTCGCATTGGGTTGACTATTATCACGATAGTTATGGATACCCGAAGGAGAATATATACATTATGGGCAACCACGATGTGGATGATCTTGAAGATGGAAGAGAATTGGAGGATGCTATATGCTATATACCAAGTGTTCACGTTGAAGATGGGCATGTACAGCTTAATGTTTTCAATGATTATCTAAACTGTCTTAAGGCTGCCATACCTGCTGGTACAAAAATGTATATAAAGCTTCATCCACGCAGCAATAAGAAGATATATACGGATATTCTTGGTGAAGACAACATTGAGTATGTAGCAAGTAAAGAATTGCCATACGTGAAAACCTATATTGGACATAATTCCTCTTTGCTCTCCAAGGCGTTGCAAATATCCGGGAAACTGATTCTTTGGGGATTTAAAGAAGAGAAAGATTTGTTTTACAAGGATTTTGCTTTTGCTGTATGTCATGATGGTGAAACGTTGAAGACTGTCGTACAAAAGGCCGTGTCAGGCGAAGAGATTGAAGGCAGGAAAGATATTACCGCCTATTCCTATAAGAATCCTATGGGGGCATTTAAATATTGTGCAAACAAAATAGTGGAATTATACAAATAAACTTCAGATATGAAACCAATTATAATTGCCGGCCCTTGTGTTATAGAATCACAGAACTGCTTGAACGAAGTTGCAGAAGAACTTGTTCGCCTGAACAAGAAATTTGACTTGGATATTATATTCAAGTCATCCTTTGATAAAGCAAACCGTACATCGATAAAATCTTTTCGTGGCCCTGGTCTTGAAAAAGGGCTGACGATGCTGAATGATGTACGAGAGAGGTATGGATTAAAACTCCTTACAGATATTCACGAGAGTTATCAAGCAAAGCCTGTTGGTGAAGTGGTTGACGTACTTCAGATCCCTGCATTTCTATGCCGCCAGACAGATCTGCTGGTAGCAGCAGCAAAGACGGGAAAAGTGGTCAATATCAAAAAGGCCCAGTTCCTTAGTGGCTTGGATATGGAATTCCCTGTACAGAAGGTACGGGAAAGTGGAAACAATCAGGTATGGCTAACAGAACGCGGCAATATGTATGGCTATAATAACTTGGCCGTGGATTTCCGCAATATTGCAGATATGAAGAAGTTTACAGAGACGGTCATTATGGATTGCACGCACTCTGTGCAGCGTCCAGGGGCAGCTGGTGGCATGACTGGCGGTAATCGCGAGTTTGTACCTGCTATGGCTTTAGCAGCCAAAGCATTTGGAGCGACCGGTTATTTCTTTGAGGTACATCCTAATCCGGAAGTGGCTAAGAGCGATGGCCCCAATATGCTTTACCTGAAGGACTTTGAGAACGTAGTAAAATCTCTGCTGGACTGATATGGACATCAAGTTATTGGTAATGGATGTTGACGGTACGCTTACTGATGGCAAGATTTATATGTCTGCCAATGGTGAGTTTATGAAAGCCTTCAATATCAAGGATGGTTATGCGATTGCTCGCCTGAAGGAATATGGGATTGAACCAGCCATCATCACCGGGCGCGAATCAGATATCGTGAAGCAGCGATGTGTTGAACTAAAAATCACAGAACTTTACCAAGGTGTAGAGAATAAACTGTTCAAGCTGAAGGATATTTGTGCCAAGAAAGGTATTACACTCTCACAAGTGGCCTATATCGGTGATGACGTAAACGATTTGCCGTGTATTCAGCAATGTGGTGTTACCGCTTGCCCTGCAGATGCCGTGAAGAAAGTGAAACTGGTTGTAACTATGGTTACGGAAGCAAAAGGAGGGGATGGTGCAGTCAGAGAATTCTGCGAATATTTGGTTGAAAAATGTGGTTCAAGTAAGGATGATGAAATAGCAGATTACGAGTTTTCAGAAATCAAATTTGAAGAAGAATAAAAATAATACGATGGAAGATTATAACAAATATGCAGTCAAGTGCTTCAAGGATGAAGCAGAAGCCGTACTTGATTTGATACCGCAATTGACGGATGACTTTTCAAAAGCCGTTGACCTTGTACTTCACAGCAAGGGACGCTTTATCATAACGGGCGTAGGAAAGTCTGGGCATGTGGGTGCCAAAATCGCAGCCACGTTAGCAAGCACAGGAACGCCGTCATTCTTCGTGAATCCGTTGGATGCCTATCACGGGGACCTGGGAATGTTTACACCTGACGATGTGGTGATGGCTATTAGTTATTCTGGTAATACGGATGAACTACTCCGTTTCTTACCGTTATTGATTGAGCGTAAGATACCCATCATCGGAGTTTCAGGCAATCCTAAGTCATTGCTGGCACAGTATTCCACGTGTCATTTGAATATTAAAGTGAAGAGAGAGGCAGACCCAAATAACTTGGCACCAACCTCGTCAACCACCGCTACACTAGCAATGGGTGATGCTATTGCGTGTGCATTGATTGAGGCCCGTCATTTCCAACCGATGGATTTCGCACAGTTCCATCCAGGCGGTAGCCTTGGAAAACGTCTCCTATCAAGAGTGAAAGATTTTATGGTATCAAAAAATCTACCTGTCGTCACATTGGAGCAAAAAATAGCAGATACTATTATTGAGATTAGCAAAACAAAACAAGGTATTGCAGTTGCAATAGAGAACGGAAAGATTGCAGGTGTGGTCACGGATGGGGATGTACGTCGAGCCATGCAAAGCAACCAGGAGCATTTCTTTGACTTGACCGTTAAGGATATTATGAGTAAAACGCCTAAGACCATAAAGGAGTCTGCCAAGCTGCAAGAAGCAGGAGATATGATGAGACGATATAACATTCATTCCCTTATCGTAGTCAACGAGGCCAACGAACTTGTTGGAATCATTGACGCATTCAGTTGTATATAAATGAATCATAATTAAATATGAAGACAGTAGCTTTTGTTCCCATCCGGTTGAATAGTAAAAGGGTGGTAGGTAAGAATTTGAAGATGTTGGGTGATAAGCCTCTGATGTGTTATGTGTTAGAGACCCTTACAAAGGTAAAAGGAGTTGATGAGGTGTATTGCTATTGCAGTAACGAGGATGTCATAAAGTATCTTCCAGAGGGAGTTAAATTCCTGAAAAGACCAGAATTTCTTGACAGAGATGAAACTCTAGGGAAAGAAATCTATGAAGAATTTACAAAAACCATAGATGCAGATGTTTATATCCTTGCGCACACAACGTCACCTTTCATGAAAAAGGAAACGTTTGATAATGCATTACACAAAATCATCAATGAAGACTACGATTCCGCTTTCAGCGCCGAAAAGATTCAGACATTTGCCTGGTATAAAGGAAAAACTCTTAATTATGATTTAAAAGAAATTCCACGTACTCAGACGATTGAGCCTGTATACGTTGAGACCAGTGCTTTCTTTATGTTTAAAAGAGACGTGTGGAAGGTACACAAACAGAGAATTGGCTTTAAGCCGTATATGGCACTCGTTGACAAGATAGAAGGTGTTGATATTGATTGGCCAGAGGATTTTGAGTTCGCAGAGAAGATTCTGGAGTCATATACGACAAAGTAGGAAAAATCTTTGGTGTTAATTGGATGGCAGAGTTTATCGAAATAGAAGAAAAGTTCTTTAATTTACTACAATTAGCAGTAGGAAATACGAATGGTAGTAATTTGAAAATTTCAGATGACGAGTGGCGCTTGCTCTACCAAGAGGCTTCCAAGCAAAGTCTTTTGGGAGTGGCCCTTTGTGCCGCAGACAAACTAAGCGAAGTGGGACAAAAGCCTCCTATGGACTTGTTGTTGCAATGGATTGGAGAAGGAGAATCCATCAGAAACAGGAGTCGCATTGTTGATGAGCATTGTAAGCAACTCACTGGCTGGTTTGAAAAAAGGGGTTGCAAAAGTTGTGTTCTCAAAGGTCAAGGTGTGGCAAGGCTCTATCCACAACCGGAATATAGACAGGCAGGGGATATCGATATCTGGGTGGATGCGGAGAGGGATGAGATAGTCAAGTGGATGCGTTCGGATTTCATGAATGTGACATATGTTGACTATGTGAATTGTCATTCTGCTTTCTTTACAGATACGGAAGTAGAAGTTCATTTCAGACCCACATGGATGTTCAATCCTTTCGTCAATAGGAAGGTTCAGAAGTGGATTCGAAGAAACAGGAATGCCCAAATGTCCAATTATGATGAAGAGGTGGGTTTTTCTTATCCAACAATAGGATTCAATCTCGTTTTCTCATTTATCCATATTTATCGACATGTTTTCTTTGAGGGTATTGGATTGAGACAGTTGATGGATTATTATTATATCCTTACTTACAGTAGCAACGAAGAAAGAGTAAACGCTTATGCTACGTTGTGTTCTTTTGGAATGCAAAGATTTGTTGGTGCCGTGATGTATGTGTTGCGCATAATTTTTGATATGGATGAAACGCTGTTACTTTGCGAACCGAATAAGGATGAAGGCGAGTTCCTGCTTGATGAGATTATTCGTGGAGGAAACTTCGGTAAATTTGATGATAGAAACATATACGTACCAGAAAACGAGAAGATAAAAAGAGGGCTTAACAATTTTAAACGAAATCTCCGTTTCCTAAGACAATATCCCAGTGAAGTTCTCTGGATGCCCCTCTGGAAAACCTGGCATTGGTGTTGGAGGAAGCGGAAAGGGTATTTGTAGAGTTCTTAAGCTGAATACAACAAGGACGAAATAATCATTTAGTGAAAAGAAAGGATATTGTAGTATATTAATATTTGTAAGAAAATAGCTGTGAATAGAATATATCATTATCATATTAATATTCGTTTTCGTGGAAATGGTTCTGCGATAAGAATTGGACGTAGGTATTCAGAATATCCAGGAAGTCAGGGTTTCAGAGATACATTCGTGTTCTTTTCAAAGTCGTGTAACATGGTCCTGTCAAGGACGAGGTCATACGCAGATGGGGAGATTCTGTCAAAAGCTAACAACAGTATCAATACCCAAGTAATTAAGGCTTTATTGTGCTACTATGCAGTATCTGACGATTTTCCCATAGTTGAAAATATCTCTATAGTGAGAAGGAAATCTGGGCAGCCAGACTACATTTATACAGAATGTGATAATATACTTCAGCCTATAGGGTATTATACTAACAGGCTGTTGGTATGTTCTCTTAATGTATTGGATATATTACTGGAAGAGACCCCAAAAGGTCAGGCTGTAAGGATTGCGATGTCGTACTGGCTGAAGGGTATCGCTTCGGATGATGTGTATTACAAGTTTGACCATCTTTGGCGTGCTTTTAACAGATTGTTTATGTATCAGGGAAATGACCCGAAGGAGAACGAATGTATGAAGGTTATGCGTAACTTCATCCTAAGTAATCCTGAACATTTCACTCAAAGCATTGCCATAACAAACTCTTATTCAAGGGACGAGTTGCATGGTTTCAGATGGTCGAGGATGATATTGAATGACTATGATACACGTAAGAAGACAAATGCACTTGTTGGGTTTGTCCAAAGATACCATGACTATAGGATTATGAATCTGCTAAGGGAGAAGCTGGTATGTAGGAATAATTTTATTGATGATCCGGATAATCCTGCTTTCAGAACTACAGTAGATAATCATATCAATAGTAATCTACATACCATAGTAGATGCGGAGTTGGTTACGCTCCTTGCTATTAAATATTCGTATTTTGTAAGGAATAAAATGTTTCATGGTGAGACGACGGATGGCACATTCAAAGTAAAGTCCAATAACTTAGATAATGAGATGAAAAGGCTGAACAGTCTTTTAGAGGTCCTTGTGATGGAATTGATGGAAAGTTATCAGTTGTTGAGAAATTAATGAGATAGACAAGTGACGGATACTCAACAGTTAGATAATCATGGATGCAGGAGGAAAAGAACGGGGGGACGGGTACCTGTTTCACGAATAATAGGAGTCAGCAATAATCAATAGTTGAGAATGCCAAGGCAGGCGAGACAAGCATCAGGAACT
>OCVV012882619.1_pt1 | contig 27814 bp, 21 predicted proteins | sample 1539721 | NCBI WGS metagenome assembly OCVV01 (sample SAMN02144230, study PRJEB22623) | gut metagenome | biome: sheep rumen | host: Ovis aries | place: New Zealand | reverse complement strand
GCGATTGTCAGCAGCTGCTTTTGTCCCTGAGAGACATTGCTGATCTCCTCATTCAGCTCCATCTGATAGCCGCCCGGAAGTGTGCGGATAAAATGGTCGGCATGTGCCGCCCGGGCCGCCGCCACGACCTCCTCGTCGGTCGCGTCCAGTCTGCCGTATCGAATGTTCTCCATGATTGTGCCCTTGAACAGCCATGTGTCCTGCAGTACCATGCCGAAGCCCTCGCGCAGGCTGGTGCGGTCGAAATCGCGCACATCGTGTCCATCCAGCCGAATCGCCCCGCTGTCGACATCATAAAAGCGCATGAGCAGCTTGACCATCGTGGTCTTTCCCGCACCGGTCGGGCCGACAATCGCCACCATCTGTCCCGCCCTGACATCGCAGGTGAAGTCATGGATGACCGGTCTTGCCGGGTCATAGCCGAAGCGCACATGGTCGAACTGGACATCTCCGCGAACGTCTGCAATGGATGCCGGATGCTCGGCGGTCTGCTCCTCCTCTTCCTCCTCGAGAAATTCAAAGACGCGCTCGGCTGCCGCCGCCATCGACTGCAGCATATTGGACACCTGTGCGAGCTGGGAAATCGGCTGTGTGAAATTGCGGACATACTGGATAAACGCCTGAATGTCGCCGACGGTAATCACACCCGCGACCGCCAGCATAGAGCCGGCGACAGCAACGCCGACATAACCCAGATTGCCGACAAAGTTCATCATCGGCTGCATCAGTCCGGACAAAAACTGGGATTTCCACGCCGATTCATACAGTTTTTCGTTGGTATCGCGGAACACGTCGCCCACGCGCCCCTCCTGGTTAAACGCGCGCACGACGCTGTGTCCGGAAAATGTCTCCTCAATCTGACCGTTGATCTCGCCGAGAAATTTCTGCTGCGCGCGGAAGTATTTCTGGCTGAAGCGCACAACGAGGCCGACAAACAGCAGCGAGATCGGCAGAATGGCAAGCGCAATCAGCGTCATCAGCGGGCTGATTGTCAGCATCATGATCAGCACGCCGACAACCGTTGTCACAGAGGTAATCAGCTGCGTCACGCTCTGATTGAGGCTCTGTCCCATCGTGTCCACATCATTTGTGATGCGGGAAAGCACCTCGCCGACCGTCCGGCTCTCGAAATAGCGCAGCGGCATGCGGTTGATTTTTTCACTGATCTCACGCCGCATGCGGAAGCAGACTTTCTGCGTGATGCCGGTCATAATCCAGCCCTGCACGAGTGCAAAGGCGGCACTCAGCACATACACGCCGAGCAGCAGCAAAAGAATCCAGCCGATGCGGGCAAAATCAATCGCGCCCGTGCCGGACAGCTTCGCAACCAGTCCCTCAAACAGAACCGTGATCGACTGACTCAGGATTTTCGGGCCGGTGATGTTGAACACCGTACTGCCGACGGCAAAAATCAGCACCGCAAGCAAACCGATGCGATAGCGGCCGATATAGCGCAGCAGCCGGCGCAGCGTCCCCCTGAAATTTTTCGGTTTTTCCCCTGTCATCCCGTGCGGTCCGCGCCGCATGCGCGGTCTTGTGTTCTCACTCATCTCACGCCGCCTCCTTCCAGTTCCCTTTCACTCAGCTGGCTCTCTGCAATTTCCCGATAGGTGCGGCAGCTGTGCAGCAGCTGTTCATGTGTGCCGATTCCCTCGATGCACCCCTCATTGAGCACAATAATCTGATCTGCGTGCAGAATCGTAGAAATGCGCTGCGCCACAATGAACACCGTCGCCTCGCTCACACTGCCGGCCAGCGCACGGCGCAGCGCCGCATCCGTCTTATAGTCGAGCGCGGAAAACGAATCATCAAACAGATAGACCTTCGGATGCTTTGCAATCGCGCGCGCAATGGACAGACGCTGTTTCTGCCCGCCGGAGACATTGCTGCCGCCCTGTGCGATCGCGCTCCGGTAGCCGTCCACCTTGCTGTCAATAAACTCGGTCGCCTGTGCGATATCCGCCGCGCGCTTCATCTCCTCATCGGTCACCTGTTTCCCGGCAAATTTCAGGTTGGAGGCGATACTTCCGGAAAACAGAACTCCCTTCTGCGGCACAAAGCCCAGCTGGTCGCGCAGCTCTGCCTGTCTGATGTCGCGCACATCTACGCCGTCGAGCGTGACACGGCCGGACGTGACATCAAAAAACCGCGCAATCAGATGGAGCAGCGTCGACTTTCCGCAGCCCGTCGAACCGATGATGGCCGTGGTCTTCCCCGGCTCCGCGGTGAAGCTGATATGGGACAGCGCGTCCCGGTCTGCGCCCGGATAGCGGAACGAAACGTCCTCAAAGCAGATGCGTCCGCGCCATGCATGCTCGACCGGTGTTTTCGGGTCTGCAATCGACGGGACTGTGTGCAGCACCTCGTTGATGCGGTCTGCCGCGACACCTGCACGCGGCAGCATGATCGACACCATGGTCATCATCATAAACGACATGACAATCATCATGGTATAGTTGATAAATGCCATCATATCGCCGACCTGCAGCTGACCGGCGTCGACCCCCTTGCTGCCAAACCAGACAATCATCACGGTGATGCCGTTCATTGTCAGCATCATCAGCGGCATCATGAATGTCATGACGCGGTTGGTAAACAGCTGCGTGCGCATCAGCGCATCATTTGCCTGAGAAAAGCGCTCTTCCTCATGCTTTTCCCTGCTGAACGCGCGAATCGGCATGATGCCGGTGAGAATCTCGCGGCTGATCAGATTCATCCGGTCGACGAGCGACTGCATCATGCGGAATTTCGGCATGGAGAGCGAAATCAGCGTGCCGAGCACCGCCAGGATGACGGCAACCGCGACAAAAATAATCCAGCCCATACCCGTGTGCGTATTGACGACCTTGAGAATACCGCCGACCGCACAGATCGGGGCGAACAGCACCATGCGCAGCAGGATCACAATCACCATCTGCACCTGCTGAATGTCGTTGGTGCACCGTGTGATGAGGGATGCCGTCGAAAACCGGTTCATCTCCGTGCTGGAAAACGCCAGTACGCGCTCAAACATGCTGCCGCGCAAATCGCGTCCGATACCCGAACCGATCCGGCTGGCGAGCAGTCCCACAACAATCGCGGCGAGCACGCCAAGCGCCGCCAGTCCGAGCATCTTTCCGCCCGTCGTCAGCAGATACCGGCTGCGGAATGCGCCGAGATCGGTGCCCATCGCCTCGTACTCCGCCGCGACAAACTGTACGGCCATCTGCTGCAGCGTGCTCTCCGGCACGTTGTCCAGCTGCGCAAGCGCCTTCTCCCGCATCCGGGCGAACTGCTCACGCGAAACCGCGCCGCTCTCGATCGCCGCATACATCTGACCGACATCCGCATGCTGCTCCGCCGCCTGCGAAAGCAAAACCATCGGACGCGCAAATGCCCGCGACAGCGCTTCTCTCTGCTCACCCTCCACATAGGACTTTAACACGTAGCTCCCGTCCTGCTGCAGGGTGTATGCCGCTGTCGCCTGCCGGACCTCCTCGTCCGTCAAAAACAGTTTCAGCGCTTCGAGTGACTGCCCGCGTATTTTCTCCGGCACCGCGTCGGCAATGCCGTTTTGCTGAATGCCGACATCGACAATGCTGCTCATATAAGTCGGCAGCGTCAAATCGCAGTATGCCTGAACAATCAGCAGGGCGAAAATGACGCAGACCGTCTTCCACGCGCCCTTGAGATAGCCTAAAATTGACCGCATCGCGTCTCCTCCTCCGTTGTCTCCGTTTCCGCGCCGGCGTTCATTTCACGCTCCATCACTTCCGTTATCTCGCGCATGCCGGCAAGCGCGGCGCGAAACCGCTCGTGTCCCACCTGCCCGGCAACGCGCTCCATCAACGCACACCAGCGCGCATGCTGCTGCTCACAGACCGTCTGTCCGTTCTGCGTGAGCGAAACAAAGGTGCTGCGCCGGTCGCTCTCATCCACCTCGCGCACAACCAGCCCGCGCTGTTCGAGATTGCGCAGCATTTTCGATGCGCCCGACTTTGTCACATGCATCTTCTGCGCCAGCTCGCTCACATATATGCCGGGCACCTGCGGATGCATGCGCTGATACCGGCGAATCATCATCAAAAATCCGAATTCACGATCGGAAACGTCCCGCAGCAGCTCATTCCAGCGCAGATGCCGCATGCCGCCCATCGTCTGCATAAAATCGCGGGCGGGTTCCCACTTCTCCATGCCTGTTCCTCCTTCCGCCTTCTCGGACTGTACCACAGTATAGCACCGATAGTTGACCAAGTCAACTGTTGATATTGTAAATTTTTTTGCAAAAAAACGAACGCACAGCACACAGCCGTACGTTCGTTGTAAAACAGCCTCTTTGAATCAACGGATGTCAGTATCCCGTCCTGCCGTCGAGCAGGTCGTCGTGCTCGACCCATTCCTGCACCTGCACGGTATCGTATGTATCGTGATCGCGGCGGATGACCACCTGACGAATCCCCGCATTGATAATCATGCGCTTGCACATCGTGCACGAATTGGCATCCCGCATGATTTCGCCGGTTTTTGCGTCGCGCCCGACGAGATACAGCGTTGCGCCGATCATTTCCTCACGGGACGCAGCGATGATTGCATTCATTTCCGCATGCACCGAACGGCAGAACTCGTACTGCGTGCCGCGCGGAATGTTGCGCTGCTCGCGGATGCAGTAATTGAGGTCAATGCAGTTGGCACGCCCGCGCGGCGCACCGGTATAGCCTGTGGAAATAATGACGTCATTTTTGACGATGACCGCGCCGAAATTGCGGCGCATGCAGGTGCCGCGCTCGAGCGCGACCTCCGCCATATCGAGGTAATAATTCTGTTTGTCGCGCCGGTTCATCTTCACGGCTCCTTTCCTCGGTGATCCGGGACGATACGGCATCCTCCGGCAAAGGCAATTGTTCCGCGCCCCGGCCGAAGCGGTATCGTTTTTAGTTCAAAAAGTCCTTGAGCTTCTTCGAGCGGCTCGGATGGCGCAGCTTGCGCAGCGCCTTCGCCTCAATCTGACGAATGCGCTCTCGGGTGACATTGAACTCCTTGCCCACTTCCTCGAGCGTGCGCGTGCGGCCGTCCTCAATGCCGAAACGCAGGCGCAAAACCTTTTCCTCCCGCGGCGTCAGCGTCTTGAGCACTTCGACGAGCTGCTCCTTGAGCAGGGTGAACGAAGCGGCCTCCGCCGGCTCAAGTGCGTCGTCATCCGGAATAAAATCGCCCAGATGGCTGTCTTCCTCCTCGCCGATCGGCGTTTCCAGGGAAACCGGCTCCTGCGCAATCTTGAGGATTTCGCGCACGCGTTCGACCGGCATATTCATTTCGTCCGCAATTTCCTCCGGCTGCGGGTCATGTCCCAGCTCCTGAAGCAGCTGGCGGGAAACGCGGATGACCTTGTTGATGGTCTCCACCATGTGCACCGGAATGCGGATGGTGCGCGCCTGGTCGGCAATCGCGCGTGTGATCGCCTGGCGAATCCACCATGTCGCATAGGTGGAAAACTTAAAGCCCTTGGTGCAGTCGAACTTTTCAACCGCCTTGAGCAGACCGAGGTTGCCCTCCTGAATCAGGTCGAGGAACAGCATGCCGCGTCCGACATAGCGCTTGGCAATCGAGACAACCAGGCGGAGATTGGCCTCGGACAGGCGCTTTTTCGCATCCTCGCCGCGGCGAATGACCTTGCGCAGCTCCGCAATCTGAGCCGGGTCTGTCTCCGCACCGTCCGCCTCAAGCTGATGGAGCGTCTCCATCGCTTCCGCGCCCGCCTGCATGCGCTCTGCCAGCAGGACCTCTTCCTCCGGCGTCAGCAGGTCAACCTTGCCGATTTCCTTGAGATACATGCGCACCGGATCGTCAATCGCAAAGCCCTCTGCCAGGGATTCGGTGTCCTCCAGCTCCTCCTTGGGAACCTCTTCGACATTCTCTTCGGAAAATTCCTCTTCGTTTTCCAGCGGAACGACGAGCGCCTCTGCGCCCTTGATTTCCACGCCCGCCTTATCCAGATCCTCGTACAGCTTATCCAGCTCGTCGGACTCCATGTTGATGGAATCCAAAGCATCGGACATTTCCTTCAGCGTGAGCTTGCCCTTCTTCTTTCCCTGAGCCAGCAGTTCCTTAATAACGGCCTGCTTTTTTGCATCCATGTCCATGTCCTGTGTCATTCTTTAAGCCTCCAAAAATGTATCATTAACGCCGCGGTGCTGTGCCCGCGGAACACCAACAAAAACCCCTCCGGACTGCACTCAGTCCGCTGTCCCGTCAAACCGTTTGCTCTTGCGCTGCATTTCCGCTTTTCGCAGCAGCGGGTCGGTTCCGGTCTGCCCGGGTATGTCACGCGAAGCCCTCTGCTCCGCAATAATCGCAAGATAATCCTCCATCGCGCGCTGCCGCCGGTCCGCCGGAATTTCCGTGCCGAGCGCCGAGACCAGAAGCTCGGTCTCCTCCGGCTGCAGGGTTACCTCCAGCGCCGGAACGGTGATGCTCCGTCCGCTGTCAAACAGGGCAATGGCGTGCTCATAAATTTTGCCCAGTACCGGCGAAGAAAAATCGGATGGCTGCAATTTTTCCCGCATTTCCGGCAGCAAAGACGCATCTGTCAGCAGCAGTGACAGCAGGCCTTCCTCCGCGCGGGCGGAACGCACATTTTCAAAGCGGATTGCGCGCTCCCTCGGCTGCGCCGCCTGTACGGGCGTGCGCACCTGCCGGTGATACTGCCTGCGCTGCTGACGGCGCAGCCTTGTCTGTGCGTTTTTGACCTCCTGCTGAAAGGCGGCCAGTGTCACGCCGGCGAGCTTTGCCGTCGAGGCGGTATACACATCGCGCTCCACCTGATTGTCCAGTGCCGCAAGGATGCCCGCCGCCTCGCGCAAAAATAAAATACGCTGATCGTCCTCTGTAAAGTCGTATTTCTCGCGCACGGATTCAATGCGGTAGCGCACGTCGTTGTCCGACCGTTCAATCAGCTTGCGGAATGCCTCCGCGCCCTTTGCTTTGATGAACTCGTCCGGGTCCTTCGCGCCCGGAATGCGCAGAATGCGCACGCGCAGTCCCGCTTTTTTCAAAATATCAATGGCGCGCTGAGAGGCGGCCTGTCCCGCCGTATCCGCGTCATAGCAGATGATGACATTTTTTGTATAGCGCGCGAGCAGACGCGCCTGCTCGTCGGTCAGCGAGGTGCCGAGCGATGCCACCGCACTGTCAAATCCCGCCTGATGCAGCGCAATGACGTCCATATAGCCCTCTGCGAGCAGAAAATACTCACTTTTCGTCTTTTTGGCCGCATTCATCGCAAACAGATTGCGGCGTTTGTTGAAGACCAGTGTCTCCGGTGAGTTGAGATATTTCGGTTTGCTGTCGTCCATGACGCGCCCGCCGAAGCCGATGACATCGCCGCGGATGTCGATAATCGGAAACATGACGCGATTGCGGAACTTGTCGTAATACGTCCCTTTGGGACTGCGCACAATCAGACCGGCCGCCTCCAGCTCCTCCTTGCTGTACCCCTTTGCTGTCATTGCATCGAGCAGCGCATGAAAGGAGTCGGGCGCATATCCCAGCCCGAAATTGTTGAGCGTGCGTTTTGCCAGCCTGCGTCCCCGGAAATACTGCAGTGCCTGCGCGCCCGCCGGCGCATACAGCTGTGCGTAAAAGAACCGGGCCGCCTCTGTCAGCAGGGAAAGAATGCGCTCGCGCTGATGCGGCGCACGGCGCGACTCCCCCGTTTCCACCACGGTCATGTTGTACTGCTTGGCGAGAAACCGCACGGCGTCCTGAAATTCCAGACCCTCAATGTTCATGATGAACCGGATGGGTCCGCCGCCTGCACCGCAGCCAAAGCAGTGGAAGATCTGTTTGTCCGGTGCGACGGAAAATGATGCGGTTTTCTCATTGTGAAACGGGCACAGCCCGAAATAATTGTTTCCGCTCTTTTTGAGCGACACATAGCGGGAAACAATGTCGACGATATCGCACCGCGCGGTCAGCTCATCGAGAAATCGTTCGTCTATTGCCACAGTGCTCCCCTTCCTGCGCCGGAATTATAATATGTTCCAGCTCCTCGGAATAAACAATTCCGTGTATTTTGTCACGGCGAACCGGTCTGTCATCCCTGCGATATAATCGCAGACGACGCGGCGGTCGCCGTCGGTCTCCCTGTGCTTCCGGTAATATTCCGGAAGCTCGTCCAAATGCCGGAGAAAGAAATCGTACAGCGCGCGCAGCAGACCGTCCACCTTGTGGGCCTCCTCCTGCGACTGCCCGTCGTATACAGCGCGGAACAGAAATTTCCTCAGCTCCATCATCGCCCCATACGCCTCGGGATACATGCCGATTTCGTGTTCGGTTTCCCCATAGCGGACCATATCCGCCACCATGGCATCGATGCGGTCGCCATGCGTCCTGCCCAGCACACGCACCGCGTCGCGCGGCAAATCCTCCGGAACAATCAGTCCCGCCCGCACCGCATCGTCGATATCGTGATTGACATACGCAATGCGGTCGGCAAAATGGACAATGCGTCCCTCCGGCGTATCCGCCGGCTGCCTGCCGGTATGGCGCACAATGCCGTTGCGCACCTCGTGTGTCAGATTCAGGCCCTCGCCGTCGCGCTCGAGGCAGTCGGCCACGCGCAGACTCTGCTCATTGTGCCGAAAGCCGCCGATGTCGCGGCACAGCTCGTGAAGCACCCGTTCCCCGACATGTCCGAACGGCGTGTGTCCCAGATCATGTCCGAGCGCAATCGCCTCCGTCAGATCCTCATTGAGCCGCAGACTGCGCGCAATCGTCCGCGCGATCTGCGCCACCTCCAGCGTGTGTGTCAGCCGGTCGCGGTAGTGATCCCCCTCCGGCGAAATAAACACCTGTGTCTTGTGGCTCAGACGGCGAAATGCCTTGCAGTGTACAATGCGGTCGCGGTCGCGCTGAAAGCAGGTCCGGCGCGGGCACGGGGAAATCGGCTTTTGCCGCCCGCGGCTGTCCGCCGCAAGCGTTGCCCAATCAGCCAGCGTCCGGCGCTCCAGCTGTTCCTGATCCTCCCGCATCCGCAGCACCTCCCATCTGTCGTGCGAAACAGTCTATACATAAATAAATACCGTGTCTGTGCCCCGAACTCCTCTTTTTTTGCGAAATTTTTCTCAGAAAAAATTTTTTCCTCGCGTTTTCGTCACCGGACACGCCGGCCCATAAACCGGCTCTCCAGGCACAGAACCTCTGCCGCCGCGCTTGTCGCGTCGCACAGCGCCGCAGTCAGCGCCTGTTCCCCGCCCTCGGGGATGGTGACCGTCAGCGTCACATCTGCGGCGTATTCGGTATCCTCCACCACACAGTCGTGCGCAGGCAGCAGATTCTGCACCGCGCCGAGCAGCGAGTACGGACAGGTGATGAGCAGCACAGAATACCGGCTCATGCGGCAGATCCCCGCAGCCTCAAGCGCAAGCTGCGTGCTTTTGGTATACGCGCGCACCAGTCCGCCGGTCCCGAGCAGCACGCCGCCGAAATAGCGCGTGACAACACAGCAGATGTTGGTCAGCTCTGCGCGGCGCAGGACGTCGAGAATCGGCATGCCGGCAGTTCCCTGCGGCTCGCCGTCATCCGAATAACGCATGTAGTTGCCCTCGCGGATGATATACGCGTAGCAGTGATGGCGGGCATCGCGGTACTTTGCCTTGACCGCGTTGATGTGCTCCACCGCCTGCTCCGGTGTGTCGGCCGGAAAAATTTCTCCGATAAATTTCGAGCGCCGGTCCTCATACCGTCCCTCGCCGTACGCCGCGGGGATGAGATAGCTCTCACGCATCTGCGGACACCTCGTAGTCCCGCAGCTGTCCGTACAGCTTGTCGTCACATTCGATTTCCAGCAGCGTACCGCTGTCGGTGTAGTCGGTCGCAAACACCGCCGCTTCCTTGTGAATGACATCGAGCAGATAACCGTCCGCGTACGGGATGCAGATGCGCACCCGATGCCGTCCGCGCCCGAGCGCCCGCTCCATCGCGCGCATGAGTTCGTCCATGCCGCGCCCGTATTTTGCAGAAATCGCTATGATATCCTGTCCGGACGGCAGCAAATCGGGGTTTTCACACCGATCCGCCTTGTTGCACACGAGAATCTGGGGAATCTGCTGTGCGCCCAGCTGTGCAATGACCTTTTCGACCGTCTCCGCCTGCTCGCGCCAGTCCTCGCGCGAGACATCCACCACGTGCAGCAGCAGGTCCGCATACGCCAGCTCCTCCAGCGTCGCCTTGAACGCCGAGACGAGATGGTGCGGCAGCTTGCGGATAAATCCGACGGTGTCCGAGAGCAGGATTTCCTGTGTCTCGGAAATGCGCAGCTTGCGTGTCGTCGGGTCGAGCGTGTCGAACAGGCGGTCATTTGCCTCAATGCCCGCGTCTGTCAGCGTGTTGAGCAGTGTGGACTTGCCCGCATTGGTATAGCCGACAATGGCGACGAGCGGCAGTTCCGCCTTTTTGCGCTGCCGGCGCTGTACCGCACGCACACGGCGCACGTCCTCCAGATCGCGGCGCAGCCGGTCAATGCGCCGGCGGATGTGACGGCGGTCGCTTTCCAGCTTGCTCTCGCCCGGTCCGCGCGTGCCGATGCCGCCGCCGAGGCGGGACATGCTCTTGCCCAGGCCGGACAGGCGCGGCAGAATATACTGATACTGCGCCAGCTCAACCTGCAGCTTGCCCTCGCCCGTGCGTGCGCGCTGTGCAAAGATATCCAGAATGAGCGCACTGCGGTCGAGCACCGTCCGTCCGGTCGCCTCCTCCAGCACGCGCATCTGGGACGGTGACAGCTCGTTGTCAAAGATAATCAGCGTGGCATCGTTGTCGCGCGCCAGCTCGGTCAGCTCCTGCGTCTTTCCCTCGCCGATAAATGTGCGCGCATCCGGCGCACTGCGCGATTGCAGCAGCTTGGCAACGCATTCGCCGCCCGCTGTCTCCAACAGCGCCTCCAGCTCGTCCAGCGTCTCCCAGCTGGCATCCTCTTCCGCTGTAAAAACAGAGGCGTGCAGTCCGACAAGCACCGCACGTTCCGGTTCCATCTCTTCCATCCATTCTTCCACAGTCTGTCCCTCCCTCCGGTCAGTGATGTTCAAAGATATCTTCTTCGATAAACATGGCAAAAAACGCAATGCCGAGCAGCGCGCAGACGGCGAGCACCGCCCGCTCCGCCAGCTGCTTTGTCACAAGCACACCCGCCATTGCGCCGAATACAAACAACAGATCGACAAGAAAATAGTGCAGTCCGCGGCGGAGCAGCTCCGGATCGCGTTTCTGATGATAATTCCACAGCAGCTCGGTGCCCGAGCGCAGATTTCCGGTGCACATGGTCGTGGCGCACGTCACGCCGCGAATTTTCCGAAATCCTTCTACCTGCATCGCACAGGTAAAGGATACCATGATATTCGCCAGCATATTCAGCTTTTGCGGCAGAAATGCGACGCAAAGCAGCAAACCGATTTCCAGCACAGCCACAACCTGCCGCCAGTGCAGCCGGCTTCCGCCCGACGGTGTCCGGCGGCGGACACACAGCACAAGCAGAACGCCTGCGGAAAATGACACAATCGGAATGAGATAGCACAGCGCGCGCATCCATTCCCCGCCGATCAGATGAATGCCGAGCAGGACGATATTGCCGGTCTGTGCGTTGGCGAACACCTCGCCCCGAATCAAATAAGTATACGCATCCAGAAAGCCGCCTGCCAGCGCCAGAAGCGTGCCGACCAGCAGCGATTCGGACATCTGTCCGCGTTTGGTTGTCACAAGCAGTCTCCTCCCTCCGAGACAGCGGCGCCGCGCCGCGCTTTCCGCATCCGCACGGGATTTTCCTCCCGTGAAAAAGAGGAGCCGCCGGATGAGCGACTCCCTGCTCTCAATGCCTTTCCTGCCCGCACAGCGCAAACAGGAAATCAAAAACCCGCCCAAACCGGACGGGTTTCATCAAATCACTTGTCAAGATTGAATCTTCTCTTGAAGCGGTCAACACGTCCGCCGGTATCAACGAGCTTCTGCTTACCGGTAAAGAACGGGTGGCATTTGGAGCAAATTTCTACCGAGATATTCTCCTTGGTGGAAGCGGTCTCATATACAGCGCCACAAGCACAACGAATGGTGGTGGGCTTGTAATTCGGATGGATTCCTTCCTTCATTTTCGATTCACCTCTTTCCGCATAAGCCTTACAGTCGTAAAGTTATGATATCACAATGAAATATCAAATGCAAGAACTTTTTTTGTTTCGGGCACATTTTGTCGGACGGACGGTGTCCTGTCCCGCCCTCACAGCCGGATGGTCTGCCCGTTATGCAGGAAAAACAGGGCGCAGGCCGTGACCGGACGGCCAAACACCTGTTCCGCGGCACGCCGATACGCGTCCAGCTGCGGCCGATAGCGTTCGGCACGCTCCGCCGCCCGGCTGCGCGGCACGCGGTCTGTTTTGAAATCGATCACCAGCAGCCCGCCGTCCGCCGTTTCTGCCAGACAGTCGATGACGCCCTGCAGGAGCACGCGCTCCTCCGGAAACGCCGCCGCTTCGGGATAATAATCCGCTGCCGGCAGCAGTACGGAAAACTTAAATTCGCGGTGCACCGCCTTCGCCTGCTCGATGGTCCGGTATAAATCCGAGTCGAAAAACGCCGCGATGCTGTCCAGAGAGACGGCGTCCGCCTGCTCTCCGCTCAAAATATGCTTTTCGCGCAGCCGGTTCAGCTCCGCAAGCCGGCCTTCCCCGCTCGTACAGCGCGAAAAATCGCAGAACTGTAAAAACAGGTGGTGTGCCGTGCCGATTTCCGTCGGCGTCAGGCCGCGGGCCGCGCGGTCAAAATACGGACGGCGCAGCGCGGTTTCGCGGCGGGGCGGCTGCGTATCCTCCTGTGTCTCCTGCGCGCGGAACGAGTCTGCCACAGCGGTTGCCGTCAGCTTGGACGGCAGGTCCGCGAGCACCTCCGCCGCATACGGGCGCAGAACGGGCGCATCCATCCGCTGTATATCGGCAAAGCCGCCCTTCTCAGGCGATTCCCCGGTCTCCTCCGTCCGGCGGTACGGCACAACAGAAACCGCAAAGCAGTCGGGCGCAGCCGTGTCCATTTGCGGGGGCTGACTGCACAGCGCGCGCAGCGGCGCGGCATTCGGATGACGCATCAGCGGCACGCCGAGCCAGTGGGCATATTGATTGGCGCCCGACAGCGCATACGGCGGAATCGGGTCGAGCGCAGCGACAGCCGCCCATTTTTCCGCCTGCTTTTTGACATCGCGCATGGCACAGGTGCAGATCAGCTTTTCCTTTGCGCGCGTGAGCGCAACGTAAAGCACGCGCAGCTCCTCACTCACCATTTCACGGCGCAGCACGGACGCCATCGCCCGCCGGTCGAGCCCGTCGTACTGGATGCCGCGCGCCGCGTCGCGGCAGCGCATGCTGATGCCCATGCGTTCGTGCAGCAGCACCGGCTTATGCAAATCCAGCTCGTTGAATTTTTTCGCACAATTTGCCAGAAAGACGATCGGGAATTCCAGTCCCTTTGATTTGTGGATGGTCAGAATGCGGACGACACCCGCACTCTCCTCCCCGTCCGGCGCAGTCAGCGTTCCGCCCGCCTCCCGCAGCTCGCGCAGATAGCGCACAAATGCGAACAGCCCCCGGCTCTCGCCGCGTTCAAAGCTGCCTGCAAGCCCGATCAGCGCCGCGATATGCTGCTGCCGCGCACGTCCGCCCGGCGTCGCGCCGAAAATGCCCATCGCATTTGTGCGGTCGACAATGGTCCACAGCAGCTGCCGCACAGGGACATCCGCCGCAAGCAGCCGCAAATCGTCCAGCGTTTTCAAAAAATCCGCCGCCTTGGCATTGTGCTCTGCCGATGCGCGCAGGGCGGTGAAAAAGTCCCCTTCCCGGTCTGTCAGGCGAATTTCCGCCAGCTCCTGTTCGGTAAAGCCCGCCAGCGGCGAGGTCAGTGCCGCGATCAGCGGCACATCCTGCCGGGGATTGTCTAAAATTTCCAGCCATGCGGTCAGCGTGTGCACCTCCGGCGTGTCGAGGATATCATCCGCCGCGTCTGCCGCCGCAGGAATGCCGCATTCCGCCAGTGCCTTCTGGAATACCGGCGCCTTGTTTTTTGCCGAGCGCAGCAAAATGACAAAATCATCCGGCCGGCACGGGCGAAGCGCGCCGGTCTGACGGTCTGTCACATGAAAGCCGCCGCGCAGCATCGCGCGGATGCGCGCCGCGCAGTAGTCCGCCTCCTGCCGGATTGCCTCAGGCACTTCGTCGTCGTCCGTGTGCGTCTCGAGCAGGCAAAGCTCCGTGCGGTAGTCGTCTGTCCCGTCCGGGAACGCCGCGCCTGTGTGAAGCGCTTCGCGTTCGGTGTAATCCAGATCGCCCAGCCGCTCACTCATCAGCGCCGAGAACAGATAGTTGACGCTGTCAAGCACCTCCGGCCGCGAGCGGAAATTGCGCGAGAGCACCACGCGGCGCGGCGCATCATCCCGCACCTTGTCCGCGTCATCATAGGCGAGATATTTTTGCAGAAAAATCGCGGGGTTTGCCAGACGGAAGCGGTAGATGCTCTGCTTGACATCGCCCACCATAAAGATGTTCTTTTCGTCATCGCTCACCGCGCGGAAAATGGCATCCTGGACCGCATTCGTGTCCTGATACTCATCGACCATAATTTCGGTGAACGACAGCTCCCGCGCCAGCGGGGTCGGGTTTCCCGCCTCATCGGTCAGCAGCTCAACGGCAAAATGCTCGAGGTCGTTGAAATCCACGACGCCGCGCCGCTGCTTTTCGCGCTGATATGCCTGCATAAACGCCTGCACCGTGTCGCACAGGGCACAGACCGCCGGCGCCATCATCTCCATGTCCAGGCGAACCTCCGCCTCGGTCACGCAGAGCACGCTGTCCGACAGCTCGAACGAAATATTTTTCCACACCTCCCGCGCCTGCTTGAGGCGGTCGAGAAAGCTTTTGTCCTCATAGCCGCGCACAGACGCAAGCCGCATGCGGCTGCTGCGCACCGTGCGGCACAGCTGTACGGCGGCATCCCATGCGCCGGCTTCGGTCAGCTCGAGAAGCGCACACGCCTGATTCTGGTCGTCCAGAAAGGCAGGCTCGTACTTTTCCCGGACCTCCTGTGCCTGCGCCATTTCCTCCAGCGCGCTGTCCAACGCCGCCACGGCATAGCGGATGCGGTCACATGCGGTGTCCAGCAGCTCGCGCCCCCAGTCGGTGTCCGCCAGCCGGTCAAACGGGCGGACAAACTGTTCCCGATAGGCGGCGAGCACGCGCGCCGGATGCGGGGACGCCTGCAAATTGCGAAAGGTCTCCAGAACAATGTCCATCAGCCGCCGGTCATCGCGTCCCGCGCTGAGCGCGTCGACCAGAGCGGCAAAGCCCGCGTCCCCGCGCGCATACTGTGCTTCGAGGACATCCTCGAGCACCTCCGCCTGCATGGCGGTCTGTTCGCTTTCATCCGCCGTGCGGAAATCGGGCGGCAGGCCGATTTCATGAAAATGCTCGCGCAGCAGACTCATGCAGAATGCATGTACGGTCGTAATTTTTGCGCGGTGCACGCGCATCAGCTGCCGCCGCAGGCGCAAATCGCGCGGATTGCGCGCCGCAATCTTTGTCAGTGCGTCGGCAATTTTTCCCCGCATTTCGCTCGCCGCGGCCTTGGTAAATGTCACAATCAAAAAGGAATCAATGTCACACGGGTGCTCGGGGTCGGTCACGCGCCGGAGCACGCGCTCAACCAGCACAGCGGTTTTGCCCGAGCCTGCCGCCGCCGAGACGAGCAGTGTCCCGCCGCGGTTTTCAATCGCCGCCTGCTGCTCCGGTGTCCAGTTAACGCCCATTTCGCTCCCCCCGTTCCAGTTCCGCGTTGATTTCCTGCCAAAACTCCTCCGCGCCGATTTTTGCGATGTTGTGCGGTTTATCGCCCAGTTTGGCGTCAAATCGGCACACAGCGCGGTACGGACACCACTGACAGGCCGTTTCCGTCGGACCGCGGCGCACCGGTCTGGCGTCCATTTTTCCCTTGCGCAGCTCGCGTCCCATTGTTTTGAGCACAAGCCGGATGTGTTCGCTCAGCTGTCCCAGCTGTTCCATACTTGCCAGGCTGGTGCGGCTCGCCGCCGAAACGCCGCCGTTTTTCAAAAATCCGATCGGAAGGAATTCGCCCTCCTTCTCGATGCCGTGCTCCATCGCCTCGATGACCGCCGGTTCGTTCAGAATCAGTCCCGAGCGGCGCAGCTGCCTGCGGCGCAGGCGGTCCAGCGTCTCATCATCCGTCTCCCGCGGCGCCTGGACGAACGCGGTGCGCGCGGGAATGTACAGCGCTCCTCCCGGAACAATGCGGTCGATGTCCGCCGCCAGTTTTTCGCGGTAGCGGCCCAGTCCGCTCTTCTCAATCGCAAACAGATACAGCAGCAGCTGAATGTTTAATCCGTACCACAGCTCGGACAGCTCAAACTTTTTCTGTCCGCTCTTGTAATCCATGACGCGCACATACAGCTTTCTGTCCTGCAGATAGCCGTCCACACGGTCGACTCTGCCGTTCATCTCCAGCATTCCGTCCGCGCCGTCGTCAATCACAATCGGCGGGAGGTCTCCGCCGCGGGAAAAATCCAGCTCAAAATCAATCGGCGTAAAATCCGAGCGCTCCATTTCTTCCACGAGATTGTCCAGAATTTCATCCAGCATGCGCACGAGCCGGCGGAACAGATGGCGAAAGCGGGCGGTGTGCTGCTCCAGATCACCCAGCATCGTTTCGACATAGACCTTCGTCCATTTTTTTGCAATCGCATGGATATCGGCCTTGTCCGCACCGGCGCCGTCGTTCTGCCGACCGCGCAGCTCCTGCAGCGTGTGTTCCAGCACATAGTGCAGGAAGGTTCCCGTTTCCGGCGCATCAAATGCCGCGCGGCGGCGCTCCTTTGCGCGCAGTCCGTAGCGCAGGAAGTAGGCGTATTCACAGCGGTAAAAGGCATCGACGCGCGATGCGGTCACACGCAGCCGGTCCCCGTATAACGCGTGCACGGTATGAACATCCGTGAGCGGACCGCGCACCGATTGCTCCATGGGGACGATCGGAATTTCAGAGGCGGCAAGGGCTGCCTGTGCCGCTGGAGAAATATCGCGCGCCGCGCCGCAGCAGGCGAGATCAAAGCGCGGACGCTCCGCCTCCAGCCGGTAGCTCTGTGCAAGGCCGCTTTCGTTTGTCTCCGGCACCCCGCGCAGCAGCTGCCGCACCGTGCCGATGACATAAGACGGGCGCAGCTCGCCCTCTCCGCTGACCGTGCTCCACGAGAGCAGCAGCGACTGCGATGCCGAGGCGAACACGCGGTAAAGCGCGGTTTGCTCCCGCGCCATGCGGTCTTCTCCGGTCTCCAGCTCGACAGAAAGCCCCAAAAGGGTCTCGCGGTCGCTGTCCGTCAAAATGCCGCCCGCTTCGCCCGCGTCCGGCAGCACGCCGTCGTTGACACCGAGCACAATCAGATGCGGAATTCCCGTCCGGCAGACGCGGTCGATCGAACCGCAGGTGACGCGGTCAAGCGCAATCGGAATCGTTCCCACATCGTATTCCGACAGCACGAGCGCAAACAGCGTGACAAACGCGTCGGTATCCATGCGCGCATCGCCCTGCACCCACGCAAACTGCTCCATCGCCTGCACCAGAATTTCCCACAGCTGACGATATTCCTCCGCCGTCTGCAGCCGTCCGGCATCCTCATGCAGCTGTGCGCGCGCCGCAATGCTGTCCGGTGCCCCGATCCGCTCCAGAAAATCGTACAGACCCTGTACATACTCCGCCGCTGTCTGTGCCTCATCGAGCATCTGTTTGAGCAGGCGCAGCGGCTGCACGATCCGTTCGCGCAATTCATTGAGCTGCGCAAGCTGCTGCTGTGCCGCCTCATCCATTTCGCCGCTGAATCCGTTGGGATTTCCTGTAAACGGCTGCTGCCACGCCTTGCCGCGAATGCGCCAGAACAGCACATAATTTTCCAGCACGTCGCATTCCTCGGCGGTCAGGCCGGCAAAGCCGGTTTTGAGATAGCTGAAGATATCCTCATACCGCCAGCCGCCCGTGACGGTGCGCAGTGCCGCGCGAACCAGTGCGAGCACCGGCTTTTGCATGATGTCGTGCTTTTCACTGAGGAAGACCGGAATGCCATACCGTTCAAATACCAGCTCCAGAATGGGCGCATACTGCTCAAAGCTGCGCGCCGCGACGACAATGTCGCGCCGTTTCGCATCCGTCTGTCGCAGCAGTCTGCGGATATACGCCGCCGCATATTCACATTCGGAGAACAGGTCTCCTGCCGCGTGCAGCTGCACACTGCTTCCGTCGCTGTCAAATGATTGGACAGGAGCCTCCAGCACATGCCGCTCCAGCACCGCGAGATCGGGCGTGCGCGCCATGACAGCTTCGTCCAATGAGATGACTTCAACAGACGCGCCGCAGCGCCCTGCCACGGCCCGCAGACGGGCTGCCGCCCGCTCCATTTCCGGAAACAGCTCCGGCTGCAGCCGATCGCCGGTCAGCGCCACGGTCACAGGAATTTTTTTGCGCAGCAGGCAGGCAATGACGGCCAGCTCCTGATGATTGAAGCTGTCAAACCGGTCAAAGCTGACCTCCGCATCATCAAACAGCGTGCTGTCCGGCAGGCGTTCGGCAACGCGCGTCAGCTGGTCGCGCGGGTCGGGCAGCTCCTGTGCGGTCATCGTGTCATAGACCGCCGCAATCTGTCCGAGATCGCGCAGCTTTGCGGCAAGCGGTCCCTCCGCTTCTTCGGAAGCGCGCAGCAGCTCCTCCGGTGTGACGCTTCCGCATTTCATTTCATCGAGCACCTGCAGCAGATCGCGCAGCACATCCGGTTTGCGCACCGCGCTGCCATACATGCTCAGCGCATCGGCGCTGCGCCGCATGGCTTCATACAATACCAGCAGCCGGCCGGCAGGGCTGAGAACGGGTTCCGCCAGACCGCCTGCTTCCGAGAAAACACGATTGGCAATGCGCCGGAAGGTCAGAACCTCCGCATACCGCGCAGCTGTGTTCTGCGTTCTCTCCGCCAGCATGCGTTCATATTTATGGGAGGCCAGCTCCGGGACAATCAAAATCTGTCGTTTGTTGCTTCGGTTTTCCGCAATTTGCCGCAGCAGGAGCTCCGTCTTTCCGCTGCCGGCGCGTCCGATCAGTAATTTCATGCTTTTCACCGCCGTTTCCTCTGGCTATTCCTTGTAACAGATAAGGGGATAAAAAAAGACAACTGTTTGTCACAGTTGTCTGACTGGAGCGGATGACGAGGCTCGAACTCGCTGACACACCCCGAAAAATCTACGATTTTTCAGGGGCCCCAACCTCCATTGCAGTCGCCTTCGGCAACCGGCGGAGGCAGCGCGTTCGCCGCACCATTTCTTTCTCCTGCGAAAAAAGCAACCGATTTGACTCGGTTGCTTGACTGGAGCGGATGACGAGGCTCGAACTCGCTACCTCCACCTTGGCAAGGTGGCGCTCTACCAGATGAGCTACATCCGCATATTTGGTGCCTCCGGGCGGAATCGAACCACCGACACGGGGATTTTCAGTCCCCTGCTCTACCGACTGAGCTACAGAGGCAAAGGGTCTTTCTGCTGCGACTTGCAACAAAAAGAGTATGAAAAAACGCCAATCCTATGAAATAGCGTTGAAACACTGCACTTTCACAGTGCTTGTATAGTATATAATAGCAAGGTCGAATTGTCAAGGCTATTTTTCAGATTTTTCAACCTTTTTCTTTTGTCGGAGCGGTCTCAGAGGCCGGACCCTCGACCCCGGCTGTCACCCCGGCTTGCTCGGCGTATGCTTCCGCGCCGTCCGTTTTCCTCTTCCCCGGGAAAGCCGTTGATTCCGTCAGATGCGTCTGTCTCTTTCATCCGCAGCGCGTTTTTTGCGCTTCCGGTGCAGGCCGCCGGATGCGACGCTCCGCGGATTTTTTCCTGCCTGAAACCGGCGCAAAAAAAGACACCGGCTGCTTAAGGCACAGCGGCACGGTGTCCGAAGGATAAAAGGATTCTATTCTTTCGCCCCATCCGGCCAGTACGGATTTTTGAGCAGCTCCCGTCCCACGCCGATGAGGTCGGCTGCACCCGCGTCGAGCAGCTGCTCCGCCTGACGCAGCGTTCTGATTCCGCCCGTCAGCATGACCGGAACGGAAACGGCGTTCCGGATTGCGGCGGACAGATCCTGAAAATAGCCCGGCTCGTCGTGTCCGGCCCGCGTGTAGCGGCACATTCCGCCGGAAACATCGATCAGATCAATGCCCTCCTGCTCGAATACCTTCGCGGCATAGACGGCGTCCGCGATGGTGCTGCCGCCCTCCATATAGTCGCAGCCGCCCAGCCGGATGGCCAGCGGATAATCCGCGCCGACCCGCTCCCGAACCGCACGGATGACCTCCCTGTGAATCCGCAGCCGGTTGTCGAGTGTGCCGCCGTATTCGTCCGTTCTGTGATTGGTCAGCGGCGAGTAAAACTGGTTGAGCAGATAGGCGTGTGCCGAATGAATTTCCGCGCCGTCATATCCCGCTCTCTTTGCCCGCTCTGCCGCGTCCGCGAAGCGTGCCGCAACCGCTGCAATCTGTTCCCTTGTCAGCTGCTCCGGCACGACCCCGTCCCCCATCATCGGAACGGTCGGGAGCACAATGCCGCTTGCGGAAACCGGTCTGCCGCCTGTCGCGGACGAGGGCGCTGCGCTTCCGGCATGATTCAGCTGCGCCATGGCCTTTGTCCCGCCCTGATGAATCACCTCTGTCAGCCGACTCAGACCCGGAATATCCCTGTCGTCCGAAATGGACAGCTGATGTTCTTTGGCCTTTCCGCGCAGGGCAATATAGCTGTGCTCGGTGATAATCATGCCGATATGGCTGTTTTTCGCCCGCTCCCCGTAATAGGAAAGCAGGTCTTCCGTCACTTTTCCGTCCGCTGTGCTCCGATAGGTCGCAATCGGCGGCATGACAATTCGGTTCGTTATCTCCATTTTTCCGATTCTGATCGGTTGATTTCCCATTTCCGCTTACCTCCTGCCGGCATACGCTTTTTTCGTCCGCAGTTCGGGAACAAGTCCCCTGCACAGCTTCATGATAGCACAGCAGCCGACCGCCTGTAAACCCATGTCCGGCGCCGCCTCACATCCGGTATCGTCTCATTTCCGCTCCCACCGAAGTCCGCTCCGTGTGGCCGGAGAAAAGGACGGTTTCCGGCGGCAGCGTAAAAATTCTGCGGACAATGCTTGTGCGCAGATCGGTCCGGCTGCCGCCCGGATACTGATCCGTTCCGATGCTGCCCTTGAAAATCGTGTCCCCCGCGAACGCGAGGGCATCCCGTTCGGAATAATAGACGACGGAATCCGTGGTGTGACCGGGCGTGTAAATCACGCGCAGCGAAAACGAGGGATTTGCATCCAGCGCGACGATATCGCCGTCGTCCAGATACCGCACATCCCGCACCGTGATCGGCGGGCCGCACAGGGCAGACAAATTGTTGCGCGCGTCCGACAGATAGTCGTCCGCCGTGCGGTACGCATACACCGGAACGGAAAGCGCATCCCGCAGTTCATTCACGGCTCCCATGTGGTCAAAATGTCCGTGGGTCAGCAGAATTATTTCTATCGTCCACCCGTTTTGGGCGATGAGGTTCCGCAGGCCGCGCGCCTGCGCGCCGGGGTCAATCAGAAATCCGTGCTTTGTCCGCTCGTCAATATAGCAATAGCAGTTTACTTCAAAAAAGCCCTTGACGGGAATCTCCGCGACCATGGCATCACCCGATTGTGCATCCGTCCGGACCGCAGGTCATGCCCTGCTCAGCCGCTGCCTCCTGCGACTCCCGCATCGCGCGCAGAAGAGTCGATTTCATGCCCTCCACGCTCTGTGCGCCGGAAATCGCGTACGCGCCGACCACAAAAAACGGGACCGCATAGATGCCGTTGGCTGCCGCCTCCTGCTCATCCCGAATGACTTCCCTCCGGTATTTGTCGGTCTCCAGAACCTCTTTCACCTCCGCGGCGTCCAGTCCGCACGCCTCTCCGATGCTCTGAAGCAGCGCCTTGTCCGCAAGCTCCCGGTTGTCGGTAAAATACGCGCGGAACAGCGCCTCGATGAGCTTCTCTGCCAGCGCCGGGTCGCCCTTGCTCTGCGCGAGCTTTGTCAGTCTGTGTGCATCCATCGTGTTGGTGAAGCGCGTCGCGGCATATCGGAAATCAAGCCCCTCCGCAATGCCCAGCTGAGAGATGCCCGCAATTCGTCTTCCCGCCTCCTCGAAGGAAATGCCGTATTTTCTGGCAAATCTCGTCTGCGTGTCCCCCGCTGCGTGCTCCCCCGCGGTCGGGTCGAGCTGAAAGGCTTTCATCTCAATTTCCGCATCCGCCCATTCCGGAAGCTGTGCAATCGCTTTTTTCAGCCTTGCCGCTCCGATATAGCAATACGGGCATGCGTAGTCTGACCAATAGGTGATCTTCATGTGAAAAACCTCTTTCCTGTTTCATTCAAAAATCGAACGTGTTCTATTTACACTTGCAATCATACACCATTTGCGCTATACTGTCAACAGTTAATTGAACAAGTTCTATTATGGAGGATCGCTTATGCCAAAGAAAAGCGGACGACCGCCCAAAGCGGAGCGCGGCGCAACAGAAAACAAACAGCGGATCGTCGATGCCGCCGTCCGGCTCATTCGGGAGCGCGGCGCCGACTGCATCACGGTGCGCAATGTCTGCAAAGAGGCGGACATCGGAACGGGCACGTTCTATTATCACTTTCAGAACAAGGATGATCTGATGATGTCCTTCCTGCGGGAGACGTCGTTTGCGCGCTTCACCCTTGTCACGCCGCCGGAGCGCATCGCGGACCGGATGACCGAGCTGTACATGCACCTGATCCACCGGTATATGGAGCTGGGGCTGGATTTTATGAAGAGCTTTTATTCCACGGGCAACCGGTCGCTGTCCGCCTATCTGGGCGAGACGGACGGGGTGTTCCCGCCCGGTACGGTCATGGCGCGCAGCGAGGCGGAGCTGCTTTCGGCGCGGAATCTGGGGATCGTGCGGGAAAACACGGACATTCACACCGTCTGCATGGATATCTGCACCATCGTAAAGGGCTGCGTGTTTGAATGGTGCCTGACCGACGGGCGCATGGATATCGCAGCCGCACTGCAGCGCATTCTGCGGGGCTATCTGCGCGAATTTCTCCTCTCCCCGGCGGAACGCTGAGGCGCGGCGGCGCAGTCCTTTCAAATGAAAAAATGCCTGTGCGCACGCCGCGGAGGGGATGCGCACAGGCGGTAAGCGTGCTTCCGATGCACGCTGTTTTTTTTCAGTTCGTCCGCAGGTGACTTCCGTTCCTGACCGTGCATGTTTCTGCGCCTGATGCAGTCCCTGCGGACGATTCAAGAGAGGTGATGCCGTGAATCAGCCGTTTTCTTCCTCGAATACAGCCTGCAGCTTTTCCTTGATTTCCTTCATGGCAACCATGTTCTTCAGGCCGATTGCCTTGCCTGCCTTTTCCGCATTCGGCAGAAGGTCTGCACTGCAGATGAACAGATCCGCCGCGCCTTCCATTACATCATCAATGGTGGAGTGGACGACTTCTACATCCGTAATGCCCAGCTGCTTCAGAGCCTTCTTTGCGTTCATTTCCATTACAAACGAGGTGCCCAGACCGGAACCGCAGAAACACATAATCTTCTTGATAGCCATAGTGATTTCTCCTTTTCAAATATATTTTTTGTTATTGTAAATGGTGTAATTGTAGACGATCGGCAGGAGGAACAGAATCAGAACGATGACGGTCAGGGTGTTGCCGCTGACGAATCTGACGAGGTTGCCGAAAATGATGCCGACCAGCGTAAAGTCCGTGTCAGAGAAGGTGGTGTTTGCAAAGCCCATCGCGCCGAGTACCGGATACAGGCCGGCAGCAAGGAAGGTTGCGATAAAGCCGTGTACCAGTGCGCCCGCAACGCAGCCCTTGAGACCGCCTGTCGCGTTGCCGCAGACACCTGCTGTCGCGCCGCAGAAGAAGTGGAGGACAGCGCCCGGAAGAATGATGGCTACCGCCAGACCGGCATGACCCATGAGGGCGAGAATTGCCATTGCCGCAATGCCGCCGACGAAGGAGCAGAAGAAGCCAATCAGAACCGCGTTCGGAGCGAACGGGAATACGATCGGGCAGTCCAGAGCCGGCTTTGCATTCGGAACCAGCTTTTCGGAGATACCCTTGAATGCCGGAACAATTTCATTGATGAGCATGCGGACGCCTGCCAGAACAACATAAATACCTGCGGAGAATGTAATCGAATTGATGATGGAAAACAGTACCCAGTTGTCACTGCCGAAAATCTCCGCTGATTCTGTCGGTGCGGTGAAGACTGCGGCTGCGGATACGACGATGTAGCACAGGAACATTGCCAGCGCGATGGAAATGGTGTTCTCACGCAGGAAGGACAGACCCTGCGGGAAATCGACGTCCTCTGTGGTGGTGTCGTCATCTCTGCCAAACAGCTTGCCGATCTGTGCGCTCAGCCAGTAGCAGCCGCTGCCGAAATGTCCCAGAGCAAGGGAGTCATCACCTGTGATTTCTTCAATGGTCGGCTGCATCAGAGCCGGGAAAATGGACATGACCAGACCCAGCAGCAGTGCGCCGGTTACGATCTGCTGAACGCCGTCCAGACCTGCAATCGAGGTCAGAATTGCAATCAGGCAGGACATGTACAGGGCATGATGTCCGGTCAGGAAGATGAACTTGAGCTTCGAGAACCGCGCCAGAATAATGTTGAAGCACATGCCCAGTGCAAAAATCGAAGCAGTCTGTACGGCATAATCGGTCAGTCCCAGAGAGGTAATCGCCTCATTGTTCGGAACGACGCCCTCGACATGGAATGCGATCTGGAACAGATTGCCAAACGGGACGATTGCCTGCTGAACAACATTTGCGCCTGCGCTCAGGACGATGAAGCCCAGGATGGTCTTTACCGTGCCCTTGATGCACGACTGCATATCCTGTTTCTGGAGCAGCAGACCGAGCAGTGCAATCAGACCTACGAAAATAGCCGGTGTCGATAAAATCTGCTGTATAAAATTCAATACTGCTAACATAATCTCTCCTTCTTTCTCTTACTCTTACTCAAAATACCGATACAATGTTTCAACATCCGGAGAAGCGAGAATCTTTGCCACGGTTTCCTCCTCACCCAGAAGCTCGGAAATGCTCATCAGTGCCTCCAGATGACTGCTGGAATCGCTCGCTGCCAGCGTGACAAACAGCTGTGCAGAAGATTCCCCGTTTTCAAAGGGGATTTCCTCGCGGAATAATGTAACGCCGATCTGTGTTTTCAGCGCCCCCTGTTCCGGTCTCGCATGCGGCAGGGCCACATGGTCTGCTACGACGATATAGGGTCCGAGCTTTTCCACATTCCCTATGATCTCTTCCTTGTAGCGCGGCTCGACATATCCGTTCTTTTCCAACGGAAGAACCGCGGTGCGGATGGCTTCGCGCCAGTCGGAAGCGCCCTCACAGATCTGAACATTTTCCAGCTTTAACAACTCCATACGTCATATCTCCTTTCCCTTTCTCTTTTTTCTGCCCGGCCTTGGCGGCCGTGCTTTTGTTTTTCTGTCTCTATCCCAGCACGCAAAATGCCCAAACAGAAGTCCAGAAACTGTATCGGTATTGTGCAAAGTATTGTGCAGAGAGATTATGCAAGCTTCTGCCGGATCAATGCAAACAGTTCATCCTCCGTTTCACAGGCAGTCATGCGGTCCACGGTTTCCGGCTGCTCAAGCAAGGTCAGAATATCCTGCAAAATATGCAGATGCTTTTCCTGATCCTCCGCCGCCAGCATCAGCACGAGCTTTGCTTTGCGGTATTCGGAAAAAAACACGGGCTTTTTGAACACAGCAATGGAAAAATCCAAACAGTTGACGCCGTCCTCCGGCTTTGCATGGGCCAGAATGACATCCTCTGTCAGGAACATATACGGCCCGTAATACTGCAGCTGGGAAATGATGGTTTCGATGTACTTTTTCTCAATGCTGTGGTTGTTTAACAGGCATTGTCCGGCAATGCGGATGCTGCTCTGCCAGAAGCATTCATCCGGAAAGATGCGGATGCGGGAGGTATCCAGCAGGCTGAGCAGATCACATTCCGCCTCCATTTCCGCCTCCGCATTGTGCAGATCGCCCTGTATATATGCCGTCAAATCCTTGAGCAGATTGTCGTAGGATTCCGGTCTGACATACTTTTTGACGACCTGAAACAGTCGGTCCCGCTGAACTTCCACATTTTTCGGCGCGACCAGCTTGTGGCTTAAAATGGACTGCCGGTCAAATTCCGTCAGAATCGGATGTACGGTGATCGACGGGATGAGACTGTTTATTTTTACCGTGGAAATAATCAGATCACAGATATCCTGTGCATTCAGCAGATCAACCGCCGCGACAACATCCACAATTTCAGCAAAGGGCAGCAGCTTCTGCACCTCGCGCTTTATCATATTGCCGGTGGAAATGCCGTTGACACAGACAATCAGAATGCGCAGCTGATCGTTTTCCGAATCGGCGATTTTCAGGAAGCCGCCGAAATGAAGCGTCAGATAGGCGATTTCACTGTCCGGAATCGGAATACCGATCTGCTGTTCCAGCCGTTTTGCGGCAATCTTGGTAATGGCAAACAGATCGGGATATTCCTTCATGACATCATCGCCGAGCAGATTGCCGATCTGAATGCCATACCGGTAGCGGTACAGAGAGGTATTCAGATGCACAAACAGGGCACGTTCCAGCTCTTCGCGCTTGTCAAAGCTGACACAGGCCACCTTTTCAAATTCGGAAACCAGCGCCTTTGTCAGATCATATACGGATGCCTTGGAATCGCTTTCAAAAAATTCATCCGGCACGAGATTGACGCGGGAGCCAAGCAGATGCAGTGCGAGATACAGCTGTTCCACCGGTTCCAAATCGGGAAAATACCGCTGTGCGAGCGCATATTCGCGTGTCTTTTTGATTTCCGCCTGCTTGAGGCCGGTAAAGGCAATCGGACGCCGGTGCTGATATAGCAGCGGAATCAGCGCCGCAATCGAATGCAGGACGCCCTCGACATAGTTCATACCGAGCTCCTGTTCGATTTCGGTCAGCTTTTCGTAATATTCGTGAATCTGCTCCTCATGGAAGAATTTGATCGCGCCGCTGTCAAACAGTGAGACCAGTTCGTTAAAAAAGAGCACAAACAGCGCGCGAATACGCACGGTATCCCCGGTGATATCATATCCCTGCTTCGGCTGATATTCCAGCTTCAGATCATATTTCGCCAGCAGTCTTGTCACTTCCTTCAAATCGGTGAAAATCGTGTTGCGGCTGACCTCAAAGCATTCGGTCAACTGTTCGAGATAAATGCGTTCCGGCGCATAGATCACATAACAAATAATAATTTTCGCACGCTCTTCCGGTGAAAAAATATAGACCTGCTGCTCTGTATCCTGCTCCAGCAGCTTCTGAATGCTTTCGCGCTCCTGATAGGAAAGAAACAGGCCTTTTTCGCGGACAATATCCAGACGGGGCAGCTTCGCCTGTTCCAGCCAGATATTTACCTTTTCCATGTCATAATAAACCGTCCGGCGCGATACATTCAGCGCTTCCGCCAGACGATTCAGAGAAATATAATCGGTCTGTGTCAGCAACAGGTTAGCATCTGTTTGCAGCGTCCGTTGAGTTGATATACAGCAATGCCATCCATCTCCTTTCTCTCCGATCCCTCAGAAAATATCTGTATCCATCATCTCATTTTATTATAGGTTGTCCCCCGGTCATTTACAACACGGGCAAAATCCAA
>OCVV011340794.1_pt1 | contig 27835 bp, 21 predicted proteins | sample 1539721 | NCBI WGS metagenome assembly OCVV01 (sample SAMN02144230, study PRJEB22623) | gut metagenome | biome: sheep rumen | host: Ovis aries | place: New Zealand | reverse complement strand
TAATACCCATCTGAAGAATCCGCAGCGTTATCACCTTGGCACGTCCTACCGCCGCGTCCTTTCTGGCGAGCGTATGTGGAATGTCTTCGGCTCCGTTAACCTCGCGCCCCGAGCTATCGCCATGGCCACATTCTACGACAAGCAGACAGGCGTCCGCACCGTCACACCGCAGAACGTCAACGGCAACTGGGATGCCCACCTTGGCGGAGGCTATAACACCCCGCTCGACCACAGGCGGCTTCTGTCACTCTCTACGAACACCACCTTCGACTACCATCACAGCGCCGACCTCATCAGCACCACCGCAGCCACCTCGCGCAGCATTGTAGGCTCATACTATGCCAACGAAACGTTGAGCCTGACCTATCGCCCGAATGCCAAACTGCAAGTCAAAGGCATCGGCAACCTCCACTACCAGCACTCCACCAGCGACCGCATGGACTTCGAGACCATCAACGTCCTCGATTTCGACTATGGCCTCACCGCCCAAGTCGAATTGCCGTGGAGCCTCCAACTCGCCACCGACCTCACCATGTACTCCCGCCGTGGCTATGCCGACCACACAATGAATACAAACGAATTTGTCTGGAACGCTCGTATATCCAAACGTTTCCTTCACGGCAACCTCATCTGTATGCTCGACGGCTTCGACCTCCTCGGCAACCTCTCCAACGTCCACCGAACAATCAACGCCCAAGGCCGCATCGAGACGTGGAGCAATGTCACGCCCCGCTACGCCCTGTTGCACGTTATCTACAGATTGAACAAGCAACCGAAGAGGAAATATATTAAAAAGCAGTAAAGTTAGTAAAGAAGATTAGTTAGTAAACAAAGTAATTTTTTGTTTAAGTCCTATAGGCACCTAAGCCCCGCCGCGTCGTGATGACGTGACGGGGCTGCTCGTTACAGGAGGGTATTCTTCGTGGTTATATTATTGGATCCAGTGGAAATACACATAGAAAGCTATCTCTATGGCAATCGTTATGATTGACAGCATGAGAACGGGTGTACGTGTTTATGAGGACCAGAGTTGGCCTTCTCCGTGAATGAAGTAGGCTTCTCCATGAATGGAGCAGGCGTTTGTTGGGAATGGAGCAGGCGTTTATCGGGAAGAAACAATGTGTTCGTCGGGACGAAAGCAATGGGTTCTCGGAATTTCACTATAGCAAAAAAATCTTTTCACTATAGTAAAAAGATATTTTGACCATAGTAAAAAGATCCTTTGACCAAAGTAAAATACCGATTAGGGATTTTCTTTGGGAGTTTCAACCTTCAGGGAATAGGTGAGGCTACTCCCCAAACGTTTGCAGCAGAGGAATGGTGAGGGACCTTCGGTGAGTGTCTTCAGGTGTTTGCGTGCCATGTAGTCGCTCACGCCGAAGGCGAGGCGGAAGTCGCGCATGTCGAAGAAGCCGCCGTTGTCGCGGGCGAGTTTGGTGACCTTGCGGCGGATGTCGGCAGGCGAACCGAGTGGGTTGGACTTATGGACCCGTTCACGCCGCAGACCGCCGATGCTGTTGCGCACCTTTTCGGTGAAGGCCTTGTCGGCCAGAAAGCCGATGCCGTCGAAAGCTACGTCGTTGGCTGTCACCTTGTCGGTCGCCGTGAAGGGCGCGTCGAGTTTCAGCTTCGGATAGAAGCTACCAAGCAGGGTGTCGATGCGGTAGCCATTGGCAAGGAGTTGAGAGAGGGCATCGACGAAAGCCGTCATGAAACGACGGGCATCGGAGGGATGGATGGCCCAATGGCGTTGGAGGTATTCCTCCAACTGCTGCTGGGTGTAGGTGCCGCTCGACACTACCTTGGCACAGAGGATGTTGCGTCCCTGCTCGTCTTTCTTGGGTGTGTCGTAGAGCTCGTATCTGATTCCACTTTTGTTTATTGGCATAGAGATATTTACGGTTTTGTGAACACGGATGACACGGATAATGTGAACACGGATGGCACGGATAATGTGAACACGGATGGCACGGATAATGTGAACACGGATGGCACGGATAATGTGAACACGGATGACACGGATGATATTAATCAATTGTCAATGATTCATATCCTATTACCTTACTACAAATTTCTTGCCATTCTGGATGTAGATGCCTTTGGGGAGCCTACCCCCGGGGAGCCTACCCCCAGGGAGCCTACCCCCAGCCCCTCCCTGAAGGGAGGGGAGTTCGGACAATATGCTGTCAGCCACTTTACGGCCGCTGAGGTCATAGACAGCACTCTCCTCGCCCTTCGGTGAGGGGTCGGGGGTGAGGCTAAGGATGCCACTCGTGAAGCCACCCTGCTCCCAGGCTTCGGCATCGCTCTTGAGGTCGGTGCCGAGATAGTAGCCGAGGTTGGTGGGCTGGTTGTAGCCGATGTTCTCGTTGAGGGCGCTGAGCCAGTAGGTGTGGTCGGCCATGAGCCACGGGAACTTATGCGTGGTGGGATACCACGTGGAGAATATCTTCAGGTCCTGCACCCGCGACTGGTCGGGCAGGATGACCTCTTCGCGCCAGTCGCCCACGAGGTCGCCATACCACGATGGGTTCGACTTGGTGCCATTGATGAACGTCTCGTTGTAGCGATACATCGTGAACGTGCGGCCGTTGGCAGGCGAATGGATGATGTTGTCCTCTATGAGCTGGCGGGAGAGCGAGCCGTCGAACCAGATGGCCATGCCGCAGCCGCCCTTCTGGCCCTTGGTGTTGATGGTGGTCTCGGTGCCGTCCTGCTGGATGTAGTTGCCCTGATAGTAGAAGAACTCGCAGCCGGGATACTGCGGCAGGAAGTCGCCCACGAGGCAGCGACCCATGTCGTTGTCGCTGGAGCCGTCCTTCTTCCAGATGACCTTGCCGTCGCGGGCATCGTGGAGGGCTACCATGGTCTTGCCAGTCTCGAGGCAATGGAACATCTGCAAGCCCTCGCGCTCGGGCAGGAACTTGCCTACGTGGTTGGCATCGCCATGACCAAGCCCCGTGTTCCAAAGTCCGATGCCGTCGTCGTCGACAGCCATGGAGCCATACATCACCTCGTCGAGGCCGTCGCCGTCGAGGTCGGCCACGTTCAGCGAGTGGTTGCCCTGTGCGGCATAGGTGCTGTGGCGCTTGCCGTCCTTGCCGCGGCCACCGTCGGTGGTGTCGAAGCGCCAACGGCGGGTGAGCTGACCGTCGCGCCAATCCCACGCCTCGATGACGGAACGGGCATAGACGCCGCGTCCAAAGATTACGGAAGGCAGACCCGTCTCGTCGAAGCAGCCCACGCCGACGCGGAACGAACTGGCACGCTTCCAATAGTTGTCGCCCCAGGAAGACGACGTTGCACGGTCGATGAAGTTGTCGCGGGCGAGCTCGCGGCCCGTCTTGCCATCGATGATGGAGATGAACTCCGGACCGGCGGAGTTGTAGTGGTCTACCCAACCGGGACTCGAAGAGTTGAGGTTGCCCCACGTGCGATAGTCAATCTTTCCATCGCCATTGGTATCAGGGATTTCCTCGCCGTCGCCAAAGACGGTTCCCTCGCAGGTGCGGATGGCCATCTCGGCACAGCCGTCGCCATCGAAGTCGGCAATGGCAAAGGCGGAGGAGTTGCCCAGGATGATGCCCGGGCCACCCTTGATGCGCCAGAGAAATGTACCGTCGAGCTTATAGGCATCCCAGATGACGGCATAGAGGCAGTCCTGCTGGGAGTAGCTGGCGCCCGAGCCGTCACTGACGATGTTGCCCGAGGCGTCCTTCACGCTCTGCAGGCGCTTCACGACGATTTCGAACTCGCCGTCGCCATCAAGGTCGCCCACGCTCACGTCGTTGGCGGTGTAAACGATTTTCTTCGTGTCGGCATAGACGTCCTTGGTGTCGCGCAAGGGAATACTGATGTAAGGCTGTGCGGCAGAAACCTGCGCCCGTGTGAGCGTGAACGTAGATAGCGTCTCGTCGCTGCCGGCATAGGTGAGGCGATAGACGTTGTCGGCCGTCTTGCTGGCCGTGGCGTCCTGGAAGCAGGTGGCCTTCTTCACGCCAGAGGCGATGCGCTTCTCCTGGCCTGTGCCGATGGTTCGGTAGAGGTCGAAGGCCGTCTCGGCATCGTCGCCCGGCAGCATGCGCCACGTGACGAGTACCTTGCCCGTGTGCTGCTGGTAATTACCAAGCGAGGCGTCTTTCTTACCATTGATGGAAGCCCAGAGTGCGCGGTCGGTGGGACGGGCAGTCTGAGCACAAAGTGACAAAGGACCAAGGTAACAGAGTAACAAAGTAACAAAGTACCAAGGTAACAAGGTGACACAGGAACACGAGATTGCTCGCTTTCGGAGCAAAGATGAGAAAGGACGAAGGCTAAGGCTTATCATAATTATCAATTATTAATTACCAATTATTAATTATTCAGAAATTCTTCTATCTGCTGGGCTATCTGCTGCATGCCTTTAACGGAGGGATGGCCCGACATCTTGTCGATGTCGTGCAGGCGGATGCAAGGCACGCCGTAGTGCTGGCAGATGGTGGTGACGGAGGAGTTGACCTCTTCGCGAAGGCCGTCGTTGAGGATGAAGTAGATGCGGGTGTTGATGTAGCGCTTCGTCATGTACTCCAGCATGCGCGCCATGGCGGGGCGGAACTGGAAGAAGTCGGCATGAGCGAAGTCGTCGTAGCGATAGTCGCCCATGGGAGCGCCCGTCCAGCTGTCGTTGGTTCCGGCGAAGACGAAGATGATGTCGGGACAGCCGAGGTTGGTCATGCGGGTGAGGAAGGAACGCAGCGAGTAGTCGGCGCCGTCGTAGCCGCTATAGCTCACGGTGGAGCCGGAGTAGGAGTTGTTCATGCAGAGGTGCCAGCCCTGCTTAGTGATGAGTTGGTGCCACCAGGTCTGCGTGACGTCGGTGACGTCGGTGCGCTGGGGCTTGTTGCCGTTCTGGTAGTACCAGGGTTCGTTGCTGGCGGGCGTGATGTAGCCCTCGAAGGTGGAATAAGAGTCGCCAAAAATGGTGACCGACTGGGCACAAAGTGACAGAGTACCAATGTAACAGAGTAACAATGTAACAAAATAACGCTTCATACTTAAATATTTATTAATGATCCATTAAAATAATTTTCCCATCAGGCGTGATGCCCGCCACGCTGACACGGATGCGGGTCTCGTGGCTGTTGTTGTAGACGGTGGCGCGGAAGTGACCATCGGCATCGAGGCGGGCATTGGGATTCCAGTAGAGCGTGCGCCGATAGTCGGTGGGCTCGGGCGGCAAGGCCTGGCTGTAGTCAGGATTATAGAAGTCGGCAGGCTCAGCAAAGCCCGGCAGCAGATAGCGGCGGTCGCGATAGGTGTGCTGCTTGGCGTTGTCGGGACGGGTTTCGTAGACAAGCGTGATGTCGTCGCGATTGAGGCTGACGGTGTAGAGCGAGTCGGGGTTGCGCGGCTCGTAGTCGGTGAAGAAGCGGAAGTTCTGCAGACGGCTGAGGTGGAGGTCGTTGAAGATGGCTCCCTCGGCGCGGTTTTTGATGGTCTGGTCCACCGACTGGTAGTTCTGGAAGAACGTGTACTGGCGGTCGAGGTCGTTGCCTTCGGCGAGTTTCGCGCGTACATTATATGTCTTATAGCGCCCCATGTTTCCATAGACCGTAAAGCAGGCTGTCATGGGGAAGGCACCCATGTTGACCAATCCCCACGAGAGGCCGCGGTCGGTGGCGAGGTTGTAGAGGTCGTAGGCATCCATGACGAAGGCGGGTTTCTTGTAGTCGATGGCGCGACGTCCGCGGCGGCGTGCATTCACGTTGACCTGCGACAGCGTATGGTCGCCATCCAGCCGAGAGCCTTCCAAATCGACATCTTCCTCGACGCCTGCCGTGGGCTTATAGTCGGGCAAGTGTTTCTCGTACCAGCTGTACTCGCGGGCGAAGACAGGATAGAACAGGTCGCGCTTCACGTAGAAATCGGCATAGGCATCCTCGTCGAGCCGGCCCTTGTCGTCGAGCGACTGCATGTTCTTCTTCAGCGAGTCGCGCCGCTCGTAGGCCTTCAGGAAGAGCACGGCCGTACCATAGTAAGGGGGCAGTTCAAACACGTAGTGACCACCGTTGCGCGTCAGCTGTATGGCACCTGCTGTCTGGCCTTCGGCCGTAATCTCGGCCTCGACGAGCACCTCATGTTTCAGTCCGCCGTGGTTGACGCCCAGCACCGACGAGCCCAGCGACTGGAAGTCGGGTTCCTCGACGACAGACTCAGCCTTGGCGGCAGCATCTTCGGTCAGCGCGCTGCCCTGAGTCTCAGTGAACGTGCCGCCGGTCTCAAGACCTGAATTGCGGTCGTTGATGCTCTGCTGTTCCTCGAAGACGGTCTGTCGGTTGTTGAGTCCTTCTATCTGGTCGCGCTGCATGGTTTCCACGCCGAGCATCTTGTAGACGGAACCTTCCACCGTAAGACTACGCTCGGGTTCGTAGCGCAGGGTCTTCACGGGGCGATAGCGACGCCACCCCTGCACCATCATCAGCAAGTCGAGACGGCGCTGGTGCTCGGCATCGTCGCTCTCGAAATAGTAAGCGGGATGGGCCACGAAGCCTTTCAGGTCGGACGTCAGGAGAAGTTCGCTGAGCATGGTTCCGTCGTTGTAGGTGACATCGTCGGTATGGGCATCGCGGATGGAGAGGGAAAAAGCCCCACCCCAGCCCTCCCCAGCAGGGAGGGAGGAAGCCCCACCCCGACCCTCCCCCGAAGGGAGGGAGTTTTGAGGCGCAACACTAGAACTACTCAACACCTGAACCTCTAAGGGGATTTCCTCATAAGGGTCGAAGTCGGTCTTGCCACCCGTTGTGACTTCTACGGGCTGCGCCATGTCGTGGTTGTTGACGAAGAAAAGACGCGAGGCCAGAATATTGCGATGCTCGTCGAATACCAGCAGCTCGTTGACACCAGTGGGAAGGGGAGAGTTGAGAGTTGAGTGTTCTTTCTCCGCTTCGCTAAGAAAGCGCCCCTGCGGGTCGAGCGGAGAGGTAGCGGTGTTGAGGATTTGTTTCTGGAAACTGACCAGACGGCCGCGGCAGAGCACGGCCACGCCGACGGTCTTGCCCTGATAGGCGGGCGAAGCATGGAGGGAGACCTGAGGAAGTGAAGACGCGACACTGGAATGACTCGACGCAGCGACGTCGGTAGCTGGTTGCAACTGGAGCGTCACACCTTCTCGTTCTACCTTCGGCAGATTGAAAGAGTAGCTCTTTCCTCGCCACTCGAAACGCACCTTCAGCCTGTCGTCTCTTTTCACTTTGTCGGCAGCGACAGTGAACACGCCGCGCCCCATGTAGTCCGTGCTGACCACGGAGCCATCGCTCAGCGTTCCGCTCAGGTCGACAGCCTTGCCGTATTGGTCGACGAGTTCGAAGGCTACGCGTGCCGGCAAGCCCTCCACCAGCTGTCCGCCTTCGGGATAGAAACGGCAGAACAGTTGCTCCTTGGGTTCGCGACGCACGTCCTGCTTGGGGCGCTGGTACATGTACTTGCCGTCGTAGTCGCCCTGATGCTCGGGCTTACTGTAGACGGGCAGCACGCGGGAGAACAAGCCGTCCCACTCGCGGAAGAAGTCCTGAGCCATCTGGTTATTATAGAAAAGGTGGCGGTCGTCGCGAGTGTAGTGGCGGTGGCTGACGTTGAAGTTAAGCATCCAGCGGGTGTAGGCTCGCAACTCGTAGTAGCCGGAATAGAGGGAGTCTTTCAGCACAAACTGACCACAGGTATGGCCCTGAGAACTGACGATGATGCGCTGGCGCTCAACGACAAGTCCGTCGGGCGAGAGCAGCTCGACATAGAGCAGACGGCTCATGTCGGTGGGCTGCAGGTTGTCGGCTCGCAGCACGTAGGCCTTATACCACAGTGTGTCGCCGATGAAGTAGCACGTGTTGTCGGTATGCACATACACCTTCTCCTGCACCTGAGTATTAGCGGCCAGCGCCTGCTGAAGGTCGTCGAAGCCGTCGGCCTGAGTGCTAAGCACCATGAGCAATGCCGAGAGCAGGAGTATCATTCGTTTCATAAGCATGCAGTTTAGTCGTTGTTCTAATAAGGGTCTCAAGATGGTCAAAAATACTGTTTACGTTGCAAAAGTACTAAATTATTTTTTGATTAGCAAGAAAACGGGCTTTTTATGAAGTTTTTGTGAACAAGAAAAACGGGCTACCCTGGATGATTACCAGAGTAGCCCGCGGTTATTGTAGCGGAAATGGCTACGGGATTGTAGCGCTTATTCCGTCTTGCCGTTCACGGAGTAGAGGTAGGCCTTACCAGAGGAAGTCTCGTAGGTAGTGCCATACTTGGTGAGCTGACCACAGATGACGACGTTGTCGCCAACCTTGATCTGGTCGTCGCCCTCCTGCCACTTGCGGTTGCCGAGCCAGAGCACGCGGTAAGCCTCGAAGTCGAGGGCCGGGTCGTTGTGGCGCACGCCGTCGTCAGAAATCCAGAACGTACCGTTGCCATACTGAGCGCCGAACTGTCCGTTGTTGGCAATCTCAGAGACGATGCCCTTCACGAAGACTTTGTTCGAGCCACCATTGTCGATGAAGTTAATGGCACCGGCGGTGTTGAACGGATAGTCAGCCGAGCCAACGCCGTTTGCATCGGTGGTGACAGAGTTGATGCTGTAGATGTAGGCGTTGTTGCCTGCAGTCTCGGCGATGCCGTTGTAGAGCGTGAGCTTACCACAAATGATGACCTCGTCGCCGACAGAGATGTTGGCGTGACCCTCGGTCCACTTCTCGTTGCCGAAGAAGAGCACGCGATAAGCCTCGAAGTCGTGAGCCTTGTCGGGATTCTTGTCGTCAGTACCCAGGAACTCGCCGTCGTCGCTGAGCCAGAAGGTAGCATTGCCATAAGAGCCGAAGAGACCTTTGTTGGCGATGCGCGACACCTTACCCTTCACGTAGAAGTCGTTGGCGCTGTTGCCGTCGAGGGTCTGGCAGTAAGCGATGGCCTGCTCGATGGAGAACGGGTTGGTGAGCGTGCCGGAGAGACCCATCTGGCTGACGTTGCACGTCACGGTAGAACGGGTCTTGCCGTTGCTGCTGGTGAACTCAACCGTAGCAGAACGAGCTTCCTCGCCCGTGTTGGGAGCCACGTGGAAGGTGACGTTGGTGGTGCTGTCGGTCTTCACCATCGAAGTGAAGCCCAGCCAGTCCTTAGCCTCAGCGGGGATAGAGACGTAGCAGCCCTCACCGCTCACGGAGAGGCGAACCATGAAGTCGCCGCCGTTGGCATCGAAGGCCTCCTGCGTCTGCTCCTCAATCTTGATGAGCGACTTCTTGATGTTGATGACCGTCACGTTGACGAGCTCGACGGTGCCGTTGTAAGTGGTCTTCGGACCCTCAACGGTGACCACGTCGCCCACGTCGATGCCGAGCGAGAGGAAGTTCTTCTCGTTGCCCTTGGCGTCGAGTGTACCATAGATGTAGACTTCGCCCGTCTCGTCCTGCAGATACCAGTTACCATAAACGGTGTTGGCGATGGACTTGACGGTACCCGTCACGCGATAGGTCTTGGAGTCAGGACCGGCGATGATCTCGGCGCAAGTAGCGCTGGAGACGGTGGCAAGGCCCTGGATGACATTGATGCGCTGCGTCTTGCCGGCGCAGTTGAGAAGAATTTCGCACTCACGGCCGTCGAGCGTAGCATCGGCCGAGAAGGTGAGCTGAGTCTGACCAGCACCACCCGAGACGGTATTGACAGTCAGCCATGCCGGTGTGACGGCCTGGATGGTGTCCTTGCCGGAAATCCACTGCTGGCTCTCCAGTTGCCACTCGCTACCTGCCGTCACCGTGATGGTTGTTTTTCCACCATCCTGAGGAATAGCCACATAAGAAGAGGAGAGGCGTACCTCGTCGAGATAGGTGGGATCGTTATCATCTGAGCAGGCGGTGAAAAGACCTACAACTGCCAGGAACGAAGGAATTAAATATCTCAGTTTCATATTGATTTACTATTTACGGATTTTATGATTTACGATATTCAGTGAGACTTCTGCAAGGATTAGTTGAAGAAGTACTTGATACCAATCGAAGCATACCAGCACTGGCCAATGGCGTGGTTGGGCATCCAAGTCTTGGTGTCGCGGTTGATGGAAGCAGGCGTCGAGAAGGTTGCGAAGCCGTCGGCATCAACACCCTCGTACTTCAGGATGCGAGCCTCGGTGCCGATAGCAGGATTCAGGTACTTCGACACACCCCATGAAGAGTTGAAGAAGTTCAGGACGTTCTTCATGTCGAACGAGAGCTGGAAGTTGTGCTTCGTAGCGCCGATGTTGAACTTGAAGTCGTGCTTGTAGGCGAAGTCGATGCGGTGCACCCAAGGTGTGTAGACGCTGTAAGCCTCGGCATACTCGCCCTGATGCTTGCTCAGGTAGCTGTCGTTGTGGACATAGTCCATGAAGCGCTGCTGGTCGTCCTGGCTGACGAAGCGGAACAGACCGTCGCTGACTTGCTTGTCGGTGGGCACATACACGGCGTCGTAAGCATAGCCGTCGGAGTTCATGTCGTTGGAGAGCATGTAGGAATAGTTGTTGCCACCGCGCCATGTCTCGTAGATGAGGCTATAGTGGTTGCCGCTCTTGTCGTGAGCCGTAGCGCTGAAGACGAAACGATCAGGAGTGACGTACTGCGAGTTGTGCAGACGGATGTTGTTAGGACCTTCGAACGTAGGCACATAGGTGAAGGCCGACTCAGCAGCCGAACCCGGCATACCGGTGACTTCCTTCGAAACGGTGTGGGTGTAGGCAGCCATGAGCGACAGCCACTCGGTGGGCTGAGCGTTCAGCGTCACGTTAGCACTCCAACCATAGCCCTTCGAGGTGTTCTCGAGCATGAAGGCCTTGGGGTTGCTGCGGAAGCCGGCGGGATAGAGCGGACGGTTGTCGACGCCGTTGAAGCGAGCGAAGCCACCCACGTTGGGAATTGCCCAGTCGGAGATGCACACGTCGTTGATGGTCTTATTGAAGATACCCTCGAGCGTCACCGAGAAGGGGAACGAAACGGGGAACTGATAGTCGACAGCCAGCGAAGTCTTCCAAACCTGCGGCATCTTGAAGTCAGGATCAACACCATTCACGGCAGAAGGCTTCGTGCCCTGCTCAGGCGAAATGGTCATGGGATAGCCGAGGCTCTCGAGCTTGGCAAGCATGTCCTTGATGTTGGTCATAGGACCACCGGCAAACTCGTCCATCGTGAAGCCGTTCTTCTTGGCGTTGGAAGCGTTGATCTGAGCCTGGTACTGCACCATACCACCGTTGGTAGGCATGTTGGTGAAGAACACCAGCGGCAGACGACCCGAGAAGAGACCCGTACCACCACGGAACTTCAGCGACTTGTCGCCAAAGACGTCGTAGGTGAAGCCCACGCGAGGCGAAACGGTGAGGCTCGACTTCGGCCACTTGCCAGTGTCGATGTGACGGCCGTCGTAGTCGAGGTCGTAGATGGCCTTATTGGTCATCAGGTCGCCATTGTTGAAGAACAGTCCGTCGAAGCGAACGCCATAAGAGAGCTTGAACTTATTGTTGATGTTCCAGTCGTCCTGAGCATAGATGCCGAGCTTGTTGAACTGCACACGGGCAGCAGGAGTGGTCTCGCCATTGTAGCCGTAGGTGAGACAGAACACCTCAGGAGCCTGATTGAAGAGCTGGTCGACGGTCATGCCCTCTTCCCAGTTGTAGCGATAGTAACCCGTACCGTTACGCATGTACTGGTTGTCGGCCATCTGGTGCTCGAAGGAGATACCACCCATGATCTTGTGGTTGCCCAGATAGTAGGTCAGGTCGTCCTTCAGGTTCCAAATGGTGTTGTGCACGGCGTTGTTCCATGTGAAGAGCTCATAGCCGAGGGCCATATAGTTGTTGTCGCCGCGGGTGATGTCGATGAAGGGGAACTCCGAAGAGTTGGTGCCACGCACGTCGTCGAGCTTCGAGTAGGTAGCCAGGAACTGGTTCGACAGGTTGTCGGTCAGACGGCTATTCAGGTCGAGCGTGAACGAGTGTACGAGGTTGTCCATAGAGTACATCGAGTTGGCAAACGACATAGAGTACTGCGAAGTACGACCACCGCTCATACGCGTGCCACCATCCATAGAGGTAGCGTTAGGAGCGTTCCAGAGAGTGTTCTTCGTGTAGTTGTAGCGCAGAGCGAGGTGGTGCTTGTCGGTGATGTTCCAGTCTAAGCGAGCCAGGAACTTATAGTTCTTCTCGTCGGCGGGGAAGCTGGTGTAGCTGCCTGTGTTGTAACCATATTTGCTGGCCATGTAGTCGCTCACGGCAGCGAGGTCGCTCAGCTTGGTGCGCGAAACGTAGTTGTCGGCATCGGCAACGCCATTCTCAGAACCGCGCCAGCGGTTGGCAATGGTAGGAGTATTCACCATTTCGCCATTGACGAAGAAGAAGAGCTTGTCCTTCAGAATCGGGCCGCCGAGGGTGAAGCCGTAGGTGGTCTGCTGGTCCTTGGCACGTGCGCCGCTGATCTGCTCGCGCTCGATGGCGTCACCACGCATGTTCTCGTTGCGGTGGTAGACGTAGGCTGTGCCGCGGAAGGTGTTCGTACCCGACTTCGTGATGGCATTCACACCACCACCGATGAAGTTAGTCTGGCGAACGTCGTAGGGCGAAATCACCACCTGCAGTTCCTCGATAGCGTCGAGCGAGATGGGGTTGCCACCGCCAGGAAGCTTGTCGGAGAGACCGAAGTTGTTGTTGAAGTTGGCACCGTCGACGGTGAAGTTAGCCGTACGGCCGTCGCGACCGGCGAAGCTCATGCCGTTACCGCCATAAGGCGACAGACGCGTCACGTCGGTGATAGAGCGGCTCACGGTAGGCAGATTGGTGATCTGCTGGCTGTTGATGTTGGTGGAAGCACCCGTCTTCTCGGCAGCAAACTTCGAAGCCTTACCGGTGATGACGACTTCGCTCAGTTCGTTGGCATCCTCAGAGATCCATACGCCCAGGTCGTAGGTTTCACCCAGCTGAAGCATAATGCCTTTGAGAGTTTTGGGCTGGAAACCGATGTAGCTCACGGTAACGGCATACGGGCCACCCGTACGCATACCCTGGATGCTGAATCGGCCATCCACGTTCGTCACTGCAGTATAGCGGGTGCCCGAAGGTTCGTGCACGGCCTGCACGGTGGCACCAATGACTTCCTCGCCATTAGCGTCGCCGATGGTCACTTTTCCGCTCATACTTGATGTGGTAACTTGTGCCATGATAGCTGTTGAAACCATCAGCATCATAGCAATCAGAAAGAACAATCTTTTCTGCATGAGTTTTAAATATAAAAAATTAATTAATAATAAAGAAAAGTTCTTTTTTTATAAATCGTGTGCAAAGTTAAACATTTTTTTCGAAATATACGACAAATATTACACAAAAAATGACAAGAAAAACAACTTCACTTTCAAACTGCAAACCGACGGGGAAAGAATTGAGTTACATTCGTTCTTTTCCATGCCAAATTCTTACGATTTTTCGACGTATCACCCACATGTTCAACAGCGACACCAGCAACAAAAGCAACAAACCCAGGCCGACAGCGGGAAGCATCGTTGCCTGACTGGCGGTGGGGAAAAGGGCTTGCACCATGCCCATGTAATAGCGACGCAAAAGGAAGACCACCAGCAACGCCAATGCCAGCACGGAGACGTTGAGCCCCACCGTGAGCAGCTGATACGGCCGTGCCACCTCTGAAGGGCGATAGCCGATGAGCAGCAGATTTTGCATCTTTTCGGAATTTTTCTCAACGAGCAGGTAGATGCTCAGCATGAGGATATAGAAACTGAGCAGCGAGATGACGAAACCTATCGCCATGACAACGCTGATCATGAGGCGAAGGAAGAAAGTGGTCTTCTCGGTGTTCAAACGGTCGTCTTCCACTTCGTAGCCATGATCTTCCATAAATTGGCTGACGTTTTCCTTGGCCAAATCTCCCGTTGTCATTATCAGGCGTGTAGGGGCGGCAGTAGCATCGGGAGCAAAGCGACGATTAGCGCTTTCCATGAAAGGCTGGGGCACAAGGATGGAATTCAGTCTGCTGGTGAAAGCCACCACCTTACCTTTATATGACTCCTGACGCCCATTGCCACGCAGCACCAAGTCGAAGTCGATCATTCCTATCAGCCCTTCGCTGACTTTCGGCAACGAGCGTCCCTGGGCAAAGCCAAAGTTATACATGGCAATATAGGAACGAGGAAGGACAATAGGAATAATGCTGTCGCTCTCAGCAAAGCCGGCAAAGAGATCGCGCTGCAACAAGTCGACACTTTCTATTGGCAACTCAGAGTGCAACACCTGCTTGCCGTCGATGCTCATGGAGGCATCCACCTTGAATTCTGCCGACGTGAACCGCCCCACTCCGCTGGCAAATGGCTGGCTGGCCAGTTCTTCTATTTCACTCTCTGAAAAGTTAAGTGACCGCTGGCTAAGCATCTGTCCCGTGCCAACCTTTTTGCTTACAATCACGTAGTCCGACTGCAGCAAACCGTCGTCGGCCGTCAGCACAGGAACCACGTCGCGATAGAACTGGAATCCCAGCAGCACAATGGTCATACCTATCAGGTTGGCCAGCACGAAGCCTGCAAATTGAGGGATGCTGATATGGTGGCGGAGCAGTTTCCAAACAAGATTCTTTGACATTTCTTTTGCTATTGAGAATTATAAACGTAGTCTGACGTCGTAGGGCAACGCCATGTGCTTGCCGATGCTGGTGATGATGACGGCAGCTCCTTGCCGGCGGGCTTCCTCCATCATGAGCTGCCCCATCTGCTCGCCATTGCCGTCGTCGAGATGGCTAATGGGTTCGTCGGCAAGCAGGAAATCGAAAGGTTGTACGAGCGCACGAATAAGAGCTACGCGCTGCTGCTGTCCGAACGACATATGCCCAATAAGGTCGTGTTTCTTATCGGCAATGCCCAAGCGCTCAAACCAACGGTCAATCTGGTCGTCGGCAGCAAAATTGGTGAGCCGGTTCTTGATTTGCACGTTCTCCCACGAAGTCAGCTCGGGGAAAAGGCGAAGTTCCTGAAAGAGGTAGCTGATGTGCTGCTGGCGCAGTCGTGTCCAGTCGGCAACGGAAAAGCCGCGCGACGACCTTCCGTCGAACAGCAGGTCGCCCGAAAAATCGTTTCGATAGCCGATGAGATAGCTGCAGAAAGTGCTTTTTCCCATTCCGCTGTCGGCCTCAACGAGATACGTCTTGCCTTTCTCGAGCGCCACCTGCTGCTGCCACACATCGGAATGCAGTTCGCTTTGGGCAAACACCTGGGGCAAGATATTGTTCAGTGAAATTGTGTCCATGATTAGCTATTTGCTTTTATATACAATAGTGCCGACTCCTCCCAGCAGCGCGTCCATCATGGGAAGCATCTGGCCAAGCAGACCCTCATCGGCTGCAAGACTTCCCACTCGCATCACCATGCCCATGCGGGCATTCTTCAAATATTGCTGCACATTGGTGGCGACGGGATGCTGCGCCGGTTGCAAGGCTGCAAGGGCCGTCGCCGAGGTAGTACCACTAAAGAACTCCTTTTCCTTAACGCCGAAATAGAAGGCATCGGAGCCGTTCTGATAGTAGTAGCCGTCAGAACCCCAACGATCAATGCGACCGCCCTTAGGACATGATTCTTTCCAATAGTCAACGTCGGCAAGCCATTGTGAATGAGCAACTTCTGCTGCCATCGTTAAACTAACTTTGTCTTTAGAAAGAACGGGCATCATGACAGCCATTTCGCCATCTACGCTCTTGATGATATTGTTCATGTCGATGGCTGCATTGATGCCTGCCAGCAGCGCCTGCATGCCTTGGTTAGCCTGCATGAGGGGCAGAAACTGCTCACCGTCTACATTCACGAAGAGGGCCAACTGGGTCCCGACATCCATCGTCTTCAGATAGCGGCCGTTCAAAGGTCGCATCACTTTTTCCGACTGTCGCAAGGCGTCATCAATGCGCTTGTTGGTTGAGAACGTTTCGCCTTGCATGAGTAGGCAACTATCTTTCTTCTCCATACCGGCAGACAGCAGCACTTGCGACGGAGTAGCCTCGCGCGGAGCACCCAGCATGAAAGGTGTTGCCAACTGCTCGGGAAGAGCCTGCACCTGAGCCACAAGGGCCATCGGGGCATCGATGGCGGCAAGTCGCTGGAACATGGGCGAGGCCGACCCGCTGCGCTCCCCGTCTTGCGAGAGATAGCGCACGAGTCTGCCCTGCATCTGCTTGTGCTCGGCCATTGGAACGGGGCCGACAAGTAGCAGGGCATCGTCGTTGAAAGCCAACGTCCACGTCTGATTGAGCACGCCCACAAAGGCATCGCCGTTCATATCGACCGGGGAGCATTTTCCTTTAGCGGCCAATGCCGAAATGGTTTCCTCCAAATGGTCTGCGTCGCGCAGGGCAGCACAAAGCCCAAGATAGCCATCGGCAGTTTCAAACAGATAGAGTTTCTTTGTAACGTCTATGCCGCCGTCGTCGGCGCCGCTCACCATGAGCAGCGTCTTCAACAGCATATTGCTCCCTACCCCACTCGTCTGGCTCACGTCGACCGACATGAGTGCCGTCGCGTTGGCGGGCAAGGCACTACGGTAGTCGTTCTTCGAGCAACTCGTCAGAACGGCCATCAGCAATCCTATATAAAATAAATAAGGTGTCTTCACTTCTCTCGTTATCTTGTTATTTCGATTCCTTGCTCAATTGGGCCATCATGACGGCAACCAGTCCGGCTGTCTCCGTGCGCAGACGACTCTCGCCCAGCGACACCGACTCGTAGCCATGCTGCATGGCCAGCTGTACTTCATCAACAGAAAAATCGCCTTCTGGTCCTACCAGGACGAGGACATCTTCGGCTGGGCAGGCTTGCAGTTCCTCAAACAAATACTTCTTGGGAAACTCCTCGTAGCAATGGGCTATGAAACGGCGTCCTTCGCCATGCGCCTCAATGAACTTTCCAAAAGGCACCATTGCGTTTACCTTCGGTTTCCAAGCCTTGCGGCTCTGCTTCATGGCCGAAACGACAATCTTTTCAATCCGGTCCTCGCGCAACTGCCGCCGCTCGGAAAACTGGCAGTCGAGGAATGTCAGTTCGTCGAAGCCCACTTCCGTGGCTTTCTCGGCCATCCACTCCATGCGGTCGATATTCTTGGTGGGGGCAATGGCCAGATGCACATGGCCCGTCCAGGGCCGTTGCTGCGGCAGCGCCTCCAGCACTTGATAGCAGCAATGCTTGCTGTTGGCCTGTGTCACGGCAGCCTTGTAGAACGAGCCTTCGCCGTCCATGAGAAACATCTCGTCGCCCTCCTTCAAGCGCAGCACACGCAGGGCGTGCACAGCCTCGTCCTGAGGCAGTTCCGTTTCGTTTGCCGCGTCGGGCACATAAAAATATCTTACTTCTTTCAATGTCTCAATCCTCGATTATCAATTATCCATTTCGCCTTTCTTCCTACGCCGGAGTTCATCGCGCAGATGGGAAGCCAGTTCGTATTTCTCCTCCTCAACAGCCTTGGCAAGAGCGTCTTCCAGCATGTCGGTCGAAATCGTATTCACAGGGATAGCCACACCGCGCGCCTCGCTGTCGTAAGGCACACTCTGCTTAGCCATCAGATCGGCATCGATGCTGATAGGCAGGCGGGCGATATAGGCCAGCAACACGGCATCGCTGATGCGAATGGCTACGGGGTCGAGCGTCTCCGTATTCATGAGCAAAGCCCTGTACTGCCCCTCGATAATGCCCGTGATGAGCACCTCGAATTGCAAGTCGGTTTGCATGGCGATGACGTGCCAGAGCACCTCCGGCAACAGCCGCCCCACCACCTGAGCATGGCCCAGTCTCAGACCAAACTCCCGCAGCATAGCCTTGTCGCAGGGAATGGCTAACTGGCGCTGCTCATCCTCGTCAGTGAGAATGAGCAGCCCTATTTCTTCGCTTCCTACAATCTCGGAAACGCTCTTGAATTTCAGTCTGATCTTTTCCAATCTTATCCTATTACTTTGTCTTGAAAACCAGGGCAAACGAAACACCTACCACCAGTGCGAAGGCAGCAAAGATGAACCAGCACGTCTGCCAGTCGCCCACGAGGAAACCGTTCTGCCACGTGCAGTACTTGTTGACAATCTCGCCAGCGGCCAGCGTGCCCACGGTGGCACCGATGCCGTTGGTCATCATCATAAAAAGACCTTGCGCCGAAGCCTTCACCGATGGTTCGCACTCCTGGTCGACGAAGATGCCGCCCGAGACGTTGAAGAAGTCGAACGCCACGCCATAGACGATGCACGACAGCACAAACAGCAGCACACCCGGCATGGCAGGATTGCCCACACCGAAGAAGCCGAAGCGGAACACCCAGGCAAACATCGACATCAGCATCACGACCTTAATGCCATAGCGCTTCAGGAAGAACGGTATCATCAGGATGCACAGCGCCTCGCTGATTTGCGAGATACTGGTCAGCAGCGTGGCATTGTTGGCAGCAAACGACGTGGCGATGGCGGCATCGGTCGAACCCTTGAACGAGGTGATGAACGGGCCGGCATAGCCGTTAGTCACCTGCAGGCACATGCCCAGCAGAGCCGAGAAGATGAAGAACAGCGCCATCTTCCGCGTCTTGAACAACTTGAAGGCATTCAGTCCGAACGACTCGGCCAGCGACGTCTTGCCCTGCTTCTTTTCCACGTGGCACTCGGGCAGCGTGAAGCAATAGGCACAGAGCAGCACGCTCAGCACACCCGAGACGAAGAACTGCATGTAGGTGTACTGGAACTTATGAGCATTGTCGGCAAGCGTGAAAGAGAACGAACCGTCTTCCCACACGGCGCAGTTCACGAACCACATCGTAGCGATGAAGCCTATGGTGCCCAGCACGCGAATGGGCGGAAAATCTTTTACCGTGTCCATGCCCTGCTGCTTCAGGATGGTGAAGGCAGTGGTATTGGCCAAGGCAATGGTCGGCATGAAGAAAGCCACGCTCAGCGTGTACATGGCGATGAACAGTCCCTTGTTGGGCAGCTCTTGACCGAAACCAGCCTGCACACCCATCCACCAGCAGCACAACATAAAGGCACCGGCCATCAGATGGCAGAGACCCAACAGGCGCTGCGGTTGTATCCACTTATCAGCTACGATGCCCATCAGCGTAGGCATGAAAATCGACACGATGCCCTGAATGGCATAGAACCAGGAAATCTCACTGCCCAGGCCTGCCACGCCCAGATAGTTTCCCATACACGTCAGATAGGCTCCCCAGACGGCAAACTCCAGGAAGTTCATTACTGCAAGTCTTGATTTAATGTTCATAGTCGTCATGATGATTTTACGCTTGCAAAGTTACTTATTTGTTTTCAAACAACCAAATTTTTACCGCCAAAACAGTATAAGCAAAGGTAGATACGCGTGACTTGTGTCAATATTTTTGGCCGCTAAAGCTATGGTTTGATATATGTAGCTCTTAGGTCTAGTATACGTAGCTCTTAGAGCCACGGCTAACAACTCATTGAGATAGAGACACTAACTCAAAGCTCCGCATGGCCTACGCCCTTGATTTGGATAGTCTGGCTGCCGCCGACGGAGAGACTGGGCCAAAGCTACGGATGTTTCATGCGCTGGCTTGACGTCTCGCGGCGCTGCCGTTTTGTAGGAATTATTCAAAAGCGCAGCCGCAAAACGACGGCAGCGTTCCAGCAAATACGAAATCATAAAAAAGGTTTATCCGTTGCATATTTGAATTTTTTCTGCTACCTTTGCAAATTGAACATCTGCGTCCGAGCGCAGTAGGAAACTTCAATCATACTTAAACAAACGCGAAAAACAATGAAACGAAATCCGCTGAACTGTTGCCGGCAAAAACTGCAAGGCTGCTGGCGATGGTACAAAACTCTTTATCAGGGTCGTGCCTGGTACACGAAGACCCTCACGGCACTTGCCACGCTGCTGGTGCTGCTGCTCCTGTACCTGGGCATGGTCGACGTGAACTTCCTGGGGCTGTTCGGCCGCTCACCAGGCTTCATGTCGGGACTGGAGCCGCAAATCAGTCAGGCATCAGAAATCTATAGCGCCGACGGCGTGATGATAGGCAAATACTTCAGCGAAAACCGCACACCTGTGAAGTACGAGGAGGTGAACCCTAACTTCTGGCGCGTGCTCATCGACACCGAAGACGAGCGTTTCTATCGCCACATCGGCATCGACCCGCTGGGCATGTTTGCCGCCGCCAAGGATGCCCTGCTGCACCACGACGCTCGCGGTGCCTCGACCATCACGCAGCAGTTGGCGAAGAACATGTTCAAGATGCGCACGAAGTATTCGAACGGTCCGCTGGGTCGCCTGCCGGGTATCGGCATGCTCATCACGAAGACAAAGGAATGGATTGTTGCCCTGAAGCTGGAGCGGATGTATTCGAAGGAGGAAATCCTGACCATGTATGCCAACACGGTGGACTTCGGCTCGAATGCTTTCGGCATCAAGACGGCTGCAAAGACCTATTTCGACACGACGCCCAAAGACCTCCGGCTGGAACAGGCTGCCGTGCTCGTGGGCATGCTGAAGGCTACAACAACCTACAACCCCATCTCGCATCCGGAGAACAGCCTGAAGCGCCGTAACTTGGTGCTGCACAACATGGTAGAGCGTGGCCATTTGACGGAAGCTCAGTACGACTCGCTGCGCCAGATTCCCATCACGCTCGACTTCAGTGTAGAGAAAAACTACGACGGCCAGGCACTCTACTTCCGTGAGGCCATTGCCCGCCACTTGGAAGACTGGTGCGACGACAACGGCTACGACCTCTACAACAGCGGACTGAAAATCTACACAACCATCGACACACGCATGCAGCGCTACGCCGAAGAGGCTGCCAAGAAACAGATGAAGCAGGTGCAGCGCAACTTCAACAGCCACTGGGCAGGCCATGAGCCGTGGGTGGACGAGCGTGGCAACGTGATTCCCAACTTCATTGAAGACATTGCCGACAGGCTGCCTGTCTCGAAGTATCTGAAAGCGAAGTTCCCCAACGAGCCCGACTCGGTGGAATTCTACCTGAACAAGCCTCACACGGTGAAACTCTTCGACTACGAAGACGGCATCGTGGAGCGCGAGATATCGACAATGGATTCCATCCGCTACATGGTGAGTTTCATGCACTGCTCGATGGTGGCCATGGAACCCGAAACGGGTGCCGTCAAGGCATGGGTGGGCGACATCGATTTCGGCACGTGGAAATACGACAAGGTGACGGCCATGCGCCAGCCTGGCTCTACGTTCAAACTCTTCGTCTACACCGAAGCCATGAACCAGGGACTGACTCCCTGCGACAAACGCCGCGACGAGTACTTCTCGATGCAGGTGTGGGACGAGAAGCAGAAGAAAGAAGTGACGTGGGCTCCCACGAATGCCAACGGTTACTTCACCGGCGATTCGATGACGCTGAAGCGTGCTTTTGCACAAAGCATCAACTCGGTGGCCGTCAGACTGGGACAGGAGATGGGCATCAAGCGCATCGCTGAGACGGCCCACCGCATGGGCATACAGAGCCCTCTCGACGAGACGCCGGCACTGGCACTGGGCTCGAGCGACGTCAATCTGCTGGAACTGGCCAACGCCTATTGCACCGTAGCCGACGACGGTAAGCACCATGAGCCACGACTCGTGGAACGCATTGTTGACAAGGATGGCAAGGAAGTCTATCGTAGCCCGATTACCATCGAGCAGGCCATTCCTTATAAGAGTGCCTACCTGATGCAGGAGTTGCTGAAGAGCGGCCTGACCGAGCGTGGAGCCACGTCGATGAGCCTCTGGGGCTACGTGGGCAAATGGAACGACACGGAGTTTGGCGGCAAGACGGGCACGTCGAACAACCACTCCGACGCGTGGTTCATGGCCGTCAGTCCGAAGCTCGTAGTGGGCGCCTGGGTAGGCGGCGAATACCGAAGCATCCATTTCCGCACAGGCGCACTGGGACAAGGCAGCCGCACGGCACTCCCCATCTGCGGCTACTTCCTGGAGTCGGTGCTGGGCGATCCTGCCTTCAGCCGCTATCATGGAAGGTTCAACAAGCCGAAAGACGACGACATCACAAGCGACATGTACAATTGTCAGGACGTCTATTATTATAGGGCCGACACGCTGGATGCCGACACGCTGCAACTGGAGGAAGAAATCATGCTCGACGACGAAGGCAATCCCCTGCCCCGCACGAACGAAGTTCAAGAGAACCCGCAGGAAGGCGTGCTGCCAGACGATTACAGCGAGATTTGATGTAAAGCCAAAGCGGGTGCGAAAGCAAGAAATTAGTTAAAACTTGCAAACAAAAAGCGCAACAAAAGCGAAAATGCTTTATATTTGCAGCCGAATCATTGTATTCATTCACTTTAATACTAACATTAAAAAAAGAGAAAGTTATGAAGAAAATCCTTTTTGCTGTGGCAGCTGTCGCATTCACATTTGCAAGCTGCGGTAACAAGACACAGGCTCCCGTAGAAGCTGCTGTCGATTCTACAGAAGTTGTGGCCCAGGAGGCTAACGCTGCTGCCGACGAGGCCGTTGCCAACCTCACCGAACTGCTGAACGGTAAGGACGTGAACAAGTTCCAGGAGGCTCTCGACGCCATCAAGGCTAAGGCTGCCGAGCTGGTTGCCCTGAACCCCGAGATTGCCAAGGAGTATGTTGCTAAAGTGCAGAACTTCCTGAAGGAGAACGCTGACAAGGTGAAGGCTTTCGTTGGTGACAACGCTGCTGTGAACGCTGCCGTAAGCGCTCTGACCGCTGTTTCAGCTGACGAAGTAGTGAGTGGATTCATGTCGGCTGTTGGCGATGCTGCCACAAATGCTGCCGAAGGTGCCAAGGAGGCTGTCGACGGTGCTGTTGATAATGCCAAGGACGCCGCCAACAAGGCAGTCGAGGATGCCAAGGCTGTTACAGAAGACAAAGTGAAAGAGGCTGTGAAGGACGCAAAGGAGAAAGGCGCTGTTGCTATCGACGACGCCGCTGCTGCTGCAAAGAAGAAGCTGGGTCTCTAAGCACTTAAGTCCATAAACACAAAAGAGACGGCAGTCGCAATGTTGCGGCTGCCGTCTCTTTTGGGGGAACGATACATCTGTTCTTTTTATCCCCCTTCAGGAAGGCGCAAAAAAAATTGATTGTCTCACGACAACCAATCTTTTCTTAACCTTAATAATCTAATACCATGAAAAACACATTGCAAATGTACGACTTTCTTTCCAATCTACAAATTATTATAGAGAAAAACTTATAAATCGTAACATTATTTAAAACAACTGCCGTCCCAATTAAGATTTCTTTGCACAACGAGCGCTTTGAAGCGTTCTTTGTCCTCAACAAACTGCAATGGGAAGGAAGGCGTAAGTTGTAGCGTATCACTATCGGCTGCCAACGCTGCACGCCACAGCACAAGCGAAAGGCTCTCAAGCATACCAGCGAACACCTCAGCTGTCATTGTGTCGGGCTTTTGAAGTAAAGTCTTCGACGTGTAGCAGGTGTCAGAAAGCGCTTGCCAATCAGCAGTAAACAGGCGAACGCGACTCTCCGCTAACGGGCCATCGAAAGTATGCACCATGCAGATCAGGCTATCCTCACCATTTGTCGGCAACAGCTTTAGTTCGATATGCGAACTGCCACTCAGCGTTGCCTTCAGGTAAGACTGGGTCAGCGTGTCGAGTCGGCTCGTCCCATGCAGCGGATTCGCCACATTTTCCTCCGACTGCATTTCGTAGGAACTGAGCATCTCCGCACGCTTTGCAGCATCAAGGAAGGAAGAGAGACTGTCGGGCATGTGAAGCCACGCGTCCCTGGCTGACTGGCTGCTGGCGGTTGCCGAGAACAGCAACATGGCAAAAGCGGCCAGACACTTCTTACCGATGCAGAAAGCCAATGGGCGGATGCGATACATAAACAAACTAATTATTGATTTTCAGGGAAACGTACGGGGCCATAGCGCAACTCTGTGCCGTGTGAGCCCTGCTTGGGATAAGTGTAGATGGTGAACAAATGGCTTACACCCACAGGCGACACACCACCTTTGTAAAACCAGGTGTTGCCGTCCTCAATATCGCGCGAAAGCTGCTCCGTCTTACCCAACTCGCGGGCGATGTCTTCCATCTTCTTCTGGGCACCAGCCTTCGAGCCGACCTTCATGAAGAAGCGAGCCTCATTGAAACGGCCGTTCTTAAAGCGGAACTTCACTTCATCGTAAGCAAAGCCACGGAAGGTTTTCTTGCCATAGATCACCTCGTCGGCAGAAGCACTGACGGGCTCGCCAAATTCAGCCTTAATGGCACTCAGAGCCTCAGCATAAGGCAATCCGAGCTGTACGGTTCCCACTTTTTCCACTCTCTGTGCGCTCACCGCCAGCGAGACGAAGAGGGCAAATAGCAAAAATACTTTTTTCATTTTTCTTATTGTCATTAATTGGTTGATTTCTGCAGACAAATATGGCTGATACGATGGGTATAAAGACCATTATTTATCTATTAGTTTGCAAAATTAATAATTTTTTCCAACTTTAGACATATTTTGCACGTATTTCTCATAAAAGATGTTTGTTTTTTAAAATTTATTAGGGAATGACATAGCTGTTCTTTCTTCCAACCCTCATTAGCTTCCTTTTGCTAATTATTCTCAAATTTTGACTTTTTTTGTTGTTGTTTTCTCGTTAGCGTCATCAGCAACATTTTGCAATGCATTCAATGCATTTGCATCATTTGCAATGCAAGTAACAAAAACAAAAGAAAAGAAAACGAAAAGAAAAAGAAAAGGAAAAGTTGCACAAAAGGAAAAGTAAAAAGAAAATAGCAGAAAAGAAAAAGAAAAAGGCTGCTGCGCAGCGATTAACGCGCGCGCGAGGCGCGACGCTTGGCGGCGGCGCAGCATTTTTTTCAAAAAAAGAGAAAGGCACCAGAGTCGATTCTGCCTTTCTCTCCCACCTTTGACGCAGCCTCACAACAATCGGATGTGTGCCTACGGCAAACGCAGCCCTCCCCTCCTCTGTAGGGGACGCCACAGGAGGTGAAAAATGCACTTTTTCCAAATTTTGCAGATAAAAACAGCCGAATATTTGGAAGTAGCGATTTCTTGTCGTATCTTTGCAGCGACATGAGGGGGACATGTCGAAAGGGCCCAAGAAGTAGCACCCCCCGGAGCTGCGTCCCAATCCATACGGGACCTTACTCCGATACACACAACCAGCGGGGCCGGAGTAATCATATCGGCGGCGCAGAGGAATTGGAACAGCAGCACGCACTCACCACACCCCAAGCAGAGATGCTCCACCCCATGCTGGGACGCAACTCAACGCGGATTGCAGCGGGAAAGCCACCAACGCGTGATTGCAGCGGGAAAGCTACCAACGCGGATTGCAGCAGGAAAGCCACAAAGGCGGAAATCATGACGTCTCCTTCTATCCCTGCAGTTTGAACATTCCCGTGCGAATGCTGGCTATCACGCCACCGTCGATGAGCAGGTCGGTACCAGTGACGAAACGGGCATGTTCGCCAAGCAGGAAGGCTGCGGCCTCGGCAATCTCGTCGCTTGTGCCCGTGCGCTGGGCGGCAGAGGCATCAATCATGGCCTGATAGCCCTCGCCGTTGGCATTGAACTCATCGTAGGCCAGCGGAGTGACGATGACGCCTGGCGAGATGGTGTTGATGCGGGCACGACCCTTGCGCCACGAGGTGGCAGCAGCCCGCTGAGCCTGCAGGTGGTTCATGCGCTTGGCAATCATGTAGGCAAGGCCAGAGTTCTGCATGGCTACCTCCTGAATGAACTTCACGTCCTTCAGTTTCTCAGTAGGAGTGTTCACCAGTTGCAGTTCGATGTCGTTGGGGATTGGATACATATAGGCAGCCTGACTCGAGATGATGAGTCCTGCCCCACCCTCGGCCATCACCTCGCCAAAGGCATCTACAGCATAGCCCGTTCCCACCATGTCAAGATCGACGATGTGCTCAGGATTGGCCTGATTGGGCGATGCGCCGGCTGTGTCGATGAAGTACATCACGGGGCCCAGCTCAACAGCCTTCTTTGCGAAAGCCTCCACGCTTTCCTTCTGCAAGGCGTTCACCTGGACGGTCTCCACATCGTAACCACAGCGGCGGAAGTCCTCGCCGACGCGCTCCAGCGCCTTCTCGCTGATATCGCCCAGCAGGATTTTCTTCCCAGCACCGATGCGGCGCACAATGGCGGTTCCCATACTACCGGCACCCAGAAGTGCCACTACCTGTTTCTCGTTGTTTCGGTCGAAAATCATCATACTAATTTCTTTAAAGAGTTTATCTGGCTGCAAAGGTACAAAGAAAAAGACAATCCGTAGTTACCCGAATTGCCTCATTACTTACACATTTTACTGAATGTGCTGCTCGTCTGCGTCTCGCAGGCACAGACGAGCAGCATGCAGCATATCGTGGAAAGCAGCAATCACGCTGCGGAAATAGGTGGTGTACTCGGCAGGCTTTACGTTATCCTGGTCAATGACACAGAACGAGGCCCGGTCGCAGCCACGGATGGCATCCACCTTATGGCCAGACAAGGCACTGTGGAAATATAGTCTACCATCGTCATAGACATAGCCTGATGGGGACGGCATACGGATAGCCTCCATCACCCAGCACAGCCAATGTGCCAGAAGTAGCCTTCTTCAAGATGCCAGTGCTCTCTTCGTCTGACAGTTGCTGGCGCTTACGTCTCATAGCTCTGAATTCCATCACGAAATAGTTTTAAGTCCGATTATCGACGCAATGAGCGTCGTAAGAAAAAACAGTCGCCAGAATGTGGCAGGCTCCCGAAACACGAAGATGCCCACAAGCACAGCACCGACAGCTCCAATGCCCGTCCAAACCGGATAAGCTGTGCCTATCGGCAGGGTCTGGGTGGCCTTGGCCAGCAATACGGCACTGAGCACATAGAGTGCGGCAAAGCCTGCTATCCAAGTCCACCATTCGTAGCCGGTGACGCCTTTCGTCCGTCCGAGGCAATAGGTGAAGAAGAAATAGTTCGCCACCACGGGCCGAAGGAAATGTCACTTTTCAGGACTGTTGATGATTTTGTTAATACACCACGCAAAGCCCTTGGCTGTGCGGCGGGCAACATCCGTGAAGTGATTGCCCGCGTTCCATTCCAGCGTGGTGTTATCGGAACCAAGCGTCTGCTTCAGGTGCTCATGCTCCCAGCGCACGTTGTTGCCCACCTGGGCTATGGCCTTGTTGCGGGTGTGCTCCTCTCGGTCGCCGAGGCTGAGATAGACGTATCGCGCGTTAACGGCATGGGCATCCGAGAAACTGCACCAAGCATCTATCCACAACGACGGCGACACGGCTGCCACAGCCTCGAAGCACTCGGTCTTCGATGCAGCCCAGCGCGAGAACAGTCCGCCCAAGGAATAGCCGCCCAAAACGACAGGCAAACTGCCAAACTGCTCTTTTAAATACGGAATAAGGCTATTGGTGATATCATCCAGCGTATCGAGAGCATGCTCGCCCACCGCCTGGCGCTTCGATATGGCAGGGTCGTGCCACGGGGTGAGTTCCACTTCCCAGTCGCCGATGGCAAAGGCAGCCATGACGAACGAAGCGCCTGTGGCCTCGCTAATCATGGCTACCTCGTTGTCGATGCTGTCCCGCTCCTGCGCGCCCAGCGGCTGGATGAGCAACGCCTGCGGCTGCTGATCTCCCTCTGTGTAAAGTAGGCATTGACGCCCGCCAATCTCTAATGTCTGATTCATATCCGACCGTAAATTTTTGATTCCGTCGAACATACTTACGCTCGGCAGAACTCATGCAAGCATGATTCTGCCCTCGCTTACCCGTAGTTTGACTCCGTCGAACATACTCGCGCTCGGCAGAATTCATGCAAGCATGATTCT
>OCVV011352296.1_pt1 | contig 27859 bp, 16 predicted proteins | sample 1539721 | NCBI WGS metagenome assembly OCVV01 (sample SAMN02144230, study PRJEB22623) | gut metagenome | biome: sheep rumen | host: Ovis aries | place: New Zealand | reverse complement strand
ATCGAAACCACCCACCCCTACACCGAGCAGCCCTGCCGCATCATCATGGCCAAGCCGCTGGTAGGCAGCATGTTCCCCGAGGGTAAGTGCCCCGACTACAAGATCGTCGCCGAGTGCAAAGGCCGCGACCTCGAGGGCCTGCGCTACGAGCAGCTCATCCCCTGGGTAAAGCCCACAGAGGGCTCGGCGACCGGAGCGGAGCCAAACCCTCTGTGCCCACAGGGCTCCTTCCGCATCATCCTCGGCGACTATGTCACCACCGAGGACGGCACCGGCATCGTCCACATCGCCCCCACCTTCGGCGCCGACGACGCCCGCGTGGCCAAGAAAGCCGGCATCGGCGAGCTCCTCCTCTTCGACCGCGACGGCCACCAGCTCCCCATGGTCGACAAGCGCGGACGTTTCGCACCCATCGAAGACCTCGACCCCGCTTGGGTCAAAGCCAATATGAACACCGAACTCTACGGCCAGTATGCTGGCAAGTTCGTCAAGAACGCCTACGACCCCTCCAAGACCGACAAGGACATCAGCCTCGACGTCGAGCTCGTCATCATGCTCAAGGGCGAAGGCAAACTCTTCAAGAGCGAGAAACACACCCACAGCTACCCCCACTGCTGGCGCACCGACAAGCCCGTCCTCTACTACCCGCTCGACAGCTGGTTCATCCGCACCACTGCCCTCAAGGACCGCATGATCGAACTCAACCGCACCATCAACTGGAAGCCCGAAGCCACCGGCACCGGCCGCTTCGGCAACTGGCTCGAGAACATCGTCGACTGGAACCTCAGCCGCAGCCGCTACTGGGGCACCCCGCTGCCCATCTGGCGCACCGAGGACGGCCGCGAGGAGTTGTGCATCGGCAGCGTCGACGAGCTCCGCCGCGAAATCGACAAAGCCGTCGCCGCCGGCCTCATGAAGGAAAACCCCTACGCCGGCAACGACTTCGACCTCCACCGCCCCTACATCGACGCCGTCGTCCTCGTCAGCCCCTCCGGCAAACCCATGCGCCGCGAACCCGACCTCATCGACGTCTGGTTCGACAGCGGCGCCATGCCCTACGCACAAATCCACTACATGGGCGGCGATCTCCGCCCCGACCAGTTCCCCGCCGACTTCATCGCCGAGGGCGTCGACCAGACCCGTGGCTGGTTCTACACCCTCCACGCCATCGCCACCATGTGCTTCGACTCCGTGGCTTTCAAGAACGTCATCTCCAACGGCCTCGTGCTTGACAAGAACGGCAACAAGATGTCCAAGCGCCTCGGCAATGCCGTCGACCCCTTCGAGACCCTCGCCAAGTACGGCCCCGACGCCACCCGCTGGTACATGATCACCAACTCCCAGCCCTGGGACAACCTCAAGTTCGACGTCGAGGGCGTCGACGAGGTGCGCCGCAAACTCTTCGGCACACTCTACAACACCTACTCCTTCTTCGCCCTCTACGCCAACCTTGACGGCTTCGACTACAGCCAGAAGGACATCCCCATCAGCGAACGCCCCGAAATCGACCGTTGGATTCTCTCCGAGCTCAACACCCTTGTCAAGACCGTCGGCGACGCCTACGAGGACTACGAGCCCACTCGCGCCGGACGCGCCATCGACACCTTCGTCGACGCATTCCTCAGCAACTGGTACGTCCGCCTCAGCCGGCGCCGCTTCTGGCGTGGCGACATGACCGACGACAAGGTCAGCGCCTACCAGACCCTCTACACCTGCCTCGAGACCCTCAGCCGCCTCATGGCACCCATCGCCCCCTTCTTCAGCGAACGCCTCTTCCTCGACCTCAACGGCGGCCGCGCGGCCGACAGTAGGAGCACCGCCGAGAGCGTCCACCACCTCCCCTTCCCCGAGGTGCACGAGGAGATGATCGACAAGAGCCTCGAGGAGCGTATGCAGCTGGCACAGAAGGTCTGCTCCATGGTCCTCGGCCTCCGCAAGAAGAGCAACCTCCGCGTCCGCCAGCCTCTCCAGAAGATTGTCCTCCCCGTCAAGGACGGCGCCATGCGCCAGCAGATAGAGCGCGTCCAGCACCTCATCTGCTCTGAACTCAACATCAAGGAAATCGAATTCCTCGCCGCCGACAACGACCTCCTGGTGAAGAAGATCAAGCCCAACTTCAAGACCCTCGGCCCCCGCTACGGCAAGGTGATGAAGGCCCTCGGCGCCGCCATCGTGGCCTTCGACCAGAAGCAGATCAACGCCCTCGAGGCCGACGGCCGCTGCGTCGTCAGCGTCGACGGGCAGGAGTGCGAGGTGACCCTCGCCGACGTCGAAATCGCCACCCAGGACATCCCCGGTTGGGTCGTCGCCAACGACGGCAGCCTCACCGTCGCCCTCGACATACAGCTCACCCCCGACCTCGTCGACGAAGGCATCGCACGCGAGCTCGTGAACCGCATCCAGAACATCCGCAAGGAGCAGTTCGACGTCACCGACCGCATCGTCGTCACCATGCAGAGCGGCGAGTGGGACAACGCCGTCGAGCGCCACCGCGAGTACATCTGCGCCGAGACTCTCTGCACACGCCTCGACCTGGCCCCCGCCGTCCAGGACGGCACCGAGATAGAGATTGTGGACGGCGTGAAAGCCGCCATCCGTATTGAAAAAAGCAATCAACAATAACAACGTGATATGAACAACGTAGCAAACCTGCCCGACATGCTGGGATGGCATATCGGCAACCCGCTCGGAATGGGCAGCATAGCCATGCTGCTGACTATTGTCGTACTGGTCGAGGCCATGAGCGTCGTCAACTACTTTATCCGTCATCGCGGCAAGGACCGGCTCTACCCGGCCCTCTACGCCCTCTTCGGAGTGTCGCTCCTGGCTGTCTTCTACTACGCCTTCCAGGCCGACCTGCCGACCATCTACAAGACCGTGAAGTCCATCGGCTGGTTCTGCTACAGCTCCAAGGTGGGCATCGGCTGGGCCATCGTGGGCGTCGCCCTCGCCACCCATGTCTCGCTGGGTCTGCTGAATGCCGTCATGCAGATCACCGCCCAGCTCTCGGTCGACGCCGGAATGGTGAAAGGCAAGAAGTGGAAAGAGTGGAAAGGCGGCCTGGTGGTCCTCTTCGTGGGCCTGACCGTGTCGGCCATTCTCTACACCTTCAACCACACTGCCGCGGCGTGGGCGCTGGCGGTCAGCGTGGCCGCCGTGGCCGTCTACAGCCTCGTCAAGCTGGTCCTCGACACCAAGCGCAGCGGCAACTTCTGGTACAGCCTGCTCATTGCCGTCGTCTTCTTCCTCGGCTCCGTGGCGGTCACCATCATCATGGTCGAGGTCCTGCACGCCTGCGTCTACCTCGTCGTCTTCCTCGCGGCCTACCTCACCCAGGCCAAGGCCCGGAAAAAGAAAGCGCCCAAGAAAGACTGAACCGGATGGAAAACATTGCGGAAACGATAAAACGGCTGGCCCGCGAGCAGCGTGCCGAGGTGATAGAGTGGCGCCGCTGGATGCACCGCCATCCGGAGCTGTCGCAGGAGGAATACGGCACCATGGCCTTCGTGGCCGAGCGGCTGCGCGGTATGGGGCTCGAGCCCGTCACGGGCATCGGCCGCACCGGCGTCCGCGCCATGCTGCGCGGTGCTCACGAGCCCGACAGCTACTGTGTGGCGCTCAGGGCCGACTATGACGCCCTGCCCATCACGGAGTGCACCGGCCTCCCCTTCGCATCGGAAAACCCAGGCGTGATGCACGCCTGCGGCCACGACATGCACACCTGCTCCCTCCTCGGCGCGGCCAAAATCCTCGTCCAGCTCCGCGAGCAGATGCACGGCAGCCTGATGTTCATCTTCGAGCCCAGCGAGGAGAAGTATCCCGGCGGGGCGCGCATGATGATGGAAGACGGCCTCTTCAGCGAGGTGTTGCCGGACGAAATCTATTCCTTCCACTGCCTCCCGGAGATGGACTGCGGCAAGGTGGGCATGCGCAAGGGCAAGTATATGGCCTCGACCGACGAGCTCTACTGGACCGTCAAGGGCAGAGGGGGCCACGGGGCCACCCCGCACCTCAATGTCGACCCCATCCTCATTGCATCGCACATCGTCATCGCCCTGCAACAGGTCGTCTCCCGCAACGCCGCACCCATGTCGCCCACGGTGCTCACCATCGGAAAGATAGAGGATGTGGGCGGCCGCACCAACATTACGCCCGAGACCGTCAAGATGGAGGGCATCATACGCTCGTTCGACCCCGAGTGGCGCCTGCGCACCCACGAACTGATACGCAAGATCAGCTGCGGTGTGGCCGAGGCCATGGGCGGCGAGTGCGACCTCTTCGTCGACGAGGGCTATCCCCCGGTGATCAACGACGACGCCTGTACGCAGCAGGTGTACGACAACGCATGCGCCTTCCTCGGCCCGCAGAACGTGGAGTGGATAGACCTGCGTATGACCGCCGAGGACTTCTCCTTCTACCAGCAGAAGATACCGTCGTGCTATTTCCGCGTCGGCATCCACGAGCCCGGCACCCCTTTCAGCAACCTGCACCGCCCCAACTTGATCGTCGACGAGCGCAGCCTTGAGCTGGCCAACGGCCTCGTGGCCTACAACGCCATGATGGCCCTGGTTAACAGAATAAAGAGGAAGAATGGACAAGATACGTGAACTGGAGACCAAGCCGATAGGGCAGCTGCTGTGGCAATATGCCCTGCCGGCGGTCATCACGCAGGTGGTGGCGTCGGTCTATAATATCGTGGACCGCGTCTTCCTGGGCCAATACGTCGGGGCCCTGGCCATTGCGGGCCTGGCCATCACGATGCCCATCATGAACATCATCCACGCCCTGGGCTCGCTGGTGGGTGTGGGCGCTTCGAGCCGCATGAGCATCGTGCTGGGACGTAAGGACGTGCGCTGGGCCGAGAAGATTCTCGGCAACAGTATGCTTCTGACCATCTTCTTCGGGGCGCTGTTCGTCGCGGGCGGCTACATCTTCATGGACAGCATCCTGGAGCTCTTCGGTGCCTCGCCCGACACCATCAGCTATGCGCGCGAGTACATGCAAATTGTGCTGCCCGGCATGTTCTTCACCTGCATGACCTTCAACCTCACGGGTCTTATACGCGCCAGCGGCTACCCCACCAAGAGCATGTGGATTATGGCCGGCGGTGCGATACTGAACATATTCCTCGACGCCCTGTTCATCATGGTGCTGGGGTGGGGCATAGGCGGCGCCGCGTGGGCCACGACGCTCTCGATGTTCACCACGGCCGTGGTGGCGGTGCTGCACTTCGTGAACGCCAAGTCGTTCATCCGCTTCAAGCGCCACGCCTGGACGCCTAAGCTCTACATCTTCCGCAACGTGCTGCTCATAGGTATGAGCCCCTTCCTGATGAACTTCGCCGCCTCGTTTGTGGTGGCGCTGCTCAACCGGCAGCTGATACGCTACGGCGGCGACATGGCCGTCGGCGCCTACGGCATCGTCAACACCTGGTGCTCGTTCCTCGTCATGTTCATCCTCGGCATCTGCCAGGGCATGCAGCCCATAGCGGGCTACAACTACGGCGCCGGCCACAACCACCGTCTGCGCGACGTCTACGTGCTGACGATGAAGGTGGGAGTGGCCGTGGGGGTCTTCGGCGCGGTGCTGGCCATGGTGGTGCCGCGGCTGATACTGAGGGCCTTCACCGACAGCGACGCCCTGCTCGACATCGGGGTGCCGGCCATGCGCTACCTCAACGTGATGATGCCGCTGATTGCCTTCACCATCGTCAACTCGCAGTTCTTCCAAAGCATCGACAAGCCCTGGATTGCCATCACCACCTCGCTCTCGCGCCAGGTGCTCTTCCTCATCCCGCTGATGTACGTGATCCCCCACCTGATGGTGCAGGCCGGCGGCGACGGGCTGACGGGTGTGTGGATGACCTGTACGGTGTGCGACGTGCTGGGCGCTGTCCTGGCGGGGCTGCTCATGCTGAGCCAGCTCAAGGTGTTCAGGCCGGGCTATGTGGCGCCCGAGCACAAGGCGCAAAAGGAGGCCGGCCCCACGACAGAACAAGACAATCGATAAAGGGTGAAAGTATACGAAAATATCTCGCTGAAAAGCCATAACACCTTCGGTATCGACGTGAAGGCGAGACGGCTGGTGGTGGTCGGCACGGACGAGCCGCTGCCCGCCCTCGAGGAGCCGTACCTCATTCTGGGTGCTGGGAGCGACGTGGTCTTCACGCGCGACTACCCCGGCACGGTGGTCCTCCTCGACCCGGCGGCCGCCGACGCGGTGCTGCAGGCCGACGGCACGGTCGTGGCGCCTGCCGGCATGGTGCTCGACAGCCTCATACAGTGGACCCTCGAGCGGGGCGTCTATGGCCTGGAGAACCTCAGCGCCATCCCCGGCACCGTGGGTGCCTCGGTGGTGCAGAACGTGGGCGCCTACGGCGTGGAGGCCAAGGATGTGGTGTCGAGGGTGGAGGCCTACGACCTGCGCGGGCGGCGCACGGTCGCCTTCAGCGCCGACGAGTGCCGCTTCGGCTACCGCACCTCGCTCTTCAAGGGTGAGCCGGGCCGCTGGCTCATCCGTCGCGTGCACTACAGACTGGCGCACACCTTCGAGCCCAATCTCACATACCGTGCCCTCGAGGCGCTGCCCCACGCCACCGCCGCCGAGTTGCGACAGTCCATCACCGACCTGCGGTGGAGCAAGCTCCCGAGGCCCGAGGAACACGGGTCGGCGGGCAGCTTCTTCAAGAACCCGGTGGTCGACGAGGCCGTCTGCCGCCGCCTCAAGGCCGAGTACCCCGACATGCCCGAGGCGCATGCCGCCGAAGGGGGCTACAAGCTCTCGGCGGGCTGGCTGATAGACCGTGCCGGCTGGAAGGGGCGCACGATGGGCCGCGCCGGGGTGTGGCCGCAGAACGCGCTGGTGCTCTACAACACCGGCGGCTGCACGGGGGCCGAGGTGGTGGCCCTGGCCGAAGCCGTACGGCAGGACGTGCAGCGGCGCTTCGGCATCGGCCTCGAACCCGAAGCGATTATAGTATAACGACAACAAAGACAACGCAGACAACACCGAAACGCCAACATGGCGTTTCTCATAACAGAACCAAAGATATGATAGACCTTTCGTTATACAAGGAAGAGTGTTATGATGTGGTTGGTGCGTTGTACAACGTCAAGAAGGAGCTGGGGGCAGGGCTGAACGAGAAGATATACCAGGAGGGGCTTTCCATTGAGCTGACGCAGATGGAAATCCCGTTTGAACGCGAGAAAGCAATCCACCCGGTTTATCGTGGGAAAGCGATGGAATCAATATTCTATCTGGATTTTCTCTGCAAAGGCACGGTTATCGTGGAGTTGAAGGCCGTCAACGCGTTATGCAAGGAGCACCGCGCCCAGTTGTTCAACTACATGCATCTGGTCAAGCCGATGGTGGGTGTGCTGGTCAATTTTGCGCCGGTCTATACCGAAATAGAACGCTACTACTATGACCGCGAGGCCGACGAAATAGTGAACAATGAGGGCCGAAGGATAAAAGACAAATACATGGAAGACACAGTATACCATAGACACAATTAAGGGAAAACGCATGTTGCGTTTTCCGGGTTGTCTATGTTGTTTATGTTGTCGTAAAAATAACAAGATATGGAGAAAACTGAGAAATTCTGGCAGTGGTTTCAGGACCACAATGAGCAGCTGATTTCGCTGGGCGACCTGGACGAGAAGGGGCGCCGCGAGCTGGAGGAAGAGCTGCAGAATAAGCTTACCGAATACTGCGACGGCCTTACGTGCGACATGGGCGAGGCCACGGCCGACGGGCGTACGCTCACCTTCACCGCCGAGGGCGACACCGACCTGTTCCGCTATGTGGTGGAACTGGTCGACGCGGCTCCGGACCTGGACTGGTGGCAGTTTGTGGCTTTCAAGCAGCCTCTGGGCACCGACCTGCGGGTGCGGTTCGACAAGATGCTCTTCGAAACCAAGAAGATGTACTTCCAGCAGCTGGAATGCGAGGAGGAGCCCGAGATGCTGGGGCTGCGCATTGCCGTGGCCGACGGGCAGCGCCAGGACGAGGACTTCCAGGTGGGGGTCTACGTGACGCTGGAGGCCCTGCTGGGCGAGTTCGACTGCGCCACGGTGATAGGATATATGGATACGGTGCCGGTGCCGGAAGAGCCTTTCAAGTCCGGCTTCCAGCCGCTGGACGACCTGCCGCAGTTCGTGGACTGGTTCAAGCGCAAACGCGACGAGTAGCCTATAAACAATCAAACATACAATCATCATGAAATCACGTTACAACACAATTCTGCGGTCCATGGCCGCTCTGATGGCGGCATTTGCGATTATGGCATGCGGTAACAAGCAGGACCCTGTCGCCGACACGACCCCCACGGTCGCCGAACCCCTGTGCGACAGCGTCTGCCTCTACAGGCCGGGCGACTACGGTTCCACGAACTGGCGTATTCCCGCCCTGCTCTGCCTCGACGACGGTACCCTGCTGGCTGTCAACGACAAGCGCAAGTACAACGAGACCGACCTGCCGGAGGATATAGACGTGGTGTACCGCCTGAGCCGCGACAAGGGCTACACCTGGACGGAGCCGCAGACCATGATAGAGGGGCGCGGCCGCGGGAAGGGCTACGGAGACCCGGCCCTGGTGCAGTGCGCGAACGGTGATGTGATATGTGCCTTTGCCGGCCACAACGGCTACTTCCAGTCGACGGCGGCCAACCCGATATGCATCTTCTACTGCCGTTCGACCGACCGCGGCCAGACGTGGAGCGACACGGTGAACATCACCGAGGTGGCGTGGGATGCCAACTCGGACTACCACGCCTCGTTCATAGCCTCCGGCAACGGACTGCGCCTGAAGCGCGGCGAGCATGCCGGCCGTATCCTCTTCGCCGCATCGCTCCTCAGAAACGGCGAGAACGTCAGCGACAACTACATCCTCTACAGCGACGACAACGGGCAGACGTGGCAGCGTTCGCAGATGGCCTTCCGCGGTGGCGACGAGTCGAAGCTCATAGAGCTCGTCGACGGGCGTGTCCTGATAAGCGTGAGGCGCAGCGGCGCCCGCGGGTGGAACACCAGCGACGACGGTGGCGAGACCTGGGGCCAGCAGGGGGTGTGGAACGAGATTACCGTCAACGCCTGCAACGGCGATATGCTCCGCCTGGACGATACGACACTGATACACAGCGTGCCCAACTCGATGCAGAGGGAGAATGTGAGCCTGTATGTCTCGAACGACGAAGGTCTCTCGTGGCACTCGCCGCGGCTGCTCACCGCTGGGCCGTCGACCTACTCGTCGCTTACGATGCTTCCCGACGGCACCATCGGCTGCTATGTGGAGCGCGGCACCAACGGCCACATGGAGTTGTGGTACTACCGCTTCAACCGCGCCTGGCTGGAAAAACGTCCGTGAGGAGACCGCTTTTTGGGCTGCCCGGATGCCGCTTTGGGGTAGAGAGGGTGCCTCCTTTTGAGGCCGTGCGGCGGCGCTATTTTTTCAACATCTCGCGTTTTTTAGCGGACGGTAATAAAAAAAATCGTATCTTTGCATCGCGATTTATTGGGTGATGAGTAGTGGGTGAGTGTTATTATAAATAAGACAAACAGCATAAAATGACAAAGATAGATGTATTGTTAGGCCTGCAGTGGGGCGACGAAGGGAAAGGCAAGATTGTCGATGTCCTCACTCCCGGCTATGATGTGATAGCACGCTTCCAGGGTGGACCCAACGCCGGCCACACCATCGAGTTCGGCGGCAACAAGCATGTGCTGCACATTATCCCCAGCGGTATCTTCCATCAGGAAAAGATCAACCTCATAGGCAACGGAGTGCTGATAGAACCTCGTATCTTCAAGCAGGAGATAGAGGAGTTGGAGAAGAAGGGTATCGATGCCACGCGCAACCTGTATATCAGCAAGAAAGCCCACCTTATACTCCCGTCGCATCGCATGATGGATGCCGCCAACGAACAGGCCAAGGGTAACATGAAGATTGGCTCCACGCTCAAGGGTATCGGGCCGGCCTACACCGACAAGATAGCCCGTTGCGGCCTCCGCGTCGGCGACACGCTTGCCGAGGACTTCCGCGAGCGCTATATCATGCTCAAGGAGCAGCATCTGCGTATGGCGCAGACCCTTGGTTTCGACGTGACGACGTTCCGTATAGACGGTCTGACCCTCGACCAGTACGAGGCGCAGTGGATGGAGAGCCTCAAGACGCTGCAGCGTTTCCGCTTTGTCAACAGCGAGTATTTCATCAACCAGTGTCTCCGCGACGACAAGAAGGTCCTTGCAGAGGGCGCCCAGGCCATGATGCTCGACATTGACTTCGGCACCTACCCTTTCGTTACATCGTCGAACACCATCACCGCCGGTGTCTGCACCGGTCTCGGCGTGGCGCCCACGGCCATAGGCCGCGTCATGGGCATCACCAAGGCCTACTGCACCCGTGTCGGTGCGGGTCCGTTCCCCACGGAGCTCTTCGACGAGACCGGCCGTAGGCTCTGCGAGCTCGGACACGAGTATGGCGCCACCACCGGCCGTCCGCGCCGCTGTGGATGGATTGACATGCCGGCCCTCCGCTATGCCTGCATGATCAACGGTGTCACCGACCTCTTTGTGACCAAGCCCGACGTGATGAACGACTTTGACCAGGTCTGCATGTGCACCGCCTACGAGGTGGGTGGCCAGCGTACCGACGAGATTCCGTTCGAGTACAACACGATGCCCATCAGTCCCGTGTGGCAGTCGTTCGACGGATGGCACCAGAGCCTCGAGGGCATCAGCGCCTACGACGACCTCCCCGCCAACCTCAGGACCTACCTCGCCGCTGTTGAGCGCCAGGCCGGTGTGCGCATAGCCGCCGTGAGCATTAGCCCCGACCGTAAAGACGTCATCTTCCGTTGAGGGTTACCGTGACGGTGCAATAAAACGGCGTCCGGCAATACTAAACAAGCAGACAACGCAATAAAACAAGGCCATAATATGAAAAAGACACTTCTGATTGTTCTCATGGTGCTGCCACTTCTCGGCGCAGCACAGACCAAAATCAAAGAGACCGCTGTCCCGCGGAGTGTGATTCTCGCTTTGGAGCGTACGTACGACTCCTATAAGGTGCGCACGTGGTATCAGGCCCCGGGTCAATATGTTGCCGAAATAGTCATCGATGGACAAAACGGACGCGCATACTTCACCGCCGGCGGCGACTGGCAGTACAGTGCCTTCCCCGTCAAGGTCGAAGAGTGCCCCACCATGATGAATACATATTTTGTGAACAACTACCCCGGCTATCGTATCAAAAGCATCGACTATGTAGAGGAGATGAACGGCGACAACTATTACCGCATGATGATTATCCGCAAGGGCATTGCCGAGAACGCCTGCGAGATGATTTTCGACACCCGTGGCAAGCTCATGAAGAGCAATGCACCGGATCCCGACGCCGTGAAGCGTGACTACTACACCCAGAACAACCCGGATGCCTCCGACGAAAAGATAAGCCAGAAGACGGGTACCGAGACCAGCCGTCGTCGCGACCGGCCCGCCCCTGTGGTCGACGAGCCTCGTGTCGAGCGTTTCGAACCCTCGCAGCCCATAGTGGAGAATTTCAATAAAAGCTTCGGCAAGCGTATCAAGTCGGGTCCCGAATGGGTTCAGCGCAACGATATCTACGCCGTGGCCTACTATACCAATGTCAAGAAAGAGCGCCTCGAGGCTGTCTACGACATCCGCACCGACCAGCTCCGCCTGACCGGAAAGACACTCCCGAAGGAGAAGTATAACAAGACGATTCTCAAGTACCTCGACGAGAAATTCAGCGGCGAGAAATACAAGATTGAGAAGATGGTGGTGTACGAGTACAACTCCAAGTTCCGCGGTCCCGACGGGAAGAAGCCCAAACCCTATACCTATGTTGTCGTGAGTCAGAAGATAAAGGGCGTCCGTGAGCCGAAGTTCACCCGCCTCGAATTCGACAGCCGAGGCCAGTTCACCGGCCTCCTCGCCCAGCCTCAGGACGACAAGGACGTACAGTAGGAGCAATGTTTTGAAAAGATTGATACAACCGCCAGCTGCTCGCAGCTGGCGGTTGCCTTATATTGCTCCGCGCCACCCATGTGTTGTCAACTGTTGATATGTTTTAGATCTCACACTGACATCAACGGTAATCCCACTATGCCCTGATTTGAGGCTCTGGTTCTTCCTCCTCTGCCTGGCGTGGATATTGACAGTTATGGTATTCTCACCATAGTGCCAGGATAGCGTTACCTTATAGTTACCATATACCTCAGCATATAGAACGGATATACCCAGCATATAGAATGGATATACCCAGCATATAGAATGAATATACCTTTGCATATAGAAAGGATATACCTCAGCATATAGAAAGGATATACCTTAGCATATAGAAAGCGTATGCAATTCAAAGAACGGTAAGTGGGGGGTGGGGTGGATGCATTAGCAGGTTTCAAAGAGGAGTGCACTTTTGGCGGAGGGGGCGGATGGACGACAAGTGGGATAAAAAAAAGAAAGATCTTATGGGGTCTTTCTTTGGTGCCCGGATTAGGAATGCTTTGGTTATTTCTTGTTAAGCATAATTATTTATGGTTGTAAGTCTTGTGATTGTTTGTGTATTCAAACAACACAACAAAATCCGGCAAAATATCAAAAAGGTGGCCAAGGAAAGTAAATCAAATATAATCCTTATTTATTTAATCTATCATTTATCGTATCACCAGCATCTCTATTCCCTTTATTTGGTATCGGAAGCACTAGCTCCACATTATCAACTTCATTCTTTCTTTCAAAATGTGTTCACCCCATAGGGCGCCTTACTAAGAGGATATGATGGTTGGCAATTCAGAAAAATGTTTTTATGCTAATCTCCATGTGCAAAAGGCGTTATGCTGATAGATGCCAATAAGAAATCTCTGTCAAATAATGATGCAGATATAGTTACAAAAGTCCATTAATTACATCTAGCATATTCTGGTAGCTGGATACTTCGTGGTAGCGGACTTTGCTGGTGGATACATTGTTGAAGAGTTTCTTGGCACACTCTATCTTGGCCTTCTCCGCGCCTTTCAGCTGCATGGAGTCCATGCTGCCCTTGGTCTCGGCGATGAAGAAGACATGCTTCACTCCAGCATTGTCGTTGAAAGCGATGGCCCAGTCGGGGGCATAGTTGCCCACGGGTGTCGGTATCTGGAACGACCGCGGCAGCTTGGCATAGACGCATACCTCCTCGGCTTTGTCAAGCTCTTCGGCAAAGGTTCGTTCTCCCTGGCTATCTGCAAACACATAGTCAAGGATGTGTTTCTTGGCTTCGTAGGCTTTGTCAATAGTCTGTCGGCTCTTTTCTTGAGTGAATATGGCAGAGTCATACTGGTTTTCTGTGCGGTTGTAGCTGATGTGCTCCACTATCATCGTGGCCTTCTGGTCTCGGATGATGTGACTTACCTTGCGGATGAACTCTTCGGGGTTGTTCTTGAACATATACAGTTTCGACAGCTGTATTCCCTTGAGTATTCGTACTACCGTCCGACGGGTCAACGTAGCGGCTTTGGCGATGTCGCCCACCAGGTCGTAGGGTACGCTGCTGGTCGACACATCGCGCAGCACCCTCGTCTTAGTGGTCTGCTCTCCCGTAAAGTCCAATTCATCTTCGCCTTGTGTTCCTGTGGTAACCACATATTTCAGCTGTGTGACATTCAGGTCTCTGTTGATGGCACCAACGGACTTTTGAATCAACTCTTCGCTGTCATAGTGTACCGTATAGACATAGCGATGGTTGATTTCATTCCATAGGGCCTTGAACTCCTTCTTCTCGGCATTGTCGTTCAAGTGGTCGTTCACCACCTCGGCCTTGTCGTTGGCATCTTCCACCATATCCACCAAGGCGGTGGGGTCGAAGATGCTTTGTATCATCTTGTGTACCTGTTCCTCGATGGGTTGTAGTTTCTTGCTCATGGGGGCAAGTGTGCCGTTCTCCAGGTCAGCGTGGTATGCCTGTTGTATGTTGCCCCTCTCGTCAATATAGTCGTTGTCGAACAGGTAGCAGACAATGCTGGCGGCCTCCTGTTCCGAAATGGTGTGCAGTCCACCGTCCACCTTGAGGGTGATGTCTTTGAAGTATTCCACGGTGGCCTGTGTCGGACGCTCGCGGAGGGTCTCCTTGGTTTCTTTTTGTAGAGCGTCGACAAAGGAGCTGTAATTCTCATTGGCGATGACGGTCAATTTGTTGATGTCGTGGACGGCATCGCCCAATCGCTCTTTGTCCATACGGTTGCCCTCTCTGTCCACACATATGCGCAATCCGCGCCCCACCTCCTGCCGCTTGGCGGTGGCACTGTTGGCGTGGCGCAGGGTGCATATCTGGAACACATTGGGATTATCCCAGCCCTCACGCAGAGCGGAGTGGGAGAAAATAAACCGCGTAGGTTCGTCAAAACTCAGCAGACGCTCCTTGTTTTTCAGTATCAAGTCGTAGGCCGAAATGTCGTCTGTGGTGTCTTTGCCACGCTTCACCTCACTGTTGACCGAGTGACCTTTCTTGTCGATGGAGAAGTAGCCGTTGTGCACTTCCGCGGCCGAGAAACGCCGCAGATAGTCTTGGTAGTCGTCCTCGAACAGCGTCAGATTTTCATTCAGGTAACGGCTGTATTCGTCTTCGAACATCTGCCACAAGGGGCCTTTCGTCTCGTTTCCGTCGCTGTCGTAGCTCTTGTAATTGGCCACCTCGTCGATAAAGAACAGAGAGAGTGTCTTGATGCCTTGCTTGAACAGGGCACGCTCTTTCTCGAAGTGCGACTTGACGGTCTCACGAATTTGTATCTGCTGGATGGCTTTCTCGCTTACATCTCCCATCACCTCACCTTGGCGCAGCGACTGTCCGTTCTGGAAGTGGATGGTGTTGGTGCGTGGATTGATCTCTGTTATGACATATTCCTTGTAGGCCGGAAGCCCGGAGGCATCGAATAACGAATCGTTCTGTCTGAACTTGCAGGTCTGACGACGTGTACTGACAGCCCCTTTCACCTCTATCTCAAGCCGCACTTCGGGAGCCTTGTTCTTCGAGAGGATGATGCTGTCGAAGTAGATATAGCTCTGGTTGCCCAGCAGGTTTTGCACCGTAATACCTTTCACCTGGATTTTCTTCACCAGCCGTTGCCTGTAAGCGTCGAAGGCATCGAGGGCATAGATACAGTTGTGCGAGGTCTTGTGGGTGGCCGAGTAGTTGAGCACGAAAAGCGGCTTGAAGTTGCGCAGGGCTTTCTGTGTGGCTTCACCCTCCATCTTCTGCGGCTCGTCCATAATAACGATGGGTCGGTTGGCGGCAATCACGTCAATAGGGCGGCGGCTCTGGAAGTCGTCGCGCTTGGAGTAGATGATGCGTGCCTCCTTGTTCTTGGCATCCTCTTTGAACGAAGTGTTGAAGGCTTGCACATTGATGATCATCACGTTGATGCTGGCATCGCTGCTATAGGAATCTATCTGGGTGAGGTTGTTGCTGTTGTAGATAAAGTAGCGGGCTTTCTTGCCGTACTGTTCCATAAAGTGGTCATCGAGCATAGTGAAACTCTTGTACACACCCTCACGGATGGCGATACTGGGCACTACCACGATGAATTTCGACCATCCATAGCGTTTGTTCAACTCGAACATGGTCTTGATATAGACGTAGGTCTTGCCTGTACCTGTTTCCATCTCAATATCGAGCGAGCAGGCGCCCAACCCGACGGGTTGGCTCAGTGTCGGTGACAAAGGGATGTCGCCAGCCACCTGTTGCTGGTGGATATTGTCCAACAGCTGTTGTCCTGTCAGCTCCACGTCGCTGTTGCGCCAGCCAACCTCTTCCTCGTACACCTCACCGCTGTCGACATCAAAGGCTTTCACCTGTTTGCCTTTGCGTCGCCCCAGGTCACGTCGATACTGCGCGTTATCCTTCGACGGCTGCCCGGCAAACACGTTCACCGTCTGCTCCACAGCCTCGGTCTGGTACTGTTGTATTTTGAATTTGAATTTCATTCTTCAGGCTCCATTTGTTGTTTTGCTCTGTATTTCTGTCTTGGGTGATGGGGTATGTCGTACATTTTTTCAATGACATCTGACATTTGTGGCAGAACCCGGTTTTTTACATAGACAAGATTCCTACCTATATAAAGAGCAATTTCTTCAGCAGTTCTCCATTGTGTACAAAAAGACAATACCAGCTCTCTAAGTTCAATTTTAGAGTATCTTTTCCGCTGAAGTCCTACATTTGGGCTGGGAAGTCCTACATTAGCATCGACAAGTCCTACATTAACATTAGAAAGTCCTACATTAGCGTCTGTAAGAGCAACATTACCATCCGGAAGAGCAACATTACCATTGGAAAGAGCAACATTACCATTGGAAAGAGCAACATTACCATCCGGAAGAGCAACATTACCATCCGGAAGAGCAACATTACCATCTGGAAGAGCAACATTACCATCTGGAAGAGCAACATTCATTCCATACACATGGTACTTTGTTCCCCTGCCATATCCTGCAGATTCCAACATTTTTTTTGCGCACATCTTACTCAACATAAGTGTAATATCAGCCCTATGCATACCCAAGGCATGCTGTAGGCGTTCATTAGTGATTTCTTCTTCAGAATAAGCCAACGCAAGTGTCAAAAGTTGCTCTTTGGGAATGCCAACCATTCTGTCGCCCAAAAGTTTTGTCAGGTTTTCCATAACCGTTTCATCCAACAAGGATTCCATCGATAAGGTCAATACGACTTTGTTAGGCTTTTTCTTTTCGACAAGGTAAGGACGCTTCCAATTCAACTCTTCCCAACCTCGGATAATCTTATCGACACCGCTTCCCGCTTTTTCGGCTGAGCCGAGGAATGTGAACATCGTTTGCAGATACTTGTTCCTACAAATACTCTCTCCTCCTTGGTAATACTGCCTCAACGAGATAAGCATAATGCCAGGATTAGAGAACACCATCTTGTTAGGGTACTTGTAGATATTCAATGAGGCATTCTCTGTGTAGTCGGCATGTACCAAAGCGTTGGCCAAAGCTTCTCGTACTGCCACATGGGCTAGCGTTTCTGTCTTTCGCTGGTTCCCTTCCAATTGGAAAGGTTTGGGTAGGAAGTTCTGAAGTATGGGCAAGACGCGGCTGTAGAACTGGAACAAGTTGGACTCCCAGTTGCCATCGGGGCAAATCCTGTTCACCCATCGATCTTTGGGGTCTTGTATCTCTTGATAGTCGGGGAAGAAATTGGGATTTGCATCCATAATGGCACTGTAAGTGCCGAACATTAGCAATCCAGCATAAGTCAAACCATACTCCCCCGTCTTTCTATCCTTTCTGAACACATTCAGTTTCTCCAAGAACTTGTCTTCCGGCAAAGCATTCCATACGTGGTCCGGGTTCCATTGCTCAAACCGGCGACGGTATTGCTTGATAGAATCCGGATCCAAGTCCTCCTTGCCGAAGTTCTTCAGAATCTGGCCATCTACAGGACTGGCCAAGTTGGCATCAGCAAACATACTGTTCACCTCTTCACGGGAGCAGTGATAGTCACCGTCGAGGTCACGCCGATAGGTGCCTGTATAAGGGTCGAGTCCACAATACACCGGCCTCAGGCTTCTGTCCACCCTCGGGATATATAGAAACAGGAAATAGGCACCCTCGAATTGGACAGCCTGCACGTCGTCTTCTTTCAGCAATGCAATATTCACAACGGTTTTATTATGCATATCGCTGAAGAAATCCTTTTGGTATTTCTTTACTTGTGCCTCGGTAAGCCCGTCAAGGAAAAACTGCTCGTCCTTTTCCTTGATGCCAAAGACGATGGCGCCACCGTCTGTATTAGCGAACGACGAGTAAGTCTCCCACATTGAATGCGGGAAGCCACCCTTGGCCGACTTGAACTCCATATCGCCAGACTCCCTGTCTTGAAGCAGTTGCTCCAAGACAGGTTGTAGGTCGTCGTATTCGTAGATTCGCTTCATAATTCAAATGCCATATTTTTGTTCTCTCTTCTTAAACGCTTCAACACCACCCTCAAGTATTTCACATACATGTTCTCTTATTCCTTGAGATTCTAATATGAATACCTCTTCTTTATTCTTTGGCTTTGTATCCTCTAACGATCCGTTGATGTATTGGAACTTCAAACCATCTTTGTTTTGGTTCTCGGAGCCATTCTGGTTTGCCACAATGACATTCTCCGAATCAGCACTGACAACAACATTTGAATTGTGTGTTACAATGATTAGCTGTCTATCTAGTTTTTTCTTTCTCAAATAATCCACCAAATCATTATAAATAGCTCTGTTATCAAGGCTATCTTCTGGTTGATCCAAAAGTATTGGGCATTTTTTATCACTGAAATCCAACAATAGTTTTAATATCACGAAGGATTTTTTACCTTGTGACATGTTATCGAAAGAATCATTATCATACTCCAAATGATATGTGATATCATACCAGTTTGTAAACAACAATTCTGTTGTTACATTATTTGCGACATAACCACCCTTGTAGTCAAGCACATTTGACAATGCATCATTCAAGTATTTTTGGGTGGCTTCTTTCACACGCCCTTCTTTGTACTCATTAACAAAACTATCAATATAGTCTTGTCTTTCATAACCCCGAAGATTATGCCGCTCTTGCAAGAATGTCTTTAACTGCCTCTCTTTTACAGAGCTTTTCAAACTGATCGAAACATTCGAAAACTCGAAAGACAAGTTATGCATTAAATCGTTTAGCTTACCAGTATATTCATAATGTTTATCAAGAATATTTTGTTTTAGGTTGTCTCTATTGGTTTGCAACTGCTGTATTATTTTGTCCATTTCTTTGATGGAGGACAACTTTTCAACTTCGTTTTTAAGTTGTTCTTCTAACTCTTTATATTCTTTGTTTTTCTGAAAATATTCATAGCCTTTTTTGTATTCTTCAGTAGCCTGAATAGTTTCTATCTCTTGGTCCTTCTGTTGTTTTGTGTTTTGTAAAGAGACTTTCTCCTGAGATAATTCAATCTTCCAGTTCTCTAGTGCGACTCGCTTTATGTCTTCGAGTTTTGTCGATAACTTAGTTCTTTCGCTCTCCGACAAAGAATCCAGTTCGTTTTTGTAGTATGTATTAAACAGGTTTTCAGGGATAATCCCATCCAATACTCTAATATCATTCTCAATTATTTTTATCTCTCCTTGCTTCTGAGCGATAGACGTAGCCAACTCATTATATCTCTTTATTTCAGCTTCTGAAATTTGTGAGTCGCTTTTTATCTTTTCAATTTTTTCTTGTATTTTAGATATCTCCGATTCGACACCTTTCTCATCGCCTTTCTGTTTTTTTAACGCAATTTGATCATTTATTTTAGATTGCTCCAAAAACAATTGATTGACTTGGTTTGAAATTGTAATTTGATTCTGGCCCAAAAAACTATTAAATCCTTCCAGTAATTGCCGTTCATCTTTTTCTTTCACAATCTTCTCAAGTAGTTTATTCAACTCCTGTGGATTCGTGGCCAAATCAATCATGTGGTTCTGTGGGAAAAACATTATCTCTCGTTGGGTGTCTATTTCACCATCTTTCCATTTAATTGATACGTTGTCACAGTGTTGGTTGATGAACCGAACCTTCTTGTCGTCTTCTCCTTTACCAATAGGTTGACCAAGCTTTTTTGCAATACATTCGAGAAGTGTAGATTTTCCTGTGGATCTGCCGCCAATAATGGTGTTCAGATAAGGATTCAAGTATATCTCACCACCCCAAAATCCTGGTTCGTTTAATGTGACTGAGTCAATAATTTGATACCCAGCTTTACTGTCAGGATTCATTTCCTGAATCCTAACTCGACTCTCGGGTTCGTATAGAATTTGTTTTAACCCTTCAAATGTTGGATCCGCTTTAATCCATGTGGTTTTATTGTTAGGAAACACATTGACAGAATCCAATGAGTGAGCATCGCTTCCTATAATGCAAGGTTTTAATCCACCATATTTTTGTTTTATAGTAGCTTCATCATCTACACCTTTCCCCAAAAAATATTGTATATCATTATTGTTGGCAGAGAAGATTATTTGGGACATTCTATATATTTCCTGTCTAGTTGTTGCTAACGAAGAATGTTGAATGCCGCTATTGCCGTCTTTGTTGCTGTTAGAAACAGCGGTGACTACATAATTACGCAAACTTGACTTTTCTAATACGGCTTTTAGTTCATTGTGGCTAATAACGAATTGGTTAATACCTTCATTTTTTGCACAGATTTCTTCCAATTGGTTATTATTTTTATACAATCTTCCTAGTGCAATTAAATCTTGTTTTAGACAAGAATACTCATTTCCTGAATATTTAAATTTTAGGCACTGAAAGAATTCTCTATTTATTGTTTCGATTGGCAATTCTGGGTCAAATAAAACATGAATGTTGATTGGTGTGTCTCTTTGTGTTACTGGCAAGATTCTTAATTCCACATTCGGAATTAGAGTTTTGCCAACCAATCGTCCTTCTTCCTGTTTTTTTTTCAAAAACAAGTAGTTGTCTATCGAAAGATAATCTGTTATGCCCAACACGGCAATTTCTTTATTCGCTTCTAATTTGCTAATGTATTCCTCCCATTTTTCTTCACCACTACCAAATTGGTTATTCTTTGCTGTTTCAGGTGTGTGCAAATGCAAATCCCATTTGCGCCATTCTGATCCACGTGGATATTTATTTGTTGCCATAATTGTCGGTTTTTAAATGATTCTTCTTATTGTGTCTTTGCTATATTCTTCCCAGATCTGTTCGAAGTTGTCGGCGACGTTGTCGGTGGCGAGGCTGGCGTCGCGGAGGACGAAGTAGTAGGGGTGCTGCTTGGCGATGGCTTTGATGGTGGTCTCGTTGACGTCTTTGTCGAAGCAGGCCATCAGGTAGCCGTTTGCCACGTTCCAGACGGTCTTGCCAGCAATCTCCTGTTTCTCTATCTTGGCCGACAGCTCGATGCCCAAATCAATCATAGCTTGGAAAAGCAGATCTTCGTCTGTTCGGTCAGACTTGATGTTGTCCTCAAAGAGCAATTTCTCGTTAAACTCCTCGGGCGAGTAGTACACGTCCTGCATATTCGACGAGTCGAGCTTCAGTACGCGGAAGCCTGTGTCAAGGTCTTGGGTTGTCAAAGGATTCTCCTCCTTGATTTTCTTGCCAGCAAGGCGGATGCGTTTCTTGCCGATTTCGCAGATATTCTTGAAGCCAGCCTTGTAAGCCTCGCTATTCACGTCTGTTTTTTCTGGCAACTGTACCATAATAAATTTCCGCTTGCCTCCGTCTTCTGCATTAAGTTGCATCACGGCATGGGCGGTGGTGGCGGAGCCGGAGAAGAAGTCCAAACACAGACAATCTTGCTCGGTGGATATAGACAAACATCTCTTTATCAGCTCAACAGGTTTAGGAAAACTAAACACATTTTTCCCAACTAAGTCTCTTACTACTATACTTGCCTTTTTATTTCCTTCAATGTCATTCCACAAATTCGACACCTGCTTGGTTCTACCTTCTAAATAATACTTTACATAAGGTTTATAATTTCCATCTGTATCTTTCTTCCATAGAATCATATCTTGAGCACTCCATTGTTCAAATTGCTTTTTGTCAGCTCGCCATCGGCTTTCATAACCTCCCGGTCCAATGGGATAAATTTGGGTCCCATCTGGGGCAGTTAAGGGGAAAAACAGATTCGGTCTGTCTTCCCTTCTGTCTCCAGACCCGGTTTTCCTGTATTGTAGTATTGAGTATCTTCCTCGCTCATCTTCAAGATTAAATCTATTCTTATCATCTTCATCCAATGGAAGTCCTTTGGGAACAAAGGCATTCTTATTTTTTGAATACAAAAGAAGATAGTCAATACTACTTCCTATACCATTTGCATCTTGTCCTGTTGTGGTCCCTTTTGCTACAACAATTTGTCCTATATAATTTGCATATCCAATTATTTCATCACATATTTTCTTTAGATTAGAGACCTCATTATCATCAATACTTATAAATATCACCCCATCCTCGCTTAGCAAATCCTTTGCAACCTTCAGCCTCGGATAAATCATATTGAGCCAATCGGTATGGAAGCGGCCATTGCTCTCTGTATTGGCCACCAACTGGTTGCCCGCTTCGTCGTACTGGCCGCTGTTGTGGATATACTCCTGCTTGTCCTGGTCGAAATTGTCGTTATACACGAAGTCGTTGCCCGTGTTGTATGGCGGGTCAATATAGATCATCTTCACCTTTCCAAGGTAGTTCTCGCGGAGGATCTTCAGCACCTGCAGATTGTCGCCCTCGATATAGAGGTTCTGCGTATTGTCGAAGTCTACACTCTCCTCACGGCAGGGACGCAGCGTGTCTGTCGTGGGTGCATTGGCCAAGCGGATGGCGTTGCGCTTGTCGGGCCAGGTGAACTGATAGCGTTCCTCCGGACCTTCCACGATGCCCTTCGACAGCTCCTGCCGCAACTGGTCAAAATCGATAGCCACTTCCGGCCGTCCGTTCTCGTCCAGCCGCTCCGTCAAACAATTCGGGAACAACTCCCCAATACGTTTTATATTTTCATCCACCACATTGGCGGTCTGCATCTTCAGTTTATTCATATTCTAAAAACACTTATTCGGTAGGTTGATTATTACTTGATAGCTCTAATAACAATTGATGATGAAGGGCCATGATTTCATTGTAATGATCAATACTTGTAGGTACATTTAAAAAAGAAAGATTATTATATGCCCTTTTTTTAAGATTAGTATCATCCATCGGAATAACGGTTTTAGCAATTTCTGATAGTTTTTTATATCTGTGTAAAAGGATGTCGCCTTCACCAGAACTCCAATCTTCTACAACAATAGATGACAAATAAGATTCAAATGCAATAGTTTTATTACGAGCTGTTACTGCCGATAATGCAAGAGCATTCCCCAAAATCACACGGATATTTCTCATTGTTTTTGAAAAATGTTCTTGCTGTTCCTTTAACAACCTCCGTTCTTCTTGAACGGCTTTCATCTGAGTTCGAACTTCCTTTAATTCAATAAAGCTCACAATCTGCACACCAACAATCAGAGTCGCGCATATTCCAATAAAGGTGGCCAACACTGCCATAAATGCATCTGTGGTCAAAACTCCATCATTTTTCCAATTACCCCAGAATGTAAGGATGACACATATCAACGCTGTGGCAATACAGGTTACAACTATAATAATGTTTTTGTTTTTTTCTTTCATCTCTTATTGTGTTAAAGATTTTAGTTTTACAAGTTCTTGGTGCAATTCATATTTCTTGTGCGTCTGTTTCTCCAACCGGCATTTCTTTTCGAGGACTTCTATCTGTCGGAGCAGTTTCTCTTTCTGCTCACGGTTTATTATCTGCTGTTCGATGGTTTCTTCCGATGAGGTATCGAGGCTCCCAATGCTTGCCACAATGTTGTTCCATACATCATCGAGATTCAAACCTTGAAGATGAATAGCAGTTTCTTCCGTAGGCATCCAAGCCGACTGTTGCAGCCGGGTGTGGAAGATACAAAGCTGCGTTTTGTCTTCATGCTGCAAGGCAAATACAATATTCTGGGATATCAACTTCTGGAGCAATAGAATGTTCTTTGGGTCATACTCCTTGCGTTTCAACACAACTTGCATGACATATATGCCTTTTATTTCATTTCCTTCCGTCAACGCTGGCACCGTCGCCGGAGAGATGCGTGCCACAAGAGTCAGCCTGCTAATGTCAGCATCGAACCGCTCTCGCTCTGCCGCCTTGAGATTGAACTTCTCAAAGACGGCCTTTTTCGGCAGTGGCTGATTGATGGCGGTGGTAACGGGTAGTCCAAACATAGGCATCACTTGATTACTAAGAAACAAATAAGTTCAAAGTCGTCCAAACCCGTAATACGATCTTTGAACAACTCACCCTGCACACCATCAAGGAAACTGTCAATGTCTGATTCCTTTTTGACGTTGATAATTGAGTTGATGGCTTTGCTGAGCAAGTCTGAATATTTGTCCATACGCAAGCCATCATGGGTCTCTTTGTTGAAGGCGGTGCAGAGTTTAATGTCGGGCTGTTCCATAGGCTTGCAGAGCAGGCGCATCTTGTCGAGGAGGTCTTTGGGGTGCAGGTGGTCAACCATCACCTCTCCATCATCTTGGATGTAGACCATATAGAACGGGTGCAGCTGGTTCTTGTGGTCGATATTGACGCCGGCAGTTCTGTTTTTCAGCACGAAGATGGTGCCTGCTGGCGCTTGCTCGGTGTCACGCACCACAGCGTGAAGGCCAAAGGGGGTGTGCTCTATATCGTGGTTGCCCTGCATATATTCCAAGAGGTCCAATCGGAACTCGTTCAGCCCAAGGTCCATTATGCTGACTCCCGTATTCATCTCTTCGAGGTCGACGACATCCTCTTTAAGCTTCTCCAGTTGTCGGCGGCGGTACTCAAGGTCATCCTTTTCCTCGGGCGAAAGGAGATTGTCATCGCCCGTAGCCGTCATCACGGTCACCTTCATACGAGCCTCGACACGGCCTTTGAGGTTGATATACTCGTCGAGTGTCATATCGGGCCAATAATTGACCAGCTGTATATGTGCATTCCTGGATCCGATACGGTCGATACGGCCGAAACGCTGGATGATACGTACGGGGTTCCAGTGGATGTCATAATTGATAAGGTAGTCGCAGTCTTGGAGGTTCTGTCCCTCGCTGATGCAGTCGGTGGCGATAAGCACGTCAATATCTTCGTGCAGATGAGGGTAGACGGCATTGCGCTCCTTGGATAACGGCGAGAACAGGGTCAGCACCTTGTTGAAGTCGAGTTTTTCGCGCAGTTTCAGCGTGCTGCGGGCCTCCACATCGCCCGTGACAAGAGCCACATTCAGGCCATAGTGGGACTTTATCTTGTCGGCCAGACAGGAGTAAAGATATTCAGCAGTATCGGAGAAAGCGGTAAAGACCATCACCTTTTTATTGTCGCCATTAATAGGGTGGTCGAACTTGTCTTTCAGGTCGCTGACAAGTTGCTGCAACTTGCTGTCGTGCTCGGGTGTGATAGGCTCCAGCTGTGTGAGGAGGTTGCGAATGATGCTGAGGTCGGCCTTTATCTCCTCCTGCCACGAGAGGTAGTCCATATCCTCCAGACGGATACGATTCTTCTTTTTGCCGATGGTGAAGTCCTGCTCGTCCTCGTCGGCATCCACGCTTTCATAGTCATCGACAGAAATCAGGACATCGCCCTGCTGGAACCGGGCGATAGCATTAAGGGTTTCCTGCATATAGTCGCGGATGCGGCCCAGCGTGAGACGGAAGGAGTTGACGGAAGACTCCAAGCGTTTCAGCAACTGCATATTCATCAGACGCTGGATGCCGCGCTCACGCTCCTCAATACTCAGTCGATGGCCCGATGTACCTTCTTCTTCCTTGTATTTCCACAGCTGGCTGGGTTGGATGAATGCCGAAGGTGCATAGATGGCCAGGTGAAGCAACTGAAGCTGCTCGAATATCTCGTTGTAGTTGATGGCAGTATCGAGGTCGGTCAAGTGTGGCTGACGAGAGATAGGTTTCTGACGGTTGGGGAAGGAGCCAATATCCGTGGTGTCGTAATATTGCTGGATATGTTTGCGGCTGCGGGCGATGGTGACAGCATCGAGTAGGCGGAAGAAGTCAAAGTCAAGCATGCGGAGCAGTCGCTCGGTGGTGCGTTCTTGTGGCGGCAGGTTGGACCACGTGTTATAAGCCCCTTGCGCCTGACGGAAGATGTCGTCGATACCCTTGTTGGTAGGCAGCAGTTGGTCAAAATCTTTGGATTCCCCTTCGTATGCCAGCTGCAGCTGGTTCTTGAGGTCGTTGAAACGGTTGTTGACGGGTGTGGCCGAGAGCATCAGCACTTTGGTCTTCACGCCAGATCGTATGACCTTGTTCATCAGACGCAGGTAGCGGTTGTCACGTGGGTTCTCGCCATCCTCGTCGGTCGACACCTTGCCGCCATTGCGGAAGTTGTGGCTCTCGTCAATCACCACAAGGTCATAGTTGCCCCAGTTGACACGTTCCAGGTCGAGGTCGTTGCTCTGCCCGTGGTCGCGACTGAGGTCGGTATGATAAAGCACATCATAATTCAGACGATCCTTGGCCAAAGGGTTGTTGGTGTAGTTCTGCCGATAGGTGTTCCAGTTCTCGTACAGTTTCTTGGGGCATAGCACCAAGACTGTCCGGTTGCGACTCTCGTAGTATTTGATGACAGAAAGTGCGGTGAACGTCTTGCCGAGACCCACAGAGTCGGCGAGGATGCATCCATTGTATTTTTCCAGTTTGTTAATGATGGCCAAAGCGGCATCGCGCTGGAAATTGTAAAGTTTGTTCCAGATGACAGAGTTTTTGAATCCCGTGGACTCGTTGGGCAGCTCGTCCTCGCTTATATCTTCCAGAAATTCGTTGAAGATATTGTATAGTGCCACAAAGTAAAGAAACTCCGGGGCGTTTTCTTTGTAGGCATTGCTGATGCTGTCGACAACCTCATCGGTCACCACCTGCATACGGGCTGAATCTTTCCAGAGCTGGTCAAAGAGGTCGATATAGGCTTTCGAGAACGGAGCCTCGGCCTTCTGGATCATTGTATAGGCATGATTGCCCTTTTCACAACCGAGGTCTACCGTAGTGAAACCGTCAAGAGGCGAGTAGCTATTGTCGTCAAGAGTGATGAATCCCATCATCTGCTCGTTGGTGCGGTTGGACTTGAAGCAGACCTTTTGCCGGATCCATTCTGCACATTCGCGGGCGATAGCCTTTTGGGTAAGTTCGTTGCGGAGCTTTACTTCAAATTCCGAGCCATAAAGTGTGCGTTCTCTGTCCAGACGGGGGATATAGAACTCCCGCTGTTGTTTTGGCGTTTTCTCTGTCGTGAAAGTAGGCGAAGTGAATATGAATCGCAATTCCTTGATATCCTTCAACACATCTCTCAACTCTTGATAGGCATAGATGGAGAAGCAGGAGGCGGCGATTGACAGACGGCTACCGGGTCGGATTTGTTGCATCAAATCATCGCGCAATGTCTTGTTTATGTTGTTTATCAGCTCCATTTTGCATATTTCTCCACCCCAAAGTCTCCAACAGGAGATTAACAGTAAGAAAGGCATGAGACTTGTGTGCTCTACGCAATGCCTTCTTTTTAGTTCTTTTGAGTTGCAAATATACGCAAATTTTTCAATACCAATGCATTTCAAAATAAGGTTCAGTCTATAAATAAGCGAAAATCAATAGATTGGCAGCGATATTTTATAATAGAATGCTCTAAAAATCAAATGTTTTGACACTGGAAATTTGTTTTTGAAAAATATGTAAGTCATAAAATATAGTTCATGGACAATAGGATGTATACTTCAAAAGCTTATTCAATATGAATTGAATCGTGCTTCATCATGGCAATTTGAGAATCAAGATGGAGTTCCTTTCTATGCTACTTTATCTGCATGTTTCTTTTTGTGCTAGCGTTGACATATGGTAGCCCTACTTAGGCGACAGGGTAGCGTTACCATATAGTTACCATATACCTCAGCATATAGAAAGGATATACCTTTGCATATAGAAAGGATATACCTCAGCATATAGAATGGGTATACGTTAGCATATAGTGTATGCAATCCAAAGAATGGTAAGTGGAGGGTGGGGCCGGGCTTTTGCTGGTGGGAGGAGGGTGGATGGGGGCGTCAGTCGAGGGAGGGCAGTCGAGGGGGTGCGATTTGGGACGGAAGGGAAGGGGGGTGGGGAAAGGCGGGCGGCAAGGGGGATGAAAAAAAGAAAGACCTTATGTGGTCTCTCTTTGGTGCCCGGAACAGGACTTGAACCTGCACATCTTTCGATACACGCACCTGAAACGTGCGCGTCTACCAATTCCGCCATCCGGG